>Ga0182024_10002779_pt1 | contig 42933 bp, 42 predicted proteins | sample P32metaG_FD_120480 | JGI IMG/M metagenome (GOLD analysis project Ga0182024, IMG submission 120480) | Permafrost microbial communities from Stordalen Mire, Sweden - P3-2 metaG (Illumina Assembly) | ecosystem: Environmental > Terrestrial > Soil > Wetlands > Permafrost | place: Sweden: Stordalen... | reverse complement strand
TCGTTGATTTTAAGGATACTTGTCCTCAATTCTCGAAGGCTGTTCCAAGCTGGGAAAACGTCGAAATGGTGCCCGAGGGGGGACTCGAACCCCCATGCAGTTAAGCACAGGCTTCTGAGACCTTTGTCAGGGGGGTGACTTGAACGAACTCACCGATATCCACGAGTGAAACCACCCGGAGTGCAGTGAGATGGCGAAGAATTCGAGCGCACTCAAATGTACCCATTTTCGGACTTCCGGTATAGTAGCGCTGGTATAGTAGTCGATAGGCTTCATTTCGGCAGCGACCGAGCCGCTCCCTTTCTTTCGGGAGGCGTGATCCCGCGTTTCCGGTAGGCGCGTTCACGTGCCTGGCGCACGCGAGCCGCTTCAATCAGCGGCGCCCGAGGTTCGTTGTGGCGTGGAGTCCGGGATGCGTTGGTGCAGTAGGCCCCGGAGCCGGTCGCCGGCCAAAGGCCCGGGGACGAATATCAGGTCTATCGGTGACGAGCGATCCGGAAGTCAGGATGCCTGCGGACGACTACCGCGGGGTTAGCGGTTCTGGTATCTGGCGCGTCAAGCTCGCAATTAAAAATTGTTTATCTCCCGACACAATTCGGTTGAGCGGATTTTCTCTCGCCGGGTCGCGTTCTATCAGGGCCCGGGAGGGGAACGCTCTCGCATGATTCGCTGCCACGGCCCGAAAACAATCTACGGCCTTCTCCCGACTTGCGGATGAGCCGCAGTGAAAATCACCGCCACCTAAGAGCGGACCATCGACCGGCGCCGATCTGCTTTCAGGACCGTCGGCGTTTTTTTGGTATCCACTCCTCGCGGGAAAACTCCGCACTTTTGTCGTTTTGCGCCGATTGGGGGCCCATCGTGTATCGGAAGGGCTTCTTCTGAGCTAGTGTTGAGCTAGGCGCCCGGGAGGATACACCGGTCGGTCTGCTCGCGGGAACCTCCTGTCTCGATTCACGGACGTTTCTTTGCCCTTTTGGGCTCGGGGACCGCCGTGTAATCACAGGCACTCCCGTCCTCTTGGGTTGGCCGTCATTGCCGTTCTTGGCCTTTGGTAGAATCTCGGCCCACTTCGGTATCTCGAAATGTTTTGTTTTTATTGCCTGAGCGGCTGCAATTCTTCGCTGTTCCTGAATAGAAACCCGAAACGTCGGCGATTCTCTATCTTTGGCCGTCCGCGTGCGAATCAACTTCGGAGTTGGCGCCTTGGCGGAATTAGCAACCTGCTCGAGAAACCCTCGATTCGCATATTGGTGAGCGCATTCGACTAGCTTCTGTAGGTCAACCTTACTCAGCATTCTAAACGAGAAGCCATCAATCCGCAGGCCGGATCTTATTTGCTCTTCCAGGGTGCGCTGTGTGCGGCCTCCAAGCCGAAGAGGTAGACCTTGTGTGAGATCGCTCATAGGGAGAAAGATACGTCCTTCCTGTTGGTACATAAAGTTGGGAAACAGCCAAACAAAATCGCCCAGTAGTACTCTCCCCGAACATCGATCGGCTGTTCGTTCGGTGAGACTGAGCTCCAATGCGGCATCGCTAGGCTGTTGCCGAAGTCCGACGGATCGAATGGATCGGGAATTGACGCCCAAGGCTGCGAATCGGTCACGAACTACCGCGGCTACTCGTACCAAACGAAATCGCTTCAACACAGCTTGTCAGGTCCTGCGCTCGAAGCCGTTGATAGATCCGATGCACGGTTTGGTCGGCGTGACCTACAACTGCCATCGCCTGCGAGATTGGAACGCCAGCGCGAGGCATCCGGTTAATTACCGTCACGCGCGTTGAATGGAACGTCACTCCAGGTGTGAGTCCCGGAATCGTTTTCAAAAAGAAGTGCCAATCCTCGGACTTCATTGTCGGCAAGTCGCACGTGCGAACGCAGCCGGCTGCACGAAGTTGGCCGACGAGCGGAACTAGTTCAGGATGGAACACCGCCCGCGACGACCGCAACCGGCCCACTCCCGTCCCGGTGCTCGCTCCGCCATTCAAATGAAGCGTTGAGCGGACCCGTGCCCCGCGGCAGTTTGGGATATTAATGGAAGCTAACCCCCAACCGCCTCCCGCTTCGCCTGAGTTTACTCCCAGGCAGCTCGAGCTGGTCGCGGAACTTCCGAAGGTTGGAAATCGCTACCCTCTCGCGGCGATGCTCACGGGAGCGCTCGTCGCCATGAAGCAAGATGAGCAGGACAATCCAGAATTGTTCGTGCACGCGGCCCAATCGCTCCGCGAACTCATGGACAGGTTCGAGCGGATGAAAGTCTCGGAGCAAGCGGACCAAGCCACCGGTGACGATGCCGGCAATACCGAACCAAAACGGCGCGAATATGCCGAAAAGTGGACCCGATTAAAGACCCGTTCGACGTGTTTCAATCAGGCAACCGCAAGCTGGGCCGGCACGATTGACCCACCCTTGCTCGAATTCCTTGCCGATACCGAGGCTTTCATCCGCCGATACCAAGCCCGCGACATATTTCTGAAAACCAAACAGGCGAAAGTCATGATCACGCTGGACCCGATGTTTGAGAATCTGTCCGAGGATGAACAACAGCGCATCGCCCTCGAATGGGCTAGACTGAAGGAGTTCTTCAACGGCGTCGCCCACCATTCACGCACCACGCGACCAGAAACGGAGAGCGCGCTGGAGCAACTCGAAATCTTCCTGCACCGCCGGCTGATTCCGGTCGAGGTGGCCAATAAGAACGCACTTCTTGCGTTTATCGACGGAGTCGAGGCCTCGTGATCACCGACCAACAGATCCAGCAACTGCGCGGCCTGCTGAACAGCGGGGCCGACACGGCCTTTTTCTTCTCGAAGATCAAACGCCCGGACTGGCTCCCGGCTTTGCTCCGCAATGGCTTTTACTCCAAGCCTCCGCCCCCGATTCCAAAAGGTAACACCACCTTTCATCCTGTTTGGCCGCAATCGCGGTATCTCCGTGGGCTAGTTGCGGTCGGTCCCGCCGAAGTGGCGGCCGTCGCCGCCGCCATCCCGGCGACCGACAACGCCAACGTAAACGAGGACATTTTCCGCATCGCCGTCGCACTCCCGGCGCAGCACATAGGCGGATTGGTTCTACGGGTTGAGAAGTGGTTGAAGACGGCGGAACTGCGCTGGCACAGCCACGCGCTGGCCGACTTCGTTTCCAAAGCCGCGCAGAGCTGCAATGTTCCCGCCGCCTTGGGCGTCGCCGCCAACCTGCTCGCCTTTCGGGACAGCCCCGTGATCGAGGACGGGCCGGCGGAAGTCACGAGCCCCATCGCGGGTTGGAAACCTGAACCGGTGTCGCGTTTCGAGTCTTATGAATACGGGGAGTTTCTGACGCGTATTCTGCCGACACTGACGAAAGCGGACGCACGCGGCACGCTGAAGGTTCTTTGCCGGGTGCTGAACGGCTACGTCGAACTGCGGGGGCGGGTGGACGCCGGCCGGCCGGGCTACGATGGATCGCAATTCTGGCGCCCGTCCGTTTCCGACCACGACCAGAATTCACCGTATGATGCCGTTACCAGCCTCGTCACCGCGCTCGCCCGCCTCGGCGAACAGGAGGTTGCCTCCGACGCGCTGACGTTTGCAGCCGTCCGCGAAATAACGGGAAAATTCCAGTGGGACATTTTCCGCCGGCTCGAACTGCACTGGATGCGGAAATTCGCCGACCGGCTCGACCCCGCCATTGTAAAAGCGGCTCTCCTCAATCGCGATTTCGTGCGGTCCGACCGTTTCGATCTCGAATACGGGGAACTGGCCGAGATCGCTTTCCCTTCGCTCGACGAGGCCGGGCAAAATCAGGTCATCGCCTGGATCGACGTAGGCCCCGAGCTGGAGCCGGGCGTCTGGGAAGGCGCGCAGGCAGCGTCGGAGGAAATCAAGCAGCAGGCGAATGATTGGGCCGATCGCTGGCGGCAGAAGAAGCTTTTTTGGATCAAGGACCACCTGCCTGGACCCCTGAAGTCGAAGTATGCCGCGTGGGAGAAGAAATTCAGTGTGCCGGAGCATCCGGGCTTTCATGCGTGGGTGGGATCGTTCGAGTCTGGATTGCAGAGTCCTCTGAGCGGGGAGGACTTCGCCGCCAAATCCATCAAGGATCAGGCGAACCATCTCCGCACGTGGGAACCCAAGGCGAATGACTTCAACGGACCAACCCGCGAGGCACTCGCCGCCGTGTTTCAGAGCACCGTGGCGAAGACCCCCGCAACCTACATTGCGCAGGCCGAGGAATTCCTTGGCCTGCTGCCTGTCTATACCGCGGCGTTTTTCTCGGGTCTGTGGGAGTCCCTCAAGACAGGCGCGCCCCATGACATGACAGGCGTATGGAAGGCGGCCGCCTGGCTCGTCAGTCAGCCGAACGAGGAAACCGACCTCTACGATGAATTCACCCGTCACACCCGCAAAGGCCGGCCTTGGCATCCTGCACGAATGGCCTTGGCACGACTGCTCAACACGCTCCTCGGTTCCGACGCGAATCCGCTGCCGGCGGGAGACCAAGGCAAGGTGTGGCCGCTCTTAGAGCAGCTGGCGACGGACCCAAATCCGGGCGTCCACGCCAGCGCCGAGCAACCCGACAACGAGGACGGAATGGGGCCGTTCAACCTCTCCCTGAACACCGTTCGCGGCGAAGCCATCCACGGCGTATTTTCCTACATCATGTGGTGGCACCGCCAAAATGGGGATAAAAAAGCGGGGATTCCTCCGGAAGCGGAGGCGCTGCTTGAACGCCACCTTGACCCCGCCATTGAACCGACCCGGACCATTCGGAGCATCTACGGCGCGAACCTCAACCGGCTCGTCTATTGGGATACTCCGTGGGTCGAGGCGAACCGCGACCGGATTTTCTCCGCCGCGCATCCGCGCTTAGATGAAACCGCTTGGTCCACCTTCATCACCCACGCGCAGTCTTTCATCGACGTGTTCCAGCTTCTTCACGGACGCTTTGAACGTGCCGTGGAGGAGATGGTTTCACCGCCGCGCGAAAAGGGCGACCGCGATCCGCGCGTCGCCTTGGGTTGCTATCTCGTCGCCCTGTATTGGGGCGGCAGTATTGATTTCAAGTCGGCGGACAGCCTGTTGACTCAGTTCTTTACCAAGGCGCCGGACGCGGTGCGCGGCGAAGTGATCAAGTTCATCGGCATCAGCGCCAAGAAAGCTCCCACACCAATTGCGCCCGTCGTCATGGAACGCTTGGTCGCGCTGTGGGAGTGGCGAGTGCAGGTCGCGCAGACGCAGGGCGGCAAGAACCAGTCCGAGGAGCTGGCGAACTTTGTCTGGTGGCTCCATTCGGAAAAGTTCGATGACCGCTGGGCGACCGTCGAGATGGTGCGGGCACTCGAACTGTCGGCTACGAGCGTGCAGGAATCCCTTTATCTGCGGCGCTTCGCCGAACTCGCGGACAAGCACGCCGCCGAAGCGCTCCAAGCGCTGGAATTCGCGGTGGGCAAGGCGGGCAAACTCGCTTCCGCTTTCTGGTTCGATGAGGAGGCTATCGCCATTCTTTCGGCGGCGCTCCGATCCACGGATGCCGGCCTGCAGCAACGGGCCAAGGCGCTGCAGGACGTTTTCGTGAAGCAGGGGCGTTATGATTACATCAAACTGCCCAAGGCGCCGGAGTGATGCGGGCCTCCGCGCCAACGGCATTCCGCCAATCAAATCGGAGTCCAACCCAAGCGGGCCTGAATCGCTTCGCGGATAGGTGTCATTATCTGGGCCGGCGTGCGCCGGACATATTCTTCGGCGGCGTGATGTCTGTCCGGACGCAGTCCCCCTAAGAATCCTACCACCTGCTCCAACGTAGGGAGGCGGCCGTCGATTCTGTCCCACCGGGGAGGCAGTCCGGTCCAGAGCACATGGTCGGCTCCCTCGCCGCCCGCCCAGGCGGGCAAACCGGCAATGTTCGCCCGCTCGCCACCCCCGGTCGTCCAATGCTGGATGACCTCGGGCTGCCCCGTGACGCCTTCGCGCACGACGAGCATGTCCCGCACCAGCGTCCAGTTGTCACCGGCATAGCTCGTCCACAGCGAGGGGACTTCGCGGCCGCTTTCGTGGAGCACGAGCGTCACCCGGTTGCGGCTGGATCGCCGGAGATAATCCACGCGAATCAGCGGGCCATCCTCCGTCCACGGGTTTTCGAGGGCCAGCTCTCGCGGGTCCCAGAACAACGAGCCCCATCCTAAAACCGCAATCATTGTCGGTCACATGTTTAGGCGGGAACCCAAACAACAGCCAGTTCAAAGCCCGTCACTCAATCGCCGGGTTGCATCAGATTCGATCCAAGAGAGAATCGCCATCACCATGCCGGAACCCTCACATGCCGAAACTTATCTCGCGCCGGCACCGATTCCCGAGGCGCTGCGGACGCTCTACGCGGCCCGCCGGATCTTGGCGGAAGCGTTCCCGGCGCACACGTTCACCATCGACGGCAAGATTATTGGGGACATCGGGGAAGCGATAGCCACCGCCGCCTTCGGACTGACGAAACTCCGGGCAAATGCGAAGGATCACGACATGCAGACTGCCGATGGCAGGTTGGTGCAAGTGAAGGCAACACAAACGGCTCCGGCTCACCGCGGCGTCGGTCTAGGACTGATAAAGCGCACCTTCGATCTTCTCCTCGTGCTCGAATTCGACGAGGATGGCCGCTACGAAGTCCTCTACAACGGTCCCGGAACTTACATCGACGCGGCCCGCGAACACAAAACCTCCGCGACTTTGTCCCGCCGTCAATTGCGTGTGTGTCAGGCCAAAGTGGCGCCCCACGAACGATTGACGCGGAAGTATTAATATCATGGCCCGAGCCCAACCCGACATTGCGAATCATATCCTTGATGCCATCCAGCGTTGCGTCGCGCCCATCTGGGCGAATGAGCGCCTCGATGCGCCGCCGCCGACAGTTGACCATAACGGCACCTGTGGCTTTCTCGACACGGGAAACCTGCAAATCCTTTTGACCGCCTGGCATGTGGTCGAAAAATTTCGGGAGCTGAAAGCGACGAACCCGGCCACGGTGTTGGCCGTCAATCTTGGCCCGGGCTGCACCGTTGCCTTGTCGAACCCCGAAGTCATCGACCACGACGCGAGCTTCGACATCGTTTCGCTCGCGTTTCCGGACCTGCATCGGCACGGGCCGCACGATAAGCAATATTTTCCGGTGCGAACTTGGCCGATTTCACGCGTTGCCTCCGGAAGTGCCGTCGCGTTCGTCGGCTTTCCCGGCCGACGGCGGACGCCGCATGATACTTGGGGCTCATTCGAGCCCCTCGGAGCGGGGTTCCTCGTCGCGAGCGCGAGCGACCGCACTATTGTTCTCGCGGACCAATCAGGCACCATGCGGTTGGAGAATTCCTCCGGACGGAGTGACGGGACGGTGCGATTGGGTGGGTTCAGCGGAAGCCCGGTCTTTCTCGTCCACCCGGACGGGCCGCAAGTAATAGGGGTCTTGCGCGCCGGTTCCGAGGAAATGGGCCACGGCGCCGACAATACGATCCTCCTGACGCCGACTTATTTTCTTCGGGCCGATGGTTCGTTTGATCGTGGATTGATGCCGGGCTAGCGCAGCTTAGCCAGCGCCTCCATTCGCCGCTCCAAGAATTCGAGTGTCGTCCGATGCCAGAGTGCCGCACGGCCTTCGAGAATTCCGGCTATTGGCGCGTGCCCATCGAAGTAATAGCAATCGGCGGGGTCCAAACCGCCTTTCGCTTCAAGATGCCGGCGGGCTGCGTCAATCACCAGCCTCGCGCTGCTTCCCTCGACTACAGCGGCCGTTCGGGCAAAGACTTTTTCGGCGTAAGCCTGAACCTCTTCGTCGTTAAGGACTCCACCCGCATTTAGATCGTCGGCGCAATGTTCAAGTTTGTCGCGCCTCGCCGCGTAGTCCGCGAGACATTGCGAAAACACCTGCATAACCTCCGGTTCGTCAAATTCCGCGTCCGCGACCATCGTTCCATCAGCAACCATTTCGTTCCAGACCGACCGCAACACTTCTTCGAGCGTCGCGGGATCGCTGCGAAAAAGCTCCACCGTGCTATCGACGGAACTGAAAAACGAGCCGTGCACCTGCATCTTGCGATAACCGGCCATCCTGTCATTCTCGGCCCAGAAAAAATACTGCGTGAAGAGATTCAATGACTCGATGGCAGGCAGTCCCCGGCGAAACTCCGCGCCGCTCAGTCCCACTTTGCTCAAGATCACGTCATGCTCTGCCGCATACTCCGCAAAGCGTTTCTTCGCCTTCGCCGTGCTCGGCTCCAGGGCTTCAAGCAGGGCAAACGGGAAGAAGAAAACTCCGGCCGGAAGAATTCTCGTCAATCGTTCGCATACATGGTGAAAGTTTGTGCCCGTTTTCCACTCGTCCAACAACACGACTAGATCGTTTTGCTTCAGCCCGGCTTTCTCCAATTCACGGACTAACAAAGCCTCTCGTGTAATTCCGTCCTGTGAACGGTCGTTGCGATTAAGCGCGGCCGTCACTGTTACGACAGGCAGGAGCGCTCCAAGCAAACCTTCGAGGAGCCGCATGGCCAATGAATTTCCCACCGGCAGCTCCAGCAGGATAAATCGGGCATCCTTTAGCCTCATGTCGGCGAATCGGTCTCGGATATCGAGCAGGTAGGCGCACAGCCTGTCAGCCTGTTTACCGGATAGCTCCAGGAAGTACCGCACCGCAGAACGGAACACCGATTCCGTCACCGCCATTGTTTCAGCGTTTCCTCCGTTCGACTCAAAATCCAGCAACAACAGATACAGGATGCTACAGATATTCTGGATCCAACACGGATGCACCATCAGCACTCCATTCTTCGTAAAATAACTCACCGCAGTCATCGCATCGCTAATGGCGGCACAAAGCCGCGTGCGCGCAGCAAGTCGGCCGAGGTAGAATTCCCGGTGTGCCCTCAATTCGACACCGAACTGAGCCGCCCCCTCGAAAGGGTTGGCCCCTAAGAAGGACATGAGGCTGCCCAGGACCGCTTCGGGGTTCGGGGGAGCAGGCGGGGCCGTCGCAGGCTGATTCACGGTCAACTTCTGTGCAAACCGGCCAACCCTTGCACGACTGGAATTTGCGCTAAGTATCCACGAGCCCGACTTTCAACCGCGAACAGGAATCATTTGACCATGAAAATGAAATGCCCCTAACGCTGCACTGAAGCGATTTGACGCTCGCTTCGCTCGAATTCTTTCAGCTCTGCCCCGTCCGTAGCGCCCCATTTATGGGCGGTCAAGGTCGTATCGCTGCGCGATCTTCACCGCGCGCAAACATTCCGCTTCCCTCTCGTTGCGGATAGATCCGCCGCCTCGGCGCTCCATCCAGCGCTTTGACTTTTCGCCCATCCCGAGCGGGCGCTCAAACGGGCTGCACCCGCGATAACTCAACACTTTGTTGAGTAGGGTAGGTGCCTCAAATTCGTGATGGGTAGCCGATCGGCTTCATTTCGGCAGCAATCGAGCCGATAAAGAGAGGCGTAGAGGTACGCCATTCGAAGGTGGGACACCGTCATGCTCGAAGGGCATACCGGATAGTTCCGATGGTTACCACCATCGAAAGGAATGCCGTCTACACCGTCGAAGAAGCAGCGATGCTTTTACGACTTCATTTAGTCACGATCCGTCGCCTGGTCCAACGAGGAAAGCTGAAACGTGTCCCCTTCGTGCGTCACATCAGAATTCCCGGCTGGTCTCTGCTACGGCTAATATCAGAAGGCTCCCCATCGTGAGGGGGCCTTCCCCTTTTTCCTTGTTGACACGCAGATTCGGGAGGCGCATCTCGCCGACCATGAATTGGAACCTCTTAGTCTCCTTGTACAACGCCTGGCAGCTTCGAGCCGTTAATCGCAAGCTCGATGCGCAGCAGCCCCGCCTGATGCCAGTTACCGACCTGTGCCCAGAACAGTATGAGGCCGGTTTGATTCAGGGTCCACCTCCGGCGCCGCCGGCGGAACAGGCCCCCACCCTGGCTTATTTGTTGCAGGCGTGCGCCATGGCAACCCCGTCTGACATGAGCGATGAGGCGTTTAACCAAGCATGGCGTAAAATTCATGACGCAGAGGACAAGCGCGAGCAGGAGGCTTCGGACGCGGCGATAGCGGCACTTGAGAAAAAGTATTGTTCGTAGCGGCAGCAACGGCGACCGAAGGTTTGTCGCGGCAGCACGGGGCCTGGAGACTGACCTTGGTTCGATCCGCGACCGATCGTCCTTGGGCACGATCTATCATGGCGTAAATCTCATCGCTGCTCCCGCGCCGCCAATGAGGGTACTGTCACTGACGGCTCCTATTTCCCAGCGTTATTGCCGCCACGCGGTATTCCAAAAAATTCTTCTGCGGAGACTTCCTGCAAAAAGGGACGTAACAGCTCGATTGCCGATTGCGGGTCGGAGGAAGAGGTTACCATTTGTGGCGCAGACGACGACTGGCCGTCCACGTAGTTCACGTAGGTGGCCGAGTTGGAAACTAGGGGCGCGATTGGGAATCTGAGATTAAGGGGCATTGGGAGGGGTGTATTTCCAAGCTTCAAACGTTCGCTGATCTTCGAATCCTGTAACTACCAGGACGCCGGGGGGTACCTGCGCAGTTTTTTTGGTGATTGTACCTTCTGACGTAAAGGCGTGTTGGCCGCCGGTAATGCTTTCGATCAGGCCTCTCTTGAAAGAATACGGGGCTTGGTTCTGGTTTCCGAGAAACAAGCCGTGGTCGAAGCGCTCGTTGAGCTTGAGTTCTGCGCGGATGTCAACATGCAGCGGCTTGAGGACGTTATCGTACACTTCCTGAGTCGGCTTCTCGATGGGTAACTTTAGCTCTTCTTTCGCTTCCCGCCGGAAAATCGCATAATCGTGGCTGCCCGACTCGCTGCAAACGAACGAGACAACCCTCTCGACATCCTTCTGATTCTTCATGTGATTGCTCAGCAATCTTTTAGCCAACATTTTGATCTGTGTTCTCGCGCGATAAACGCTGCCCAGGGAAATTGGATGTATTTGATCTGCAAGCTTTAAGAACGCGGATGCTAACGCGTCCTTGCCTTTCAGCTGCGCCTGATTCTTTGCCAACTCCAAGTAGCCTATCACCTCTTCGACGCTGACAGGGAGGCGAGCGTTCACCGCGCCGCCGGGGACCTGAGGGTTCAATGGGCTATTTGTGCTGGGGTCGATGGGGCCAAGCGTTGCCTGCTTGGTCATCACGATGGTTTCTCCGGCCAGTGCGATCAGAGTCGCCGCGCTGTGCGCCTTTCCAGGCACAATGACCTCAAATTTCTTGCAGAACTGCCTGATGAGATTGGCGATGCTCCAGCCGGCAAGGGTGCTTCCGCCCCGGCTGTAGATTATGAGAGATATTTTTTCGGGGAGTCCGAATGTATCCAGATGGTCCGCCATGTGGTCGAGAACCTCGTGGTGAATCTGGGTCTCCAGGCCCGGGCGATCACCAGTGACGTAGGCCAGCACCTTCGATTTCCGTTCCGTCTCAATCTGCTGATAAAATGCCTTTCGCTCAGCGTACATGGGGTGGGCTGGCAAGATGAGGCCAGAAATTTGCGGAACAATCAAGCCATCAAACATTAGTGCATCATAGGTTGGGATCAGGCCGATCACAGGGGCTTGTGCAGCCGTACGGGGTTTTGCGCAGAACCGCTTAAAGGTGCAAAGCCTGCCACATCCGTAAATTGGAGACTAAAACCCGTAATCGAGGAATTCAACTGGGCGGCCAGAGCAACTTTTCCAGACCGCTTGACACCCGCCCTATAATTATAGGTGTAGGTAAATATTAGCGACCGATTGGTTCCCGCCCCCCTTGGGACGGAAGGGTTCGATTCCCTTGGCAGCGCGACACGGACTCAGCGTCAGCCCGTCGTTGCCCATGCCAAAATTCCCCTTATTCGACCCCCGGAGCCACTTCCCGCCATTTAGCGGTTTTTGGGCAAATTTCCACGTTGATTCAGCAGGCGAGCAAAGGCGGCCGACTACACTTCGTTTGTCGTCCGCCCGCTCGCGTTGCTCGCGGCTCGCCGCTGGAAGCGGGGGGGCGCTATGAGCGCCCATCCCAGGCGTTCGGCGGTCGTGCCGGTGCGATTCGCACCGGACGAGAGAGCCCGCCTCCGCGCCCAAGCTCAAGCCACCGGGCTTTCGCTCTCCTCGCTGGTCCGCAGCGCGGCGTTCGGCTTGCAGGTGCAAGCCCGGCGGCCAGTGCTCGACACTGAGCTCATCCGGCTCCTCTCCGCCGCGAGCAACAACCTCAACCAGATCGCGCACTCGTTGAACGCCGCTCGCCAGCGTTCGTTCGACCACGTCGACTGGCTGCGGCTGGATGCGTCAATCACCGGCATCGCGGGCACGCTCAGTGACCTGGCAGGGAGGACCCGCCATGATCGTTAAGGTCCGCCGCTTTCAAACCCTCGCCCGATTTCGGCGCTATGTCCGATATTGCGTGTCGCCCAAGCAACGGGGCGAGTTGGCCCCTGAGAGGGTCGTCCATTGCGAGAGTGCGTCCGTCATTCTACCTGCGCCGTTTAGTCCTGCGGACCCGGCTGCCTGCGCGGCCGCCGCGAAAATCGTCTCGGACCAATTCTGGGACTGGGCGACCGCGGCAAGGCCGGGCAAGCCGATCCCGAAATACCCCGTCATTGCCCCGATCGTCACGTTTCACCCCGACGACCACCGCAAGCTTACGCCGGCCCTTCAGGCCGAGATCATTCAGAAGCTCATCGCCCGGGTGATGCCCGGGCACCGCCAAGTCTTTCTGCCCATCCACGGAGACACTGACCACGGACATGGCCATCCGAGCGTCGGGGCGGTTGACGCAGACGGAAAGATTTGGAACCCGAGATTCGACTATCGCCTGTGGGAGCAGGGGTGTGAGGACCTGGAGATTGAATATGGGCTGACTCGGGTGCGGCAGAGAAAGGCATGCGCCAAGGCGGATCGGTCCCGGGAAATCACCAAGTCGGCGCCAAGATCCAGCGAACTCCAGTCTGCCGCCAGGGCTCGTGTCGCTCCGCCCAGGCTGCTCCTTCAGGCCCAGATCGCCGGGATCCTTCGCGATTCCCCAGACTTCTCTGCGTTCGGGGATAGGCTCGCGGCGCAGCAAATCCGCGTGGTTCCGAATGTCGCGAGCACGGGCCGGGTCAGCGGATTGACCTTTTACGACGCCGGGGGCGCCGCGCACAAGGGGAGCAGCCTCGGAAAGGGGTTCACCTTTTCCGCGATCGCTAAAATCACCTCTTATGAACAAGACCGACACTGCCCAATCATTAGCCGCTGGCTCAATCAGCCGGCAGACGGATTCCCTGATCCAGCAAACGGAGGCGCTGCGCCAAGAGCGCTTGGCAACCAAGCAGGAGGTCTCGGCGCTTGTTGCTCCGTTGGCGAAAGCCTTGGAGCTTCTCACGACCCAGAACCAAGCCCTTTCGGCCGAGAATGCCCGATTGGGCCGAGATTTGAACTCCGTAGTGCTGCTCCTGCGGCAGCAGCTGGAGGTCTGGGAGCGTCTGCTCAACCAACAGGAGGCGTTCAGCGGAGCCCAGGGGAAGCAGTTGGAGGACCTCAACGCGGTCATCAAGCGCCTGGGCTCGAGTTCTTATCGCAGCGGTGGGCTGATCTAGCCCGAAGGAGCGCTTCGCTGCTTTGTGACGCGCTGGCCGCGGTCAGCCGATTCGTGGGGACCTGGCTGGACCGCCGCCGCCGGCCAGTTTGCCGCCCGGAAACATGCCCAGCCGGCCCCGGGCGATCCGGCGGCGTTCTGGCTGCAATTGATCCAAGCACCCCCACCCATCCCAATTTCCCATGAGCACCCATAACCAACCCCAAATGACCCGGACCACATTGATTAATGCGGCCCTGGGAGCAAAACCCAATGAACCGGCGCCGGAAGCCCCGCCGGCCCCCGTAAACCCGCCGACCAGCAGCGAAGAGCAGCTGGCGGTGTTTATCCGAACAGTCGCCCAGGATCGCGAGTTGAGAGAGGACGAGGCGAAACACCATGACACCAGGCTCCGTAAGCTCGAACGCGACAATCAGCCCGCACGCTTAGCGGCCGTGGAGGAAGCCTCGGCCCGAGCCCTGACCGCTATCCAGTATCTTCGGGAGAAGAGAAATTCCGCCGGCACGCCTCCCGGGACGCCGCAAGCCGAGAGAGGCTTTGGCGGGAAGTTCAAGTATTGGAGAGAGCTTCGATGGATAGCCTTGGCCGTTGTCCTCACCTTCCTTTGCGTAGCCGTCTGTTTGCAGCATGCCCAATTGAAACGGCTGGATCGGAATATCCGGACAATAGCGGATTTCTTAAATAAGGCCAACCCATGAGCATTGCAGAACACGATGCCGGGTTGATCGAGACGGATAGTCTCTTCGGGATCAGGGTATGTCGGAATGAACTCACCCTTAGGTCTGAGCCAAGCGGAATTTCTCTGCTTGGAGAGGGAGCACACCGCATTCTGTGTGACGTGCTCTACGGCGCCCCCACCGCCCTTACTATGGGCACGGTGAAATGCGTCTTTAGCGAACGTCCTTTGGCGAAGGTCGAATCGGTCACACATGCAAGCCCGACCAGTGTTAAGGCTGGTCTCGGTCGCCCGCTCGCGTGGCCCATTCCCCAGGAGTGGCTGCTCCTGGAGGGGCACAAGGCTGCTTGGCTGTGGCGGCGCCAGCTATTCCGGCAGATAGCATTTGCGAAACGCGCCAACGGGGTCTTCTACCTCGCAATCGGTCCAGCCTATTATCGCATCGAGGTAGACCCCAAGGAAAGCGAGCTGTTTAAAGCCGATTTGCTGCGGTACTTCCCAAAATCGGCGGCGCTGGAGGAAACAGATCGGAACGCTTTTTCGGTGTGGCCAGAGAGTACCTATAATGGGCCGCTCATTCGCAGCCGATTCACCGCCCGCAAAATTGAGGAGTTGCCCAATTATGATCCGAGCGTCTGGGAAGATGATTCTGCCACCCAAAAGCTCCTTGGATCAGAAAGGCCGTTCGTGCCCGCGCCTCAGGAGAGTCTCTTAGTGTCTCCTTGAGGAGACAAAACGCTTGGCTGGCGCCAATTTTGGCGGCGGCCCCGGCAATTTTACCTTTTGCGAGTCACCCCCCGAAAAAAACCGACTCGGAGTGCCACGAATATTTGAGCGAATTGGATAAAATCGCTTAACCACCGCCCGGAGCTTTGCGTCGTTGTTACCATATAGGCGAAAGATTCCATCGTCGAGTCTCCTCAAAGTTCCAGCCGAAATGCCGCCGGCAAACGCGATGCCCTCAAGTTCCAGCTCGCGCGGCAACGGGCTCCTGCGGATGTGGGGCCAGCCGGCTGGAATGAGACGGTAGCGTATCCACTCTTGGCGGCGCCGCCAGAACTTGAACGTGCGCAATACCTGCGCCCGGGAAATTTTCTGTCTGGTCATGGTTTTCCTTATGATTGTGATTTTAGCTCGGTCCTTAGACGCATCCAAAGTTTGCCCAATTCATTCTGTCCTTTCCACGACCGGCCATCCCAGCTCGCGCCCCAGAACGGAAACCCGTCTTTGCCGTATCGCACCCCATCAATTTCGACATCTGCCGCGCGAGCGCTGCAGTCTTCGATGATTTCGAGTTCTCCGGTGGCGATCAGCTTCTCCTTAAGAACGGGATGCTGCTGAATCTTAAGCATAAGACAGAGCAGCATTCGGTCCAGGTCATCAGCGTCACAGAGCCTTCGGGTAATCGCGGCCCGAAGCGGCTTAGAGGCCATCTTCGCGCCCATCGGGGATTTGGATTCACGAATGCGCTTCTGAACCTCAGGGTTGCCCTCAAACCGAAGGCACTGAAACAAGGCTTCCGTCGTTAGATACTTGATTCCATTGTGCTCTATTGGGTACGCAGCCATATTTCCAAGCCACCCATTTGGAAGCTTGACGGCGGTAAAACGTATCACGTTTGTCGGCGGTGGGAGTTTGGGTGGCGGATTCCAAACAAGCGCTCTGACTTTCTCCAATTGTGGCGGATACGCCTCTTTTAGACTCCCGTCCAAGGTCTCGCTCTTCCCAGCCTTCTTTCTTGGTGATTGCTTCTTTCCAGATTCATCGAAGGCACCCCACTGTTTAAAGAAAAACGGAGCCTTTGAACGCTCGCATTGGTCACGGATTGCAGTAGCCCAGGCTTTGTCCATCCTACGAGAAGAGCCGGATTCGCCGCCGACGACCACCCAGTGAATATTGTTTAATTTGAGTTTGATGGGGCCAATCAATGGCTCGCAGCTGAGCCAGCGCACCGCGGTCTTGACCCGAAGAATGTCGGGAATCCGTTTGTCGAATGCCTCCTGGTTTTCAGTCGAGGTGCCAAGCCAGATATTCGCAGGAGGCTCACGGTCGGCAAAATATGCTTCAGTGAAGTCCGCCATTCGCCCAGGCCGTTTGGTCAGCACTTGAAATACATGCCACGAGGCCTTTTCCATTACGCCAAACACAGCTTCGATGAAGTCAATTGGCACCTTCTGGTGGAAAAGGTCGCTCATCGAGTTCACAAAATATGTCTTCGGCTGCAAATCGCGAAGCGGTTCCTCTAGCGCCTCTGGCAGCAACGTGATCTTGCCGCTGAAAAAATATCCGATGTGCGGATCCCCGTTATCGTCTTTCTTGACTTTCGCGTTAGCCAGTCCTGGGAACCGTCCTTTTAGACGTGTTGCCACGAGTTTCGCGGCGTAGCAATGGCTGCAACCTTCCGACGCCCATGAGCAGCCTTGAAGTGGGTTCCACGTTGTTTCCGTCCAGGAAATCCCCGTCTTACTATGGCGAGCGAGTTTGCCAATTTTAGTCCCGAGATTGTCGATCATCTTTAGTACGGCGCGCGGCGTTTTTGGAGGCAGCCCGGCACGCATGTCGCCAACCAGAACTTTCACTTTAGCAACGAGTATCTCTTTTTCGGACTTTACCGTGACCGGCGTTTTGATGACCGGATTGGCGACGGTTACCGCCGAGTCCACCAGCGACGGCGATATCTCTCCCGCTGGATTCCACCGGCTCCAGCTTCCGATGAGATCGATGGCCTGAATTCTCGCTTCATCACTGTCGAGACGCGCTAAGGGTCGAAAGTGAGCTTGTGAGGTGAATTTGCTGAGGGTGGCATTCTGCGGCGCCGACTTCATCGCTTCAAGAAGCCTGCCCGCTTCGGTCAGGCGATATGAATGGGCCCGGCTGAACGACCAGCGAACGCGAAAGTATTCGGCAAATGTCCCGTGAGAGGCCCGGTAAAGACGTTTCTGTTGGATTTCATACATCGCCCTCACGGTGCGTAGGAAACCGGACTCCATGGCCGTTCGGCCACTGTCGATTTCAGCTTCACAACGGCTCAATTCAATCTTTTCGACCGAGCTCAGACGATTGGGGTCGGGGGCGCTCGAATCCGAGGCTAGAGAATCTTTGGATGAGTGGACCATTTACGGGATGCGGCCGCGCGAGAACTCGGAAACAGGCGGAACGGCCCAGCTGCCTGATTAAGATCTCGCTTTGACGGCCGTGGCCCGGCTGTGGCGTTTTTCAGAGAGGGAAACGGTCTTCGGCTTTCGAGACTCTAGCGACGCCCCCCCAGCGGCCGGCCTTTTGAGGTCGATGCCGGAGGCGTCGATGCAACGTTCTGCCACCCCTCCTGCCACGCCAAAGACGGGCGGATCATCCGTTGCCCCACAAGGCTGGTTCACGGACCACCCAAGCCCAAAGATTTTCTCATCGTACACAATCATCGTTGATCGACGGTCCGGGGCCTCGTCGACTTCGTAATCGTTACGATATACGGCGAACTTCAGTCCCTTGTGGGTTCCGGAACGCTCGAGAACGAGGAAGCTGGAATCATCCATCGGCACAATTTCGTCGTTCCACTTACCCTTCGCCCTCCTGAAAGCAGCGTCTTCGCAGTAAATAGGTCCTCCAAGGCGCAACCTCCAAATCGGCTGGCCTCGCTTCTCAGCATCTGCTCGAGAGCGGATCATCTCTTTGAACCAGGCGCTTAAATCCACCCTATCCGCCGATGGATCCATCGCTTCATACAATATGCCCTGAAAATTGAAAAAACCAACGATAGCCCAGGGGCTTTCATCAATCGGCTTGCTCACGCGCGCCCGTGCGCCCTCCAGCTCTTTGGGGTCGTCGACGAAAAGTTCCATGTCGATCCGATAGACCGCGAACGGTATAGAATCGACAACGCCTACGTCGATTCTATGAGCCCAGTGATGGGCATAATCGTCATCGCTAACATAATCGAGGTAAGCAAACTTTGAAACGAACCCAATTTTCCCGAGACATGGCTGGTCTGATTCACGCTCGATTGAAAGGTGCATTGGCACTAGATCGGCTCATTTCAATGAGGCTTTATATGAAAGGGATGTAAGTTGCATTCCCGTTTGCCGTAAGGGCATTGCCCCTCCCTTCAATCTGCGCTGAGCTGAAGTATGCACATCGATTCACTCGGCGTCCTTCAATACCGCATCTGAAAGCTGGAGATCGTCCTTGAGATTATCAATGACGCCGAGGCCTGCGCGGGCATCTACGCGAAGGCGAACCTCACCCGCGGCATCATGGAGCGGATGCTGGAGCTCGCGATCGCCGACGAGAGCCTGTCGGGATTGGTGCTGCTCGTGGCGAATCACCACGGACAGGACCTGAAGTTCCTACGGCGCACCGAACGCACCGAAACCGACGCCAAGGCCCTCGCGGTCGTGCGGCACAACATCGCCGAGACAATCCGGCTGCGGGACGACGCCCTCGCGGACGCCGCGGCCGTCGCGCAGACGCTGGACGCCGCCTCGCGACCGCGGCAAATCTACGACGCGCTCCTGAAAAACGACTCGGTCGAGGCCCGGGCCGAGGCCCTCTTTCCGCCGGCCACCGCCGCGGCTTCCCGAGCGTCCGGAATAACCAGCCTCTCCGCCTCCGCTGTCAAAGCGGAGGGCAGCGAAGCGAGCAATACCTTGACGGCCGCGGGCATAATAGGGGCAGGGCGCGCAATTTTCGCCACACCCCGACCTGACCATTTACCTTGGGCGGCCTTTGGCAGTATCATCCAAGCCGCTGGTCCACGTCACGTCGGCCTGCATGCGGTAGAGCTGGTCCAAGGTAAATTCGCGCCCGATGATCTCCTTCAGGCGCGCCCGCTCGTGTGCTTCCTCCGTTTCGACCCACGTCAGAAACTTTGCGCAAAAGCCGCGCAGATGGAGGTAGTCGGCATTACTCAGCGTCATCAGCATGGCGAGGTCCGCGTTCACATTGTTGATTCTCCGTCCGCCCCGTTCCTCCGGATTGAGCCACACCCTCAGTTTGGCCGTTTCCATGGCGTTGATCGAATGCGCGACATGTTTGCTGCGCGTTTCTAGGAATTGGCGGTGGATGGCGAATTCCTCGCCGGTCAGAATTTGGTCGGCCGGCACCTTGCCTTCATTGCGCACCCCGCCCATGAATACGCGGCCGTAAACTGTGAGTATCGCCACCGCCAAGGCGTCCATGGTCGGCGCGTCATGGCCACGGGGCAACATGACGTCGATCATGCCGAGACAACGGCCCAGGTCATTCTTGACCCCCATCAGATCCAAAAGGCGCAGACCTTCCTTATGGGCAAGGTGCACGAAGGTAAATGTTGCCATGGACCGACCGTATAGGGGGCAGCACGGCGTTGGCGAGTGCGGCGCAGCCATACGCCCGTCAACAACGACCTCAAGGACCTCCGTAACCAGCTTTATTTCCTGACCGAGAATCGCGACGACGCCTTCACCGAATCGCTCGGTATTGGCAGCCTCAAGGAGACCCTCTCCACCGCTCAAAAAGTGTTCACTCATTGGCCGAAAAAGCAAAGCGCCGAGAGGAAAACGACAGACTTACTTGAGAAACTTAACGCATCGTTCTTCAAACCTCTCGATGAACTGACCATCGCCCGCTCAAGAAAGCACATTCAGAAATATTACTAGGCGACTATCGCGCAGCTCGGTGGATTCCCTGAAGAACGGCGACCAATCTCAAAAGGCCTTCAGCTTGTCGCCAAGGTGGTGCTTGAGGTTCCACTTCTTCGTGGTGTTTAGCGCCAACTCAAGGCAAATGAAGAACTGATCGGGGTGAGTCTTGAAAACGTCCACCGTCTCGGGCGCGATGTTGGGGTCGAGACAGATGAGGCTTTCCTTGTGCGCGTCCTTCGCGAGAAATACTTCGTTCTTAGTAAACTCGGGGCGAGGCATTAGGGTGTAGTCGAGCATGAAGCCGTTCTTGAGCAGCACTTCATCCAGGACCATCTCCCGCTCCCACTGGATGTGAAAGGTGGCTTCCTTGTCGCGGATGTAGCGCTTGAGCAGCTCGATGTTTTCGGGCTCGGTCTTGTCCGGGTCAGGCGCGAACTCCACGCGCGGAAAACGCGACTTGGCGAGCTTGAAAACCTTGAAGCCGAGCCCGTCGGCAAACTGACGCTGAGCGTCGTTCGGCAGCAATCCTTCGGCTTCTTTCTGAACGCGGGTGATGACGCGCTTGATGCGCTCGATGGTGAGGTCGCTAATCTTTTTGTAGCCAGCCTTGTTCGCTGCGTCCTTGTCGCCGGTAAATTCAGGAAGCTGGACGAGAATGAATTGCTTGTTCGTTCCCTTCGTTCGGTTGAGCTCGATTACCGCCTCGGCAGTGGTTCCGGACCCTGCGAAGAAATCTAGGATGATGTCGTCGTTGGCACCGTTGGTGACGTAGTCGACAAGCTTCGCAATTTCGCGGTGGTCTTTGGGATTAGGGAACAGTTTCCCACCCATCAGCTTTTTCAAATACTTCACTGCGACTTGTGACTGGGCGTAAAAATATGAACCTCTGACCTGAGTTGCCATCTCCTCTTCATTTTCAGCCTCTTCGTCGCTCTCATCGGCATCCCCGAGCAACTCGTCTGGCACTGGTTTGATGTGCGCCTTCCGAAATGGTGGCTCGGTATCGTCCTTGCGGAACTCGACGAGCCCCAAGTCGATTTGCCGCTGCATTTCTTCGGGCTTGGAGAACCGCCATCCGTCGGCAGGAACTTTACAGGGTTTCTTGGTCGTCGGGTGAATCACGTCATAGCGAGGACCACCGCCTCCGGGCCACGAAATGTCGCGGTCACGCCAAGGGCCATATTTATCGACTCGCCGGTAACGGCTTAACTTCCTTGCCGGATGCTTGTCAGTCAGCCCACTGAACCAAGTAGAAAGCTCGGCCTCGATTGCTGCAAAATCCCCGCCATGCTTCTCTTTGAGAACAAGATATTGTTCCCAGATTTCCGAAGCACCAGGCATTGGTTGCCGCCAGACAGTCTTTTTGTTTTTGAGCTCTTGAAAGTCCTTCGCGTAAACAAGCAGGTATTCGTGCCCGACGGAAAAGAAGCGCGCATCATTTTTGCGGCCTTTTTCCCAAATGAGCGTGGCGACCATATTCTCCTCTCCAAAAACTTCGTCCATGAGGCGCTTCAGATTCTGATACTCATGGTCGTCGATCGACAGGAGTATCACTCCATCCGGCTTCAATAAATACCGCGCGACCAGCAATCGGCTGTGCATCATTGAGAGCCAGTTGGAATGAAAGCGCCCGTCACTGTCGGTGTTGGTGTCCACTTTCACACCGCCTTCGGTCACGCCAGTTTGTTCCCAATACGGTCGCTGCCCCTCAGCGAAGCGGTCGGAATAGACGAAGTCCTTCCCTGTGTTGTAGGGTGGGTCGATGTATATACACTTGATGCGTTCGCGATAGGAGCTGGAGAGAAGCTTTAGGACCTCAAGGTTTTCGCCCTCGATGATTATGTTGCGACCGGCCTTGGCCGGATTCATTGAGCGGTCTCTGTCGTAAACGAGTGCGGCGCGGCTGGGGGCGAAGGCTTCGCGTTTGGAGGCGGTCTTCCCATACCAACGGAAATCATAGCGTTCTGTCTCGGACACAAGTGCAGGGTCCACGATCTTCTTCAGCTCGTCCACGTTGAGCCGCCCATCATTGGAGAAGAGGTCGGGGAACAACTTCTTCAGCGCAGTAAGCCGCGCTGCGTTGTGGTCTGGGCTGAGCGGCAGAAAGTCGTTTAGTTTTTCAACGGAATCGCTCATGTTTGTGGAACTTTCGTTTTGAAATCGGCTTGGTAATCTTTCACCGGAGCAATGTAGGGCCGGTAATCAAGCTGGGCCTCAATGCCGATAGCGTCGAAATGCTTGAGGGCACACCTGATTTTCCAGCGCTCCGAATCGGTGAGTGCCTTACGGTCATCAAGGTTGTTGGTGCCCTTGGTTTCGACGACGAAGTAATATTCGCGCTCGTCCTGGGTCTTGATTTTCTTGCGCTTGAGAACGAGACCGAAGTCCGGCTCATAGAAGTGGCCAATTGGCGTGGGGATGCGGTAGCACGTCGGCAGCTTAAGAAAGCACACCACCTCGTTGTCGCCTTCGGCGCCCTTGGTGAAGGAGCGCTCAATGGAACTGCCGTAGGCTACGCCATCGTAAACGCCGCGCGTGGGCGTTGCCTCGACGGGGAGAAACGTTTCAATAACCGGCAGAAATTCCGCCAGAGGGATACTTTCGCCGGTGGGATGGTAGGTGAGCGTGCGCAGCATTTCGTCCAGTTCGATGTCGCGGATGAGCGCGCAGGCAACGGCGAGGAACTTCGGCGGATTTTTCGCGACTGCAGCGAAGTTGGCGATCCCGCTCACGATTTCCAGCGCGGTGGGATACGAAAGCGCGGTATTCTCGCTAAGTTCCTCAACAAGATCAAACGGGGTGAAGCTGGCGCGGAGGTTTTCGGTCTCGCGGCCGATCTCCTCGCTGCCGATGGATTCGGCAGCGATGCTGCGAATGCGGGTGAGCACGACTTCCGCTTGGTAGTTGCCGATGACGAGCTTGTTCAACCCTTCGATGGCACGCTCGACGACCTTAGTTTCATCGAAAGCGACGGTGTAATCGGTCTTGCGAGCGAGTTTTTCCCAGAATGCCTTAAACGCAGCGGACTCGAATAGCTTGGTGCGCGTGAGTTTGTTTTTCGCCGGGCGGCCTTTGTGGGATTTGCGGAGCATGCTGCCCGCGGCTGCGGTGCCGTAGATTTCCTTGATTTGTTCCTGATACTGCGCAGCGAATGTCTCGTAGGTTTCGTTTGGGACGATGGTGAGAAGATTGACTTCCTCTCCCTCCTTCACGCCCGCCGGATCGTAGACGCGTTGACCAGACTGATTGCGGCAGATGCGGAGGCCGCGCCCGAGTTCCTGCCGCTTCTTGGCCTCGTTGTAGGATTCGTTCAGCGTCGCGATATTGAAGATGTTCGGATTGTCCCAGCCGACGCCAAGGGCGGAGTGGGAGAAGATGAACTCACGGGGATTGGCGAGATCGAGCAGCGCATCTTTGCCGCGGAGGATTTCGTCGAAGATTTTCTTGTTCTTCAACATAGCGTTCTCGCTGTCGGTGTATTCTTCGCCACCGGTCTTGGCGAAGTAATAACCCTGGCACTCTTCGATCTGCGCCAGGGTGGCATCGATCTTGTAGAACTCGCGGAAGAGGGCCGCGTATTCCTCGCGGAAGAGGACCTTGATGAGACCTTGGTCTCGAACGTAATTGTCCACCTTGTCGATGAAGATGAGCGAAAGGCACTTAATGCTCTGGGCTGCGAGAATGGGCTTTTTCTGAAAGTGTCGGCGGATGAGCCACTGGAGTTGCTGGCGGAAGAGGCCGGAGACATCGCCGTTGCGTTCCTTAAGGATGAGTTCTATGCTGTTGCTGAATTTCAGGCGGTGCTTCTGGTCGTGCAGACTTTTCCAGATGCGTTCGATGGTGTAGTCGCGATAGCTAACGTTAGCGGACATATCGCGAAGGTTGTCGCCAACCTTCAGCCAATTTGTGGCCTTCCATTTGAACCCGTCCCCGTTGACACGCCAGACGGTGAGCTTCGCCTTGAGATCAGAACCGGCCTTGGCCTGAACATCGGAAAACTCGATCTTCAGCGTCGCTTCGTCGTTCTTCTCGGCCACGGAAAGGACCTCGATTTTCTTTACCATCCCGTTCCGGTAGGCATCGAAAGGCGTGAGGCGGTAGAGCAGGTTTTTGACGACCTTATGCGTGGCAGAGTAGCGGAGCTTAACCAGCGGATTGAGCGTCGCGAGGCGCAATATGGCGTTCTCCGTGTCCATTCCCTCCTGCGGCTCGTCCATGATGATGACGGGGCGGCACTTTCCAAGGGCTTGCAGAAACGTGAGCCCGAGGAAGGAGTCGTCACGGCCGACTTGGTTGATAATGCGGTCGTCAGAGGTGATCGACTGAATGGTCATCACCATGATCTGCGGCTGGGTATCCTCGATGAAATGCTTCAGGCGCGAGAGCCTACTGCTGTCATACTCGAAGCACGCCGGGGTGAAACCGTAGAGATCAGCGAGGGGTTTCTTGAAATCCTCAACTGATTGAAGGACGCCCTCCTTGATGGCGATGGACGGAACGAGGATGATGAATTTGGTGAGCCGGTATACTTTATAGAGCGCGCAGATCGTGTGGAGATAGACGAGCGTCTTGCCGGTGCCGGTCTCCATCTCAATGCAAACGTCCGGGTCCGCCGAAAGTTTGGCGTCCTCTTCGGAGACTCCATTTTCGGCGATGATACGCTTTTTGTTACCCTCAAGCTCTTCAGGCGTGAGGTCGGTGATGTTGGCCTGGATTCCGAAGAGATTGGAGTTATCGAACGTGTTTTTGACCTGACCGGCGAGCACGCCTACGACGGCAGCAATCGCACGACGCTGGTATTCCAAATCTTCGAGTTGAATCTGCACAGTTTGTGAAAGGTATTAATTGGCGCCCAAGAAACGCGGAAGTTCGTTTCCAACCATCGCGGCTTAAAATGCGGCGGGAGGCAAGTGCGGGTATCGCCGAGATAGACCTTGGGAAACGCATTCGCTTCAGTCGTAGTGAATGCCGTCGCTGGCCATCAACGCCTTTGTCCGACGTGGGCCGTCAAGTCACCGCCCCAAAACCGGAGTTTTCGTTCAGTCAATAGCTTGTACGGATCTCGGATCACGTCGTCGATTCTCGGCGCGGTGCGCACATCGGCGACGCGGAAAATAAGGTATTCTTCACCCTCTGCGAAGTGGGCCTCGGTTGCCCGAGCAAACTCATTTTCGGATATCTTGAAGGCCACGTCGGTTCCTGATCCGGATGCCTTCACCTCGATCAGGCAGAGGGGACTATCCTGCCTGCCCGTCAATTTCCCGCCCTCATCACGGACAATAAAATCGCATCCACAGATGTCGTCGCCGTCTTCGTATCCGGTATCTGTCGAGAGCGCCCGCATTAACAGGGCGAGCGATGGGTTCGGCCTGTAGCGCTCTGTTCCCACGCTCGGCGGCAAGATCCGGTTGGCGAAGCATTCCCTGTCAGTCGGACCAATTCGATTGGCTCGCTGCGCTCGATTAGTGTTCTGCCCCCGTCCGTTCTCCAATGCTAGGGGACGGTACAAGGTTGTACGGCTGCGCCGTCTCCACCTCGCTCGTTCCACTTCCCCCTCGTCGGCGGCTTTCAGCCCTCTTCCTCGGCGTTCCACTGCGCTGTGACTCATCCCCTGGAGAAGCGGAGCTCTGAGGGGCAAGCAAGATAACTACCTAATTCAAGGTGGAGCTGCTAACCCGCAGATGCGCTCCACAATGAAAGTCTACGAACTATCCATCAAATATTCCCTCGTGGAAGAAGGGCCTGTCGAAACCCTCAGCAATGCTTCCAAGGTCGTCGAATATATGCGCAACGCTTTCGATGAACTGCCACTGGGAGAAACATTCTACGTCATTCTGCTCAACCGAAAGAATCGGCCCATGGGACGGCACAAGGTTACGACCGGCACGGCCACCGCTGCGCTCTGCCATCCACGGGAGGTCTTCCGAATCGCAGTGCTTGGCACGGCTTGCTCTCTGATCGCCGTTCACAACCACCCTTCGGGAATTTCGGAACCTAGTGCGGCGGACCTGAGCATCACGAAACTTCTAGTCGAGGCTGGGCGTTGCCTAGAAATCCCAGTTTTGGATCACATTATCATCGGGAACCCCATCGATGATCCCACCGGCAAGGGGTACTTCAGCTGGCGCGAGAGCGGGCTCATGTAGCCCAAGGGGCGAAAGCCCCTTTTTTGTCCTCAGACGAATTTTACTTTCTTCACCGCTTCGGTCGAATGCTCGGGCCGAAGGTGGTTGTATGTTTTTAACAGTAGCGCTCCCCCATCTGCATGACCTAGCCAGCGGGAGACCGCTGGGATGTCCACGCCGGACTCGATGCACGTAGTAGCGAAATAGTCACGAAGGTCTTTGTGCGTGAGGTGGTTCACTCCCACTTCACGGCAGGCGTTCGCTAGGCTTCGCTCCGCTACATTCGCCTTGAAGATCCGCTCGGTAGCCGACGGTCTGCCGCCCTTGCGGATGCGGCCGAGCAGGTCCACAAACGCCTCCGTCATTGGGTTTGTGCGGAACGAGGTGCGGGTCTTCGTACCGTCAATGGCTACCGTACCCCTCTCCCAGTCGATGTCTTGCCAGAGGATGCCGCGCAACTCGTCAATTCGGGCTCCGCAGTAGGCGATGCCCTCGACCACGTCCCCCGCCAACTCCGACCAGCGGGTACCGTTGCTCCGGATCGACTTTACGATACCGGCATACTCCACCTTGTTCGGCATCCGCGTCGTCTTCACGGACGGCTTCTTCCGCTGCAATCCTTTGGCTGGATTACGGGCGGTGAGTCCCTGAGCGATGGCGATGTCGAAGACCCGGCGAAGGTAGGCAATGCAGGCATTGACCGTAGTCGGGGAGTCTCCGTTAACCGAGGTTTTGGCGTTCGTCGGCGTATAAATGGAGCCGCCGTTCTCGAAACGTTGCAGCCACGCCTCGCAGGCTTCGGGCGTAACGCGGCGCAGCTCTGTCTCGAAAAGTGTCTTCCAAGTGCGGCGCATCGTCTTCTCCTGCCGCAACCGAAAATCTTTCGCCGCTGGCTTAAGCCGAGAGTTATTCTCGACCGCGAGTCGGTACAGAATCGCCGCCTGCTCTACCTTAGCATTCGCGTGCAACACCTTCTGCGGGCGCGATTCCTCCAGTTCCTTCTCCACATCTCGAAGTTTCATCTTGGCGACCGACTCCACTGAAGTCCGCAGGCTGCGCCATATGATCTTCGGACGACGGTGGATGCGCGCGTAGTAGATCCCATTTTCCGCCTGCACCAAATTTTGAATACGAGTCGAAGTCACTTTCATAGTGACATTGGTATAGGAGTGCGGTATAGGATGTGTCGACCACCGTTTTGGTGTAGATTCCTAACTCGCTGATTGGTAATATGGTGCCCGAGGGGAGACTCGAACTCCCATGTCTTTCGACACAGGCTTCTGAGACCTGCGTGTCTACCAATTCCACCACCCGGGCGACTGAGCGTTGCTAACCGTAACCTCCGGATTGGCTGGCGGTTGAGGTTCAGATCCCGGGACCGCCGGTTGTCGGCCGATGCCCGTCGAAGCGGTACCGGCAGCAAACAGCGGAGGCCGGAACCGGCTCCAAAACCGACGGCGAAACCGTCAGAGCGTTAAGTACTACGCCCGGGCCAAAGTTAACGGCAAGCAGAAATGACGGGGCCCCCAGGCCCCTGTTTCACCCTCGATCCGCTCCGGGAAGGGCCCAAGATCCGCCCGCAACGCCGCGGCGAAATCAATGCCGGGACTTCAGTCGGGCGGCGAAAGGTTCGGATGCTTCTCCTTCAGCCAAATTAGCACCGCCGTGCGCAACTCCTGGCCGAATCGGATCAATTCTTCGGCATCCGCTTGGGAGGCGCCCCCGACGTAGTCATACTCGACCTTGTTACGCTTTTGACGGCAGCCGTCCAAATAGTCAGCGTCCCGTCGCCGTCCGTCGCCGAGGATGAGCGGCAACGCATTGATCGGACGCATGTGGGAACCGTGCCCTTTGGCCGAGGAATAGCCCTCGGCGTAGAGCAGGATGGTGCAGAGTTTGAGCGCCGCGTTGTAGGCGATGCCATATTGCCAGTCGTGCGACAAAGCGACAGTCGCGGCATCCTTGAGATCCCGCTCGACGATCCGCAGCAAATCGCGGACTTCCTCAGGACTGGTCTGGTGCGGGAGGAGCCAACCGGACTTTAACCAAATCTGTAAACTCATTTTCGTCTCCGATGATGAATAGTTTCGGCTTTGATAGCACATCGCTGAGGAAGTGATCGTGGATCACCAACCGGCGGCTCATTTCATCCAGAGTAAGAAAATGGGGATTGATTTCCCGCCCTAGGCGTTCGCTCAGGCCCCGCAATGGCGAGGCCAGTTCGCGGTGGCCGACGGAGCCGATGATCATGAGATCGAGATCGCTCTCAGCCCTTTCTTTGACTGCGGCCAAAGACCCGAAGACGAATGCGAATTGAATCTGCCTCGAGGAGAGGACGTCAACCAGCACATCTCGCAGGCCCATCGTTTTGAGCACAATGCTGCGAAGTTCCGGGTAAAGCGGGTGGGAGGTATTCGCCGAGTAATAGCGGCGATGCTGCTCCTTGGAGGTAACCAGCAGTTCGAGATCGACCAGTTTCTGGAGCTCTTCTTCGACCGAAGCTTTCGAAAAATTCGTAAGTCCTATGATTTCAGCGCGATACATTTTGGTCGGGCGAACGCCGAATAGTAGTCCTAAGAGGTTGGCCCGGAGCTCAGAGTAGAATAGCAGGCCCAATTTATTCATTTTGTACCAGCTGTTGGAAGGTTTATACCTGGTGTTACCGGGCAATTACCCGGTGTTACCAGGTATATCCCTGGTGACACCGGGCAATTCAAGCAAGTGAAAATCCCAGAAAATATCGCAACATGTTGATTATTATTCGTAATTGAATCGGCCCGTGGTGGGCAATTTTCCTCCCGCTCAAACTTGGCATGCAGCGCGGATATTCAGCGCTGACCGCAAATGGCATTTTAAGTACTAATATTTGATTATTTATACGAATCGATCAGCCTTAATACGCACATGCTATCACTTAAGACTGAACACGACGTGCTGCGTGAAACCGCCGAACTGATTCGACGGCAGCGTATTGCCGTCAAAATGACCCAAGCAGAATTAGCGAAGCAAAGCGGCGTGCCGTTGGGCACCCTGCGCCGATTCGAGCAGACGGGGCAGAGCGGGTTCATGACGGTGGCGAAGATCATGACAACGCTGGGCACTGCGGACCATTTCCTATCGTCGCTCAAGCGTCCCGCTCCGACGGCAAAGACGCTCGATGCCTTTATCGCCGCACGCTCCAGGCAACCCGAGCGGCGCCGCGTAAGGCGTCCAAGGAGCCACGATGCCAAGCTCTAAACCTAATCGTCCAGTCGATCTTTCCAAACCGTACTTCGACTCCCAAAAAGTAATCTAATTCGGTAGCGGCAATACTGAATGGCCGTCTTTCGATCCCTCACTTTCGCGCCGAATCGGTAAAGCAGTAGGTGCGCTTTCTCTTCGGTTCGAGGCCGACGGCGAATGCACCCGGTTGCGGGGTGTTTTCTCCATGCGCGCCAATTGATGGGGTCGATTGGCTATTATAGCCCCTTCCATGGAATTCACGGTCGGATTTTTCATGGAAGCGCATCGCGAGCGAACCCGCGTGGACGTTTCGCCGGCCCCAAATTCCCGCGAGCGCCGGGATACTGCCCTCAAGGCCGTGGTCACCACCTGGCCCGACCTGCCAAAGCGGGACATTCGACGGGTGACCGGCGCCGATTGCCGAGGTTGGGCGGCCCGGGCGCTGCGGGAAGGGACCGGCTTTATCGCTCCCAATGCCAAATCGAGACGGATCGGCATGTCGCCCTCGGCCTTCAACAAGGCCGTTGCCGCCCTCCGCGCGGTGTTCGCCATCGCGTGCGAGGAGGGGGTAATCGAAGCGAATCCGGCCGCGCGCGTCGCGAAGGCGCCGGCCAGGCGCAAGTGGCTCGATCTCCCCAGCCCGGAACAGTTTCGGGAGATCACCCAATCAATCGCGGGGCGCCGCTCCAAATGGTCGGCCGAATGCGCCGACATGGTCCGACTGCTGGCGTATTCCGGGCTGCGGCTGCGGGAGGGAACCAGGTTGCGGTGGAGCGATGTGAATCTCGGCAAGAACCAACTCGCCGTGGCGGGGACGAAGAGCGCGACGAGCCGCCGCGTGATTCCCCTCTTTCCCTCGCTTGGCACCCTGCTGGCGGAGATCCGCGGCCGGCGCGGAGCGGAGCGCCCCGAGGCGCGCATTCTTCGCGTCGGGAGCTGCCGCGGAGCGTTGGCGTCAGCCTGCGCCGCCGTCGGGGTGCCGAAGATGAATCATCACGCCCTGCGCCATCTGTTTGCCACGCGTTGCATCGAAAGCGGGGTCGACATTCCGACGGTCTCGCGCTGGCTGGGTCATGCCGACGGAGGAACGCTCGCGATGAAAACCTATGGTCATTTGCGGCAGGAACATAGCCAAGCCCAGGCGGCGAAAGTTCATTTTTGAGCCAAACTTGCTGCGATCGGCTTTCGGCCGTCGCTTACAAGAGGCTTTGGGCTTCGTCCATCATCGGGTGCTTGAACGCGGTCGCATAGGCATCGAGGGTGGACGCCTTGATCCGGAGCTTCTTCCCCGTCTTGCGCCAGCCCGAAACCGCAGCGAACACCTCACCGACGATCTTTCTCGCCTCGCGGGGCTTGAGACCAAACCGAGGGGCGGAAGCGAGAGCTGCGGCTATCGAAGGCTCCGCCCCGGTTTCGGCGATTGGAGTCTTGGGTGTTTGGCTGCGATCGATTTCCGGCACTGGATTCAAATCGTACGCGGGCGAGAGCGCCCACTTGCCAGGGCGGAGCATCAAGAACCCATGGTTGCGGAGGTGATCGTCGAAGTTGCTGGCGAGGAGGGAAAAGATCATGCGCCGCCAGAGTTCGCTCAGGTCGGCGGCGACGTTGTCCCCCAGTTGGCGAATGCCGTCGGCTAGCCGAGTGTATGCGCCTGGATCGTCGCGGGCGAGCCCAAGAAGGCTGTGCGCGGAAATGAAGGGAATGCGCTGGGGCCCGGCGCGATCAAAGCGGTTGATGACCGAGACATTGCGACCGCCGAGGGCGACCAGCCGATGTTCGGCCACTGCGATGCCTGCTTCGCGGGCCAATGTCAGGGCAAGGATCTCCCCGGCCGCAATATCGCGAACGTCGTAGGGCGCGGGGAATTTTGCGATTGCGAGCTGGCCGCCATCCAGGCGAACGGCCGACTTCGGCCGAGCGCCGCCGAGAGGCGAGCCCGCGCCCAGGAGGAATCGCAGGTCGGCCGCCGTCTCGGTTTCGCTCTGAACGGCCTCCGTCGCCCGCAAGAGCGCAGCCAATTCAAGAATAGGAGGAATCTTAGCCTGGGTCGCGGCCAGAAACGGACTGGAAGCATCGACCCGAAACCGCAGCGCGCCGATGCGCGAAACGTCGTCTAGCGCGAGCACGTAGTCGAGATCCTGGTAGGGCTTTCGCTCCAAGACTTGTTTGCGGACCGCGCGTTCGATCAGCAGGCGCCCCCAGCGATCGGGCCCGCAATCCTGCATGGCTCCAAAAAGCGTGGCGGCATGGTGCGCGCCGGGCTGGAGCGGCAGCGAAGTCGGATCAAGGGCAAAGGCCTCGGCCCGGTCGAACCATTCGGCGTCGTATTCGAAGGTGGTGGCGGCGCTGCGTTGGGCGGAATGCAGGCGGCCCACAAAGTGGGTCTGCCCCGCCCAGTCGATGTGGACCTCGATGCTCATTTTCGCGCGCGCCGGATCCGCTGCGGCATGCGGCGTTCATCCAACTCGAGCGCGAGCGCATCCTTCGCCGGCGCGGCCAGGGTGGCGATGCGTTCGTGAAGCTGAAGCACGAAGGCGGCCGTCGCGAGTGTGCCCAGCGAAACAGAGGGATCCCCTCGCTCCAGCCGCCAAAGCGTGTCCCGGCTGACGAAGAGACGCGCCGCCATATCCGCCGTGGAGATGCCGCGCTTGCGCCGGGCGAGCGCGAGATCACGCCCCAGTTGCCGGAGGGCATGGGCGGCGGGCAATGGAAGAGAGGGGCCGCTGGGCATGGCGATTAGAGTCCGATATGGCGGACGTAAAGTCAATTATTGTCTGCTATATCAGACATAGGGATCGCGCCGCAATCGCTGACTGTTGCTCGCAGCGACGGAAAAGCTAAAAGAAACCCAAGTTAATCGGGTTTTTTTGGACGCCACGGGTGGGTTCGATTCCGTCGGGTGAGGGCGGGGCGTCGGCTAACCGAACAAACCGGGCGGCCGGCTGCCGGGGGTGCGCAATTACTGCGCACAGGACCCCTAAAATGCGCAATTACTGCGCGCCAGAGTCGTCCTAATTCGTTACAAAACATTGCTTTACGTAATGATATTGGGGGTGCTAGTGTTCTGTCTCCACCCCGCATAAAAGCCATGACCTCGTCTTCATCACTCTCTTCCTCGGCTGCTCGCCGCGTCCGCTGCGGATTGATCCTCGGCGTTTTTCCGCTGCTCACCACCGGCGCATTTGCGCCCCCATTGCTGGCCCAGGATGCGCCGCCAGCCAGCGCACCCGCCGCGGCCGACACGCCGCCGCCGGCCCCAGACGCCCAAACGCAAGGCGGAGGGAATGGCGGGGACAATAGCGACCGCGATGCCCGGCGCGCCGCGCGCCGCGGCAATTTCACTCCCGAAGCGATGCTGGCCGCGCTCAAGACGCGTTTCGGCGTCACCGACGACGCGGAGTGGGCGATCATTTCGGCCAGGATCACGGCGATCATGGACCTGCGCCGCGCGACGGGCGGCATGGGCGGTTTCGGCGGCGGTTTTCGCGGGGGCAACAACAATCGCCAGGGCAACACGGGCAATCCGGAACTGGACGCCCTGAGCTCCGCGGTGACCGACAATATGCCCGATGCTGAAATCAAGGCCCGCCTCGACCGTTTTCGCGAGGTCCGCAAGGACAACGAAGCGAAATTGGAGAAAGCCCGCGCCGATCTGCAGGCCGTGCTCTCGGTCAAGCAAGAGGCCGTCGCCGTCATGATGGGCCTGCTCCAATAATTCCGTCATGCTGTCCGATCCTCTCCCCGACGCCCCGGTGGCGGGCGCTCTGCCCGAGCTCCTAAGCCGCATGATTGCGGACCGGCAGCTCACCGCCACCGATGCCCGCTCGTTTCTGGCGCAACCGTCGGCCGAGGGCGAAATCACCGAAGAACGCGTCCTGCGCTGGCTGGCGCACGAATACGGGGTCGGCTACGCCTCGTTGGACGAACTGGAGCCGGACAAGGAAGTCCTGTCCCTCTTTCCCGCCCGTCTGCTGCTGCGGGACGAGCTGTTGCCGCTGCGGCGCGTGGACAATCAGATTGAGATCGCGACCAGCCGCCTTTTCGCCACCCAGGGGATCGACGGCCTGAAGACCCTCACGGGTCTTCGGCTGCGGCCGGTGCTCGCCCCCACCGAGGTCGTGCAGCGGGAAATGAAGAAGCGGCTGGGCGTCGGCGCCGATACGATCGACACCCTGGACGAGGCCAGCGGGCTGCAGGTCGTCGACGACAACGCCGGGGTCGGCGACACCAATCTCGACAATGCGGCCGAGGACGCCTCGATCATCCGCTTCGTCAACCAGGTGCTGAAGGACGCGATCGATCTGCGCGCCTCGGATATTCACCTGGAGCCCTTCGAGGACGAGTTCCGCATCCGGTACCGGATCGACGGCGTGCTGCAGGACATTCCCGTGCCGGCCCAAGTGAAGCGCTTCCAGCCGGCGATCGGCGCCCGCATCAAGATTCTCAGCCACCTGAACATCGCCGAAAAGCGTCTGCCGCAGGACGGCCGCATCAAGGTGCGGATCGACGGGGCCGAGGTGGACATTCGCGTTTCCATCATTCCGATGCTGCACGGCGAGGCCGTGGTCATGCGCCTCCTGCGCCAGAATAAGTCGCTGCTCGGCGCGAAGCAGCTGGGCATGAATGCCCGGGAAAACGCCTGCCTGCAGCGGGTGCTGCAACTGCCCCACGGGATCGTCCTGGTGACCGGCCCGACCGGCAGCGGCAAGACCTCGACCCTCTACACCGCCCTCCACGAAATCAACGACTCGGAGCGGAAGATCATCACGATCGAGGACCCGATCGAATACCAATTGAAGGGCGTCAACCAGATCCAAGTGAACGAAAAGTCCGGCCTGACCTTCGCGCGCGGGCTGCGCTCGATTCTCCGCCACGACCCCGACGTCATCCTGATCGGTGAAATCCGCGATCAGGAAACGGCCCAGATCGCGGTGCAGGCCTCGCTGACCGGCCACTTGGTCTTTTCCACCCTGCACACCAATGATGCCGCCGGCGCGATCACCCGGCTAGTGGACATGGGCGTCGAACCCTATCTAGTGGCCTCCTCGCTGGAGGCGGTGCTGGCCCAGCGCCTCGTGCGCCTCCTCTGCCCCCATTGCAAGGCGGTTGACGATACGCCGATGGCGCAGGCGTACCGGACCCGGATCGGAATCCCCCCGACCGCCACGATTTACCGCGCCGTGGGCTGCCGCGAATGCCGGAACACCGGCTACCATGGCCGGCGGGCGATCTTCGAGTGGATGGACACGAACGCCGAAATCCGCCAATTACTGCTGCGCAACGCCTCGAGCGATCTGATCCGCGAGGCCGCCTGCCGGGCGGGCATGACCACTCTGGCCGACGACGGCGCCCGCCTCGTCCGCGAAGGGGTCACCACGATCGAAGAGGTGCTGAGCGTTACAACGGTGCATGAAAAGGCGCCGGAAGTGCCCGCCGTCCCGGCCGCCCCGCCGGCCGCGCGCGGCGCGGGGTAAGCCTGACGGTTTCGGCCCATGCCCCAATTTACCTACAAGGCGATGCAGCGCGACGGCGTGCTGACGGAAGGCCAGCTCGACGCGAGCAACCGGCAGGAGGCCATGCGCCAAGTCGAGCACCTGGGGCTCAAGCCCGTGCGGCTCGCCGAAACGGGGGGCGCCGCGCCGGGATCGAAAGGGACGCCGGCGGCCGGCGCCAATGGGGCCGAGGCCGGAGCGAAGGGCGGTGCGGGAGACATCGAACGCCACCTGCCGGCGTTCTTGCGCGGGTCCTTTGCCGGCAAGGGCAAGATCACCCCGCGCATTCTGGAAAATTTCACCCGGCTGCTTTCCAGCTTGCTCGCGGCGGGTGTGCCCTTCAGCCGGGCCCTGGTCATTCTTTACCGGGAAGCGACGGTGCCGGCCGCCAAGGAGAAGTGGAAGGAGATCCACGACCTGGTGATCGACGGCATGTCGCTTTCCAACGCGATGGCCCGCTCGCCCGAGACCTTCCCGCGGGTGTACGTGGCGATGGTCGAGGCGGGCGAGACCGGCGGCTTCCTCGATGTCGTCCTGGCCCAAATCGCCGACTTCCAGGCGCGCGAGAAGGAAATCAAGTCGAAGGCGATGGGGGCCCTCATGTACCCGGTGATCCTGCTGATTCTGGCGATCGGCGTCCTCATCTTCCTGATGGTGTTCTTTATCCCGCGCTTCCAGATGGTCTTCAAGAGCTTCAATGCGGACCTGCCCCTGCTGACGAAGATGATCGTGGCGACGAGCCAGGCGGTGCGCGATTACGGCCTGTACTTTGCCGTGATTGTCGCGGTGGCCGTTCTCACGCTGAAGAACTGGTTCAAGTCCCCCAAGGGCCGCCGGGCCTGGGAAGGCTTTATCCTGAAGGCGCCGGTCGTCGGTCCCCTGGTGGCGCAATTCGCCATGGCCCGCTTCACCCGGATGCTGGGGACCCTGCTCGGAGCGGGCGTGCCGCTGATCAATGCCCTCAACGTCGCCCGGCGCTCGATCGGCAACCAGATCCTGGTCGACGCGGTGTCGGAATCGATCGACCGGGTCAAGGAGGGCAAGCCGCTCGGGACCAGCCTGGGCAAGAACTCCACCCTCTTTCCCGGCGCGGTGATCGAAATGATCTCGGTCGCCGAGGAGAGCGGCCGGCTCGATCAGGAGCTGCTCCGGATCGCGGCCGTGACCGAAGGCGACCTCGACCGCGAACTGAAGACGGCGGTCGGCCTCGCCGAGCCGCTGATGCTGTTCCTCATCGCCGCCTTCATCGGCACCATCTTCATCGGCATGGTCTACCCCATTTTCTCGCTCACCGATAACATCAAATGATTTTTCCCATGAACTATCCGAAAAAGCGCTCGAAATTGTCGCGCCACGGCGGCTTCACCCTCGTGGAGCTCATGCTGGTGCTCGTGATCCTCGGCATCCTCGCCGGGCTCGTCCTCCCGAAATTCACCGGCAAAACCGAATTCGCCAAGCAGACGGCGGCCAGGACGCAGATTGCGACCTTTGACACCGCGCTGAACACCTACGAGGTGGACACCGGTTCGTACCCGAGCACGCAGGCGGGCCTGCGGGCGCTGGTCGTGCAGCCCTCGGACGTGGGCAGCTGGCGCGGGCCGTACCTCGCGAGCGACATCCCGCTCGACCCGTGGGGCCATCCCTACACCTACGAATATCCCGGCAAGCTGAACCCGAGCGGCTTCGACATCATTTCCATGGGGGCCGATGGCCAGCTCGGCACGGCGGACGACATTTACAATGCGGGGATCACCGGCAAATGATCGGACCGGCTCCCGCCGGCGCGCCTTCACCCTCATCGAACTGGTGGTGGTGATGGTCCTCCTTGGCATCGCGGCGGCGCTCGTGGCGCCCCACATGGCGTCGTTTTTCCGCGGCCGGGTGCTGAACTCGGAGGCGCGGCGCCTGCTGGCCCTGACCTTCTACGGCCAGAGCCGGGCGGTCGCCGAAGGCGTGCCCGTGCTCCTGTGGATCAACTCCGCTCAGTCCTCCTATGGCCTCGTCACCCAGTCGGCGACGAGCGAGCCGGACGACAAAGCTTCGACGTTCACGGTGGACTCCACCCTGACCCTGGAGACCACTGCGCCCAATCCCGCCCCGATCTCGGAAGCGCAGGACGAAGCGCTGGGGGTGCCGAACAACCTGCCCTGCATCCGTTTTTTGCCCAGCGGGTTTTTCGATCCCTCCAGCGTCGCCAAGATTGTCCTCCGCCAGGGCGCCGAAGGGGCCCTCGAACTCGTGCCGACCGCCAACCGGCTCGGATATGAAATCCTGCCAGCCACGCCCAATTGACGCCCGGCGCCGCGCCCGGGGGTTCACCCTCGTGGAGGTGCTGGCCTCCCTGATCCTGATGGCGATCCTGATCCCCGTCGGGATGCAGGGCATGGGCATCGTGAGCCGCGCGGCCGTGCTCGGCCAGCGCAAGGTGGAGGCGATGCGGATCGCCGAGAAGGTGATCAATGAGCAGCTCGCGGTCGTCGCCGCGGGCCAGCCGGTCCCGACCACCGGCAGCGGCACGGAGACCGATGCTGAAAACAGCTATCCGTGGACCATGGCCACCGTGCCCTGGGCCGAGGATACGATGACCCAGATGACGGTAACCGTCACTTTCACGATGCAGGGCGGCTCCTATGAGATGACCCTGAGCACGCTGTTCGACCCCAATGCCGCGGTGCGCGGAACGCCGAGCGCCATTACCCAAAGTCCGGGATGACGACGCGCCTTGGCCAGCACCGCGCCCGCCGCGGCTTCACGCTCCTGGAGCTCCTGATCGCCACCGTCGTGGCGGCGTTTATTCTGCTCGTCATCAACGGCACCTACTTTGGCGCGCTGCGGCTGCACAATTCCACCCAGCTGCGGATCGACAATGGCCTCGTGCTCGATCGGACCTTGGGCCTCGTGCAGCACGATTTGGCCGGGCTGATGGTGCCCGCCTCCCCCAAGGCCGTGCTGCCGGTCGGCACCTTCTCGGGACAGTTTCAGGACACGCCGACCGAGTCGCCGACGCAGGAACTGACCGACACGCGGATCAGCCCGGATTTCTACACCACTTCCGGCACGATCGACGGCTGGAATCCGTTTTCCGAGGTCCAGGTGGTGGCCTATTTCCTTGCGCCGGCGACGGACGGCAGCAACACGAAGAACCTCGTCCGCGCGGTGACGCGCAATCTCCTCTCGGTGCAGCAGCCGACGACCGATGAGCAGGTGTTGATCACCGGTGTCGCGACCGCCGAATTTGACTACTACGATGGCACCCAGTGGGACACGACGTGGGACTCCACGGCGACCTCTACCCTGCCTTCGGCCATCCGGTTCAGCCTGACCTTGGCTTCCGGGACGCCGAACGTCACGGCGCCCCCGATCGAACTGGTGGAGCCGGTGCTGGTGTCCACCACGACGACCCAGAAGCAAAACGCCCAGGCGACGGCGACCGGAGGGACCTCGTCATGAGGCGGCTGCGCGGAGACCAAATCGGGGGGCGGAGGGCCCATCGCGGGACGGTGCTCTTCATTGTCCTGTGGATCTGCCTGGGGCTGGTGACCCTGGCGATCTACTCCGCCTATACGGTTAATTCGGAGCTGCAGGCCGCCGCCAACCGGGTCGGCGAAATCGAGGCCCGCCAGGCGGTCGCCGGCGCGATCCGCTACGCCGCGTATGTCCTCAACAATTATGCGATCGACGGAGTGATTCCCAACAGCGGCATCCCGCCCGATCCGACCCAGGATTACGATTCGGCGGCCCTGCAGGTCGGCAGCGGAAAGAACGATCCGCAGTTCTGGTTCATCGGGCGGGACCCGAACAACATTCCGACGACCGATCCGGTGTTCGGTTTGGTCGACGAGGCGTCAAAGCTGAATCTGAACACTGTGACGACGGCCATGCTCAATCTTTTGCCGACGCAGAATATGACGCCCGATTTTGCTTCGGCGATCACCGCCTGGAAGAGCAAGGCGTCGTCGGCGAACAATGCGATCAGCAGCCTGTATTCGACGCTCGATCCGGCGCGGACCAACAAGGGCGCCGTCTATGAGACCACCGACGAACTGCGGCTGGTCTACGGCGCGACCCTGGATCTGATTCTCGGCGAGGACACCAATCGTAACGGGGCGATGGATGCGAATGAGAACGACGGCGACCAGTCGCCGCCGCACGACAATCAGGACGGGGTGCTGCAGCCGGGAATGCTGGAATATGTCACGGCGTTTACGAACCAGCCGACGACCACGATCACGGGGACGGCGCGGGTAGACATCCGCACCACGGGCACCCGCGGGAATCTGTCCCGAATCATGCAGCAAAAGGGCTTCACCGCGGGGCGGGCGCGACAAATCATCACCAACCTTGGCCCCACCACCTTCACCAATGTAGCGGATTTCATGGTCGCGAGTAGGATGACCGCAGCCGAATATGCGCTGATCCATACCTCGATCACGGCACCCGGCACTTCCAGCGTGCTGGGCTTGGTCAATGTCAACACCGCGAGCGAGACCGTCCTCGCCTGCATCCCCGGCATCGGCCCGACCAACGCGCCCGCCCTAGTCGCCTACCGCGTCGCCAATCCGGCAGCCCTCACCTCCTTTGCCTGGTTATCGCAGGTCTTGACCAAAACAAATATCCACGGCGCCGGCCCCTACATCACCGACCAATCCTACCAGTTCTCCGCCGACATTGCGGCCGTGGGCCGCAATGGCCGCGGCTATCACCGGGAAAAGGTGGTCTTCGATACAAGCCAAGGCATTCCGCGCATCATTTACCGCGAAGATCTCACCGCCTCCGGCTGGGCGCTCGGCCCTACCGTCCGTCAAACTTTGAAGACTGCCCACCTCAACTGACCATGAAATTTAATCTGAAAAAGCGGCCGCAATCGGTCCTGGGGCTCTCCCTGTCCGATGGGCAACTGCGGGCCGCGCTGGTTACGCGGGTCAAGGGCAAGTGGGAGGTCGTGGAATCCGCCGCGACCGCCCTGTCCCTCGACCTCCTCCACCCCGAGCCCGAATTGATCGGCCGCGAAATCCGCAATCACCTGGATGCGGCCGGGATCCACGAGCGCAATTGCGTGATCGCCGTGCCCGCCAGCTGGGTCATGAGCCAGCAGACCGCGCTGCCGGACCTGCCGCCCGAGGATGTGGCGAGCCTCCTGCAGATCGAGGCCGAGAAGGGCTTCCCGTGCGACCCCGCCCAATTGCAGATCGCGCGCTCGGACTACCGCTCCGCGACCGCCGGCTATGCCACCCAGCTGGCGGTGCGCAAGGAACACCTGGACCGGCTGGCCGCGGTGGCCAAGGCGGCGGGCCTCAAGCCCGCCAGCATGGCGCTGGGCCTGGCCACGCTGCCCGGAGTGATTGCGCCGGCCGGAGATGGCCGGATCACCGTGGCGGTGGAACCCCACGGGGCGGCGATCGTGGTCTCGACCGGCGGCGGGATCGCCGCCTTCCGCACCGCCGATGCGGCGATTGAATCGGAGGCCGGCGAGAAAGTCGTCAACGGCAACGCGCTCGCGCGCGAATTGCGGATCACCGTTGAGCAGGTCCCGGCCGACTTGCGCGTCGGCCTGCGGCATTTGCGCCTGTGCGGCGACGATGCGCTGGTCCGCCAGCTGGCGGAGCGCCTGGGCGAATGGGCCGCGGCCGCGGGCTTGGCGATCGATGCGCCGGGCTCGGCCGAGGATCGGCTGGGGGCGGCGATCGCCGAAAGCGTCGCCCAGCAGTGGCTGGAGCCGACCGTCCCTTGGATCGAATTTATGCCGCCGCGCCCGGGGCGCTGGGAGGTCATGATGGCCCGCTATAGCTCCAAGCGCCTGGCGACGACCGGCGTGGCGGTGGCCGCGATCGTGGTCGTGGCCCTGGTGGTCTTTGGCTGGCAGGAATTCCAAGTGCTCACGCTCCGCGCCGACTGGGAGGGGATGCAGATGCAGGTCGCCGGGCTCAAGGGGGTCCAGGATCGCATCCGGGAATACCGCCCCTGGTATGATCACACGATTCCCGACCTGAAGATCTGGGCGCGCGTGACCGAGTGCTTCCCGGAAAACGGCAGCCTGACCGCGAAGTCATTCGACATCCATAAGGCGAACGGGATCACCAGCGTCAGCATCAGCGGCACCGCCCGGGACGGGCAGGCGCTGCTCAAGGCGCAGGAGCGCCTGCGCAAGACGAAGGAAATTCAGGGGCTCAATGTCGAGGCGATCAGCGGCAAGATGCCGGCCCAGTTCACCCTCAATTTCCGCTGGATCGGAACTTCCGGATCATGAGCACTTCTCCCAACCGCCAGCGGCTGCTGCTGATCATCGCCGGCATCGGCATCGGCCTGCTCATCGTCGACAGTGTCATCATCGAGCCGCTCGGCTCCACCTGGACCGACCACGCGGCGGAAATCTTGAAGCTGCGCGCCGACGTGGCGGACGGCCACAATCTGCTGGCGCGCGGACCCCGGCTGCTGCAGACGTGGGCCGACATGCAGCGGGGCGCGCTGCCCCGCGATCAGGCGCAATCCGAGCACGATGTAATTTCCGGCTTCGAAGCCTGGAGCCGGACTAGCGGCGTGGAACTGGGGGCGGTGAAGCCGGTGTGGAAGCATGGCGCCACCGATGCCTACTCCGTTTTGGAGCTGCGGGTCGACGCGACCGGGCCGCTGGGTTCGCTGAGCCGGTTCATCTATGAGCTCGAGCGGGCGCCGCTGGCGCTGCGGGTGGAATCCATCGAACTGATCTCCCGCGACGATTCGGGCCAGCGGCTCACCCTGAGCCTCATCGTCACCGGCCTAAAGCTGGCTCCCCTGGAGGCCAAATCATGAAATTGATCCGATTCTCGCCTTTCGCCCGCCGCCGCCGCGCGGCCTTTCTCGGCGCGGCCATCGCGTTGCTCGGCGCTGCCGCGACCATGCGCGGCCAGTCCGCGGCCAAGGTCGCCAAGAGCGCCGTGGTCGCCGTGAGCTTTGAGCCGTTCCGCGTGATCGGCAGCCTGAACATCTTCGATGCCTACCGGGTCGGCCCGGTGAGCGAGGTCCAGCAGCCGCACGTCGAAACCATCACCTTGGTCGGCACGCTGTCGGACGACCGGGACCACCTCGCCTTCTTCGACAGTTCCACGCTCGCCTACCGCAAGGCACTCGCGGTCGGAGATTCGGTCGCCGGCTTTACCGTCCAGCGGATCGAGGCCAACGGCGTCGCCCTCACGCACGATGCGAAATTGATCCCGCTGCGGATGGGCCAGCAGCTCCGCCGCCCGCCCGGCGGGGACTGGTCCGCCGGCGATGCCCCCCGCGCAACCCCCTCCGCCGATGCGGAGGCGCCGGCGGCAGCCGCGGCCCCGACCGCCCTTCCCGGCGACGATTCCGACACTCTCAAACGCATGATCGAGAACCGGCAGAAACAATTGAAACAATGAAAACCACCCTATCCCAACCGGCCCTCTGGCTAACCTTCGCCGCCGTGGCCAGCACCTGCTGGGCGCAGGATCCGGCCCCCATGCCGACCGAAGGCGGCCCGCCGCCTGATCTGAACGCCGTGACCGCGCCCCCGCCCGCCCGCGGGCTGCGCTTCAATTTCCGGGGCGCTCCGCTGGAGACGGTGCTGAACTACATGAGCGAGGCCGCCGGCTTCGTCATCGTGCTGCAAACCCCGGTCACCGGTACGGTGGACATGTGGAGCAACCAGCCGGTCACCCGGACCGAGGCGGTGGAGCTCCTCGAGATCGCGCTGAACAAGAACGGCTACGCTGTCAGCGCAGTGGGCCGCACACTGGTGATTTCCTCGAAGGAGGACGCCAAGAAGCAGAATATCCCCATCCACACGGGCAATGACCCGGCCGAGATTCCGCAGACGGCGGAGATGGTGATGCAGATCATCCCGCTGCGTCACATCGACGCGGTGCAGGCGGCGAAGGACCTGGCGACCATGATCCCCTCCTCGGCGACCATGACGGCGAATCAGGACAGCAACTCCCTCGTCGTGACCGACACTGAGATGAACGTCCACCACATCGTCGAGATTGTGTCGGCCCTCGACACCTCGACCGAGACGATTTCCACCACGGAGGTCTTTCACCTGAAGAACGCCGACCCGATGGAAATGGCGTCCCTGATCACCAATCTTTATGGCTCGCCCACGCCGACGGCCAATACTGCCGGGGGCAACAACCAAGGCCGGGGCGGACTGGCGGCCCTCTTCGGCGGCGGCGCGCGCTTTGGCGGCGGTGGGGGCGGCGGCGGTGGCGGGGGTGGGTTCGG
>Ga0182024_10002778_pt1 | contig 42940 bp, 33 predicted proteins | sample P32metaG_FD_120480 | JGI IMG/M metagenome (GOLD analysis project Ga0182024, IMG submission 120480) | Permafrost microbial communities from Stordalen Mire, Sweden - P3-2 metaG (Illumina Assembly) | ecosystem: Environmental > Terrestrial > Soil > Wetlands > Permafrost | place: Sweden: Stordalen... | reverse complement strand
CAGGTCTACGGCTTCGTCAAGCAATCGCGCGGCCACATCAGGGTCTATTCGGAGATCGACTCCGGCACCAGCGTGAAGATCTATCTGCCGCGTCTCATTGGCGACGCCAAGGAGATCAAGCGGGCCAACTCCGAGCGGATCAGCACCGGGGAGCGCAGCGAGATCATCCTGGTGGTCGAGGACGAGCCGCTGGTACGGCGGCTGACGAGCGACGCGCTGCATGAGCTCGGCTACACGGTGTTCGAGAGCGAGAACGCCGCCGATGCGCTCGCGGTGCTCGACCGGGTCGCGGACGTCAAGCTCCTCTTCACCGACGTGGTGATGCCGGACGTCGACGGCCGCAAACTCGCCGACGAGGCGAAGCGGCGCCGTCCCGGCCTCAAGGTGCTGTTCACCACCGGCTACACGGCCAATGCGGTGGTGCACGGCGGCGTGCTCGACGCCGGCGTGCAATTCATCAGCAAGCCGTTCACGCTCGACCAGCTTGCCGCCAAAGTGCGCGCTGTCCTTGACGATTGAACGGCCTCGCTGAGCAAAAATCGATCACGGTTGCTGCGACGCAGGCGCCGGATTCCCTTGTCGGCCGCTCGGCGATCCTCTAACGTCGCGTGAGGCAAGCCGCGCCAGGCGACCTAGAAGAAGCGGCGGCACCGGGCAGGGAGGACGGCATGAGATTCATCGCACGCGAACGCTTGGCACGCGAAGGCTTTGCGCGCGCGGCCGCCGCCGCCGGCGTCTGCGTCGTGGCGATGGCGCTGACGCTCGGCCCCGCACGGGCGCAGGACAAGACCTACGTGATGAAGTTATCGCTTGCCGCCCTCAACGAGGCGTTGCACCAATTCGCCAAGGACTATGCGGCGCTGATCGAGAAGGATTCCGGCGGCCGCATCAAGACCGAAATCTATCCGGCGAGCCAGCTCGGCTCGATCCCGCGGCAGATCGAAGGCACCCAGTTCGGCGCCATCCAGTGCGTGGTCACGCCGCCCGAATTCTATTCCGGCGTCGACGAGCGCTACGAGGTGATGGCGGCGCCCGGACTGGTCGCCGACATCGGGCAGGCGCAGCGCCTCACCGGCGATGCGCAGGTGCGCAAGCTGCTGCTCGGGCTCGGCGCCGACAAAGGCTTGCACGGCGTCGGGCTGTTCACGTCGCAGCCGTCCTCCACCATCGCAAAATCCGCGATCCGCCATCTCGCCGACTTCAAAGGCAAGAAGCTGCGGACCTTCGCCTCGCAGTTCCAGCGCGAGGCGTTCGAGCGGCTCGGCGCGACAGCGGTCGCCATGACGCTCGGCGACGTGCTCCCGGCGCTGCAGCAGGGCGCCATCGACGGCGCGGTCGCCGGCACCGTCATCTTCAGCGCGATGCATTACCAGGACGCCGCCAAATACGTGACCGACATCGGCCAGCCGGTGGTGTTCGGTCTCGCTGCGGTGAGCAAGAAATGGTACGACGCGTTGCCGGCGGATTTGCAGCAGATCATCGATCGGGACGGCGCCGCGGCGTCGATCGAGGTCAATCCCGAGACGATCGCAATCAACGAGCGGGCGGACCAGGCCTGGATCGCAAGCGGCGGCGAACTCATCAAGCTGCCGCCGGACGAGCAAGCGGCGATGCTAAAACTCCTGGCGAGCGTCGGCGAGGACGTATCGAAGTCGAAGCCGCAGGTCGACGCGGCCTATAAGATCGTGACCGACGCGGCGCAGCGAACGCGATAACGGCGGCTGCGCCGCGGCGCAGTGCGGCCGGCCTCGCCTGAAAGGGAGGATGCGATGGGTCTTACCGATCTTGGCAGCCTCGGCCGGGAACGGCTTAATCGTGCAAAACTAGCGCGGGCGACTGCTGCGGCCGGCGCGGCGCTTTTGCTGTCGGCGCTGGCGGGCGGCGTCGCGTCGGCCCAGGACAAGACCTACGTGATGAAGATCAGCGCGCCCACCATCAACGCCGCGCCCGACCAATTTGGCAGGGTGTACGGCGCGATGGTCGAGAAGGATTCCGGCGGCCGCATCAAGGCCGAGGTCTATCCGGCGAGCCAGCTCGGCCCGATTGCGCGGCAGATCGAGGGCACGCAGTTCGGCGCCATCCAGTGCGCGGTCATTCCGCCCGAGTTCTTCGTCGGCGTCGACGACCGCTTCGAGGTGCTGGCGGCGCCCGGCCTGGTCGACACCATGGAGCATGGCCAGCACGTCGCCGCGGACCCCGCGGTGGCGAAGCTGATGCTCGGGCTCGGCGCCGGCAAGGGCCTCTATGGCGCCGCCGTGTTCATGGCCGAGCAGAACGCCGTGATCTCGAGATCGCCGATCCGCCACCTCGACGATTTCAAGGGCAAGAAGATCCGGGTGTTCGCCTCAAAATTCCAGACCGAGGCGTTCGAGCGGCTCGGTGTGACGCCGGTGGCGATGACGCTGGGCGATGTCCTGCCGGCGATTCAGCAAGGCGCCATCGACGGCGCCATCGCCGGCATCACGATCTTTACCGGCATGCATTATCAGGATGCGGCGAAATACGTCACCGCGACCGAACAGCCCGCGATCTTCCTGGTCGCCGAGATCAACCGCAACTGGCACGATTCGCTGCCCGCGGATTTGCAGCAGATCGTCGACAACGATGCCGCCAAGGCGGTTGCGGCGATCAATTCGTGGACGATCGATTTCAATGCCAAGGCGAGAAAGCTCTGGGTCGGCGGCGGCGGCGAAATGATCACGCTGCCCGCCGCCGAGCAATCGGCGATGATGAAAACCCTCGCCAGCGTCGGCGACGATGTCTCGAAATCAAAGCCCGGGCTCGCGGCGGCATACCAGGTGGTGAAGGACGCGGCGCAGCGAACCCGATAGTTCGTCGAATCGGGCCGCCGGGCGTCGCAGGGAGGACGACATGCGTTTCATCAGACGTGAGACCCGCGCGCCGGCCGCCGTTGCCGCAGCCGCGCTCGTCTGCGCGCTGACGCTGGCGCTCGGCGCCGCCCGCGCCGCCGACGACAAGACCTATGTGATGAAGATCGGGACGCCTACCGTCAACGACACGCCGGAGGAATTCAGCCGCGGCTTCTCCGCCATGGTCGAAAAGGATTCCGGCGGCCGCATCAAGGTCGAGGTCTATTCGGCCAGCAAGCTCGGCTCGATGCCGCGGCAGATCGAGGGCGTGCAGTTCGGCTCAATCGAATGCGCGATCATTCCGCCGGAGTTTTTCGTCGGCATCGACGAGCGCTTCGAGGTGCTGGCGACGCCCGGGCTCTTGGATTCACTCGCGCACGGCCAGCGGCTCGCCGGCGACCCCGAGGTGATGAAGCTGATGCTAGGCCTCGGCGCCGACAAAGGGCTGCACGGCATCGGGCTCTACATGGCGCTGCCGTCCGCGCTCAATTCGCGCATGCCGATCCGTCACCTCGACGACTTCAAGGGCAAGAAGATCCGGGTGTTCGCCTCGAAATTCCAGACCGAGGCGTTCGAGCGGCTCGGCGCGACGCCGGTGGCGATGTCGCTCGGCGACGTGCTGCCGGCGGTCCAGCAAGGCACCATCGACGGCGCGATTTCCGGCATCACCGTGTTCAACGCCATGCACTTCCAGGACGCGGCGAAGTACGTCACCGAGGCCAACCAGCCGGCGATCTTCCTCATGGTCGAAGTGAGCAAGCGCTGGTACGACGCGCTGCCCAAGGATTTGCAGGAGATCGTCGACCGCGACGGCGCCGCGGAATCGGCCGCCATCAATCCGTTTGCGGCCGCGCTGTGGGCGAAGGCGCGCCAGTCCTGGACGGCCGGCGGGGGCGAGCTGATCAGCCTGCCGCAAGACGAGCAGGCGGCGATGATGAAGACGCTGGGCAGCGTCGGCGAGGACATTGTGAAAACCAGGCCGCGGCTGCGCGAGGCCTATACGCTGGTGACCGCCGCGGCGGCGCGAACCCGGCAGGCGCCCTGATGAGCACCACCGAAGCCCTGCTCAAGGGCGTGCGCGGGCTCTTGGCGATCACGCGGGCGGCCGCCGGCATTTGCCTGCTCGGCAGCGTGGCGATCAATTTCGTCAATATCATCGGCCGCTATTTCTTCAGCGTGTCGATCCCGTGGGCCGAGGAGATCATGCTGTTCCTCATGGTCGGCTGCGTGTTCACGGGCTGCTGCGCCGTCGCCTGGGAGGGCCGTCAGATCCGCATGGACGTCGTCATCAGGATGCTGCCGCCGAAGGTGTGCGAGCTGCTCACGCTGCTCTCCGAGCTGGTGATGATCGCCGCCGCGGCCGCCGTCACCGTGTTCGCCTGGCCGGTCATCTCGCAGCTCGCGGCGTTCGACGAGCGCAGCCAGGCGGCGGATTTCCCGCTGGTCATTCCGCAGGCGATGGTGCCGATCGGCTACACCTTGATGGCGCTCCTGGTGGCGGTGCGGCTGATGACGCGACGGCCGTCCGGCGGCGGCCACGCCGACGCGAATTCCTGAACGAGCGGCGACAATGGCGTATTTCATCTATTTCGGCTTGCCAATTCTGCTGCTCATCATCGGCTTTCCGATTTTCCTCATTCTGCTCGTGACCGCGATCGTCGCGGTGCTCACCGTCGCCGACGTGCCGACCGAGGCGATCCAGACCTACATGTTCGGCAGTCTCGACAATTTCCCGCTGCTCGCGGTGCCGTTCTTCGTGCTCGCCGGCGAGATCATGGCGCAGGGCGGCATCGCGCGGCGCGTCATCGCCATGGTCATGGCCATTGTCGGCGGCGTGCGCGGATCGCTCGCCGTCACGACGGTGGCGGCGTCCGAGCTGTTCGGCGCGATGTCGCATACCGCGGTCGGCACCGTCGTGGCGATGGGCCGCATGATCTACCCGGCGCTCAAGCAGAACGGCTACAACGAACGCTTCGCGGTCGGTCTCATTGCCTCCTCGGGCGCGATCGCCGTGGTCATCCCGCCGTCGATCGCGATGATCCTCTACGCGGTCTCGGCGGAGCAGTCCGCCGTGCTGCTGTTCACCGCCGGCATCCTGCCGAGCCTGCTTATCGGCCTCATCGATGCCGCCTATGTCATGGGCTACGCGCGCTTCGCCGGCGTTCCGCTCGGCCCGCGCGCGCGCTGGGAGACGATCTGGAAAACCAGCGTCGACGCCAGCTGGGCGATCGGCTCGCTGGTCGTGATCTTCGGCGGCATCTATGGCGGCGTATTCACGCCGACCGAGGCCGCCGGCGTCGCGGTGGTCTATTCGCTGTTCGTCACCATGTTTATCTACCGCGAGGTCGATCTCGCCGGGCTGTGGCGCATCCTGATGGCATCGTCCTTTCTGATCGCGCAGATCCTGCTGATCGTCACTTCGGCGGGAATCTATTCGTGGCTGCTGACCACCAGCGGCATCCCGCAGCAGATCGTCGGCTCGATCAACGCGATGCACATGCCGAAGTGGGAACTTTTGCTCATTCTCAATATCGGCTTGCTGCTGGCAGGCAGCTTCCTCGAGCCGCCGGCGGCAATCCTCATCCTCACGCCGCTGCTGCTGCCGATCGTGCGCGGCGTCGGCGTCGACCCGATACACTTCGGCATCATCGTGGCGGTCAATCTCAGCCTGGGCATGTATACGCCGCCATTTGGTCTCAATCTGTTTTCGTCGCAGGCGATCTTTGATGCGCCACTCGGTCGTATCTATCTCGGTGTGCTGCCGTTTTTGCTGGTGAACTTTTTGGCACTGATGATCATTACCTATGTACCCGCAATTTCGATGGTGCTGATCCGGCACTGACGGCGCGCGCCCTGTCGGGAACCGCGCCAGGAACCAATCGGCGCGTCGTTCGTTATTCAATGCGGGCTAATCCCGCATTGGAGAACTCCCCATGGGTAACGAAAACGAAAAGCAGGGCGGTCAAGGCGGCCAGCAACAGGGCGGCCAGAATCAGCAGGGCGGCCAAGGCGGCCAGCAACAGGGCGGCCAGAAGCCCGGCCAGCAGAAACCCGGCCAGCAGCAGAGCGGACAGGGCGATCAGAAGCCCGGCCAGCAGGGCGGACAGGGCGATCACAAGCCCGGCCAGCAGGGCGGCCAGAACCGCTAACACGACGGTTGCGATTGGGCTCCGATTTGGGGCCTAACTTTAAGGTCCTCCGGTTCCTGCCGGGGGACTTTTTTTGTCTTTGTTTTTCTCTTTATCTTTTTGCTTTTGCGCGCACCTCGAGCTCGCTTGACTTGGTTCATGGCGCGACGGCTGCAGCTGCTCGCTGCCGCGCAGCCTAAGCCATGCGGCGGCGGTGGCCCGGACAGATGAAAAAACTGGCGAATCACGTATCCGCGGATTACCGATTGACTATCTTCGCGCGCGATCGAATTCGCATTGCGACGCCATGACGAGAGTGCCGGGCCGTGCTCGATTGTCCGCCACCGAACCCACGCACTGTCCGCATCCAGGAGCTCGATCGCCTGCTGGAGCGGGATGCGGATGCCTTCGACGCGCGTTTCGAGCGCGCCGGCCTGCTGCGCGAGCAGGGCCGCTTCGAAGAGGCCAAGCGCGACTATTTCGATCTGCTTCGCCGCCGGCCGAGCGATTTCGGCGCGCTCAACGATTTCGGCACGCTCGTCCTCACCGCAGGATACAAGGACGCGGCGCGCTCGCTGTACGCGCAGGCGGTGCGGCATCATCCCGACCGTCCGATGGGGCACGTTAATCTGGCGAACCTGCTCTTCCAGATGGACGAGCCGGAGCTGGCCCGCGCCCACTACGAGACGGCGCTGCGGATCGATCCGGAACACCGCCATGCCCACCGCGGCATGGGCAATTTCCTGGCCGAGTGCGGCGACGAGGCGGGCGCGCGGCGCCACCGCGACAAGGCGTTCAAGAACAACTTTTTGACGCCGCTGCCTTATCGCGGCGACCGTTCCGGCATTGCGGTGCTGCTTCTCGTCTCCGCGGCCGGCGGCAACATCCCGACGAGCACGCTGCTCGACGACCGTTATTTCCGCACCACCGCGCTGGTGACGGAGTATTACGACCCGAAAATTCCGCTGCCGCCGCACGACCTGGTGTTCAACAGCATCGGCGATGCTGATTTGTGCCGGCGCGGCCTGGAAGCGGCGTGCTCCGTGCTGGCCCGTACCGGCCGCCCGGTCATCAATCATCCGCTCGCGGTGCTCAAGACCGGACGGGCCGCCAACGCCAATCGGCTGCGCGGCGTGGCGCACCTGGTGACGCCGCGCATCGCATCAGTGCCGCGGCGTTTGCTGGCCGGTCCGCAGGCGGCTGAGGCCGTCGCGCGTCATGGCTTTGCCTTTCCGTTCCTGCTGCGGGCGCCGGGCTTCCATACCGGCCGCTATTTCACGCGCGTCGACGATCCGCAAAGTCTCGCCGCCGCGGCAGCGGAGTTGCCCGGCGACGACGTGTGGCTGATCGAGCCGCTCGACGCGCGAGACGGCGAGGGCATGCACCGCAAGTTCCGCGTCATGATTGTCGATGGCCGGCTCTATCCGCTGCATCTTGCGATCTCGCGGAACTGGAAGGTCCATTATTTCAAGGCCGACATGGCGGATAACGAGCGCAATCGTCTGCAGGACGGCGCTTTCCTGCAGGACATGACGGCCGTGGTCGGAGCCCTCGGCGTCGCGGCGCTGGAGCGCATCAACACGACGCTCGCGCTCGACTACGGCGGCATCGACTTCGGCGTGGATGCGCGGGGCGATATCCTGCTGTTCGAAGCCAACGCCACCATGGTCATGATCCCGCTGATGCCCGATCAGAAATGGGCTTATCGGCAGCCGGCGTTCGAGCGCGTGTTCGCGGCCGTGCGCGCCATGCTCATGGACCGTGCCGCGAGCAGCCGTCCCGTGGTGCAGCCCGCCTAATAGTGCCAGTCGGCCTTGGCGTAGAACGTGCGCGGCTGGCCGACAAAGCCGCCGGCGCTCTGCGCCACCGTGAAATACTCCACGTTGGTAATGTTTTTGACGCCGATCTGCGCGTCCCAATGCGGCGCGTAGTAGCCGACCAGCGCATCCGCCACGGTCGAAGGCGGAATCCACGCCGTATCGGCGGTGCTCGCATAGGTCCTGTCGTTGTAGGAGAGGCCGCCGCCGACCCGGAAGCCGTCGATGCCGGCAATGGCGAAGTCGTAGGTGGTCCAGAGATTGAAAATGTGGGGCGGCACGCCGACCGGCCAGTTGCCGATCTGCGACGGCGTCAATGGCACCGCGGTGAGATACGCCTTCTGCGTGATGGCGTTCGCGCTGATCTTCCATTTCGGCGTGACTTGGATCTGCAGGTCGCCGTCGATGCCACGGCTGTCCTGCCCGTTGAACGCGATCTGAATGGGGATCGTTGCGGTATTCTCGGTGAAGACGTTGTTGCGCAGGATCTTGAACGCCGCCGTGGTCAGGACGAAGCGGCCGTCGGGCGTCGAGAGCTTGACGCCGGCCTCGTATTCGAGCCCGGACTCCGGGGCAACAATGCCATTCTGGGTCGTCTCGGAATTGAAGTTGGTCAGATAGCTCTTCGACACGCCGGCGAACGGAGCGAGGCCGGGCAGGATCGTGTAGAGCGTGCCGGCGCTCCAGCTCAGCGGCGTGTCGATCCGCGTCTCGGTGACGCCGGGCTCGAACAGATTGCCGCTCGGATCGAAGCGGCCCGGCACGAACACCTGCGGCGTCAAGCCTTCGTCCCAGTATTCCTTGCGCACGCCGAGCCGCACCTTCCACTGCTCGGTGACGTCGATCTGGTCGGTGGCGTAGGCGCTCAGATAAAGCGCACGCAGGTCGTCGATCATGCCGCTATGCGCCGCGTCGCGCAGGAAGGTGAGGCCGGCGGTCGAGGCCTCCGGAATGACCGGCGCGAAGATGTTGGCGATGTTCAGCAGATCGGCGGTGGCGCGGTTGTCGTCGATCGCCTGCCACTCGACCTGGGCGCCGGTCAGCAGCGTATGACCGATGCTGCCGGTGTGGAATTTCCATACCGGCTCGAACTGATAGGTGGCGTCGTAGTCGTGGTCGGTCTGCTCGCGCAGTTGCCGCTTGGTGAGCGCCCACTGGCCGCCGACGGACGCGACGCTGCCGCCGGAATTGCGCAGGATATCGACGTCGCGATGCAGGAACGAGAAGCGGTTGTTGATGGTGAGATAGTCGGCGATCCACCACGTATCGGTCAGCGTCGCGCGCTCCACCTCCTGGTTGCCGTAGGCGAACGGCGTCGAATATCTCGCAGTGTTCGGCACGCTCATCAGCGGCGTGCCGGCGCCGTTGAAATAGACGATGCCGTAGCTGTCGGGCGTGCGCTCGATGTGGCGCAGGTCCAACGCCGCGGTGGTGACGTGGTTGTCGTGGTTCCAGCTCACGACCGGACGGATCTCGAAATTGCCGCTGGCGAGATCGCGGAAGCCGTCGGTGTGCTGCATCAGGCCGTCGACGCGATAGGTCAGGCCCGGCACATTGGTCGGCCCGGTCTGGTAGAAGGTGTTGGTCCACATGCCGAACGAATCGATCTGCGTGCCCATGCCGTAGCCGAAGGTCGCGGACGGCATGAAGTGCACGAGATTGATGGTGCCGCCGGGCGGGCCGCTGGCGAACAGGGCGGAGCCCGGTCCCTTGAGCACCTCGATGCTCTGCACGCCGTTGATCGAATGCGGCAGTCCGTTGAACTGGTCGCCGTCCGGGAAGCCGTCGCTGTAGATGCGGGCGTCCATGCCGCGGATGGTGAAGCGGTCGAAGAAGCCGTAGCTCGACGAGCCGCCTTCGTTGACGCCGCTGACGTCGCGGATGGCGTCGCGCAGACTGGTGCCGCCCTGCTCGACGACCTCAGCGCGCGGCACGATCGTGACGCTCTGCGGCAAGTCCTCAAGTTTTGTACCGGTCTTGCCCAATGCCGGAACCTGCTGCAGCGGCGCCGTGGCGTTGTTTTGCGTGCCGGAGGTGCCGTTACCCTGGGCGTTCGTCGCCTGGGCGGTTCGGGTCGTCGGCGCACTCGTGCGCTGGCCGGCGCCGCGGCGCGGCCTTGCCGCGGGCTTCGGCTTCGACGCCGAGACGACGATCTCGGGGATTTTGGATCGGGCCGCGCCCGTGCCCGGGGCCGCGGCCGGCGTTGTTGCCGGCGCTGTGGTCGTCGCCGGGGAGGTTGTCGTTCCCGGGGCCGTTGTCGTTGCCGGGGAGGTTGTCGTCGCCGGCTGGCTATCCTGAGCGAAGGCTTGCGGGACGCTACCGCAGGCGATCGCCAGCGCCAGGGTTGCAACTTCACTTCGATAGCGCGCTCGCCTCAGACCACGTGGACTTCCAACGCTCGACATGACGCTCCCCACCACCACCGCCGCGCAGAACCATGAACAACTGCGACGATGTCACTTATCTCTAAGGCTCCGAAGGATTGTCAGGCAATGACAACTCATCCGGGAAAAAGAAGAATTATAACGATTCAAAAAGTTGCCTGTACGGATTCCAAGGAGAATATCTGATGGACTTTCCTGACGTTCGTGGTGACATTCAAGTCGATCTAATGTGCCGACTGTCGCTCTCCACCTTTTCGACCTGTCGCCGCAATGACACAGCGCGCGCGAAAATCAAAAAAATCAAAAGTCCTGGCGGAAATAGGGTCTGTCTTCGATCTCGAAGAGACAATGGGACAAGTCATCAGCAGCGCGCCGAGGATGAGCGAACCAAACAGCGGAGAAGGTTGCGTCGATCGCCATCACCGCGGGAAACGCGAGTGCAAGCGCCGGGTGGTTCGCCAGATTGGCGGCGACGATGCCGAACACGATCACCAGCGCATTGACGAGATGAAAATCGCGCGTTCAACCGGAAGTCGAAGTGCGCCAGCGGCGGGCTCCTGTGCGATCAGCGGCCGGCGAGTGCGCCGCGGCTTATCGGCACGACGGCGACAGCCGCCGGTAGGGTGCATAGAGCGGCTGCCACATCTTGGCCCGCACCGCCGCCGAGATCGCGTCGGCGGCGCGGTCCGCCGCGAGCCCCTCGGCCACCGCCTCCTTGGCGACCGCGACGGCGACCTGGAACGAGAGCGTGCGCAGTTCGACGAGCGGCGCCAGCAGATTGGCGTGCGGATCGCGCCTGGTGGGAGACGAATCGGCGATGGTGCGCGCCGCCGCCAAAAACATCCGGTCGGAGATGGTGCGCGCTTCGACGGCGATCGCGCCGAGCCCGATGCCCGGATACACATAGGCATTGTTGGTCTGATCGACGCGCATTGTCCGGCCGTCGCGCACGATCGGCGGGAACGGGCTGCCGGTGCCAACGATGGCGCGGCCTCCGGTCCAGGCGTAGATGTCGGCCGGTGTTGCCTCGCTGCGCTCGGTCGGGTTCGACAGTGGAAAGATGACGGGCCGGCGCACATGCGCCGCCATCGCCCGCACGATCGGCTCCGCGAAGGCGTGCGCCTGTCCCGAGGTGCCGATCAGCACCGTCGGATGCGCATGGGCGACGACATCGGCGAGGCCGATCGGGCCGGGTGACAGCGGCGTCCAGCCAGCGACGCGTTCGCGTTTTTGGGCGAACGGCGCCTGGAACGGCTGCAGGCCGCTCATGCCTTCGATCAGCAAGCCGTCGCGATCCACCAGATAGAAGCGGCTGCGGGCTTCGGCCTCGGGCAGGCCGTCATCGACCATCGCGCGAAACAGCAGCGCGCAGATGCCGGTGCCGGCCGAGCCCGCGCCGAACACGGCGACGCGCTGCTCGCGCAGCGTCACGCCGGTGACGTTGATGGCGCTCAAGAGCGTGCCGACGGCGATCGCGGCGGTGCCCTGAATGTCGTCGTTGAAGGTGCAGAGCTGGTCGCGATAGCGCGCCAGCAGGCGGTTGGCGTTGCCGATGGCGAAATCCTCCCAATGCAGGAGGACGTGCGGCCAGCGCTCGCGCACCGCATCGACGAACATGGCGACGAACTCGTCGTATTCGGCGCCGCGCACGCGTTCGTGCTGCCAGCCGATATAGAGCGGGTCGGCCAGATGCTCGCTGTTGTCGGTGCCGGCGTCGAGCAGGATCGGCAGCGTGGTCGCTGGATGCAGGCCGGCGCACGCGGTGTAGAGCGAGAGCTTGCCGATCGGGATGCCCATGCCGCCGGCGCCCTGATCGCCGAGGCCGAGAATGCGCTCGCCGTCGCTGACGACGATGGCCTCGACAGCGTCGAAGCGCGGATGGCCGAGGATACGGCGGATCGCGTCCTTGTGCGGCACGCTGAGGAACAGGCCGCGCGGCTTGCGAAAGATGTGACTGAACTGCTGGCAGCCGAGCCCCACTATCGGAGTATAGACGACGGGCATCATCTCTTCGATGTTCTGGGTCAGCAGCGCGTAGAACAAGGTCTCGTTGGTGTCCTGCAGGCCGCGCAGGAACGTGTATCTCTGCATATCGGTGGTGATGCGGAGAAAGCCGGCGAGCCGGCGCTTGACCTGCATGTCGAGCGCCGTGACGTGCGGCGGCAGCAGGCCGTGCAGGTCGAAGGTGTCGCGCTCGTCGTCGGTGAAACCGGTGCCCTTGTTGAGCAGCGGATCGTTGAGGAGCTCGTAGCCGCTCAGCGCCGTCGCGACGGTGCGTTGAGGATTACTTTCGTCCATAGGCTTGAGCCCCCTCCGGCGGCATGAACGGCGGTTGCGTCACCCCGACGAAGGCAAGACCGCAGGCTGCGGCCCTCCCGGGCCGGCACCGTGAGACGTCCCGAATACCACGCCCTTGGCTTCGGTGCCGACCGCCGTGAGGATCACGATCACGACCGCGACGACGCCGGCCACGGCGGCGAGCGCGATGGCATAATCGCCACCGTAGTGGACGGCAATGCCGGCCTGCAACGTGGCGTTGACCGAGGCGATCAGATTGCCGAGCTGATAGACGAAGCCCGGGAACGTGCCGCGCGCGTCGTCGGGCGACAACTCGTTGAGATGGACCGGGATCACGCCCCAGGCGCCCTGCACCGTGATCTGCATCAGGAAGGCGCCGACCGCGAGCCACACCGCGGTGGCCGCGAACGCCCACAGCGGCAGCACGGCAAGCGAAAGCAGCGCAGCGATGATGATGATGCGCCGCCGGCCGAAACGCTCGGACAGCGAGCCGAAGGTTATGCCGCCGATGATGGCGCCGATATTGTAGATGACCGCAATCAGCCCGACCTCATGCGGGGACATTCCGTGCTGGACCTGCAGGAAGGTCGGGTACAGATCCTGCGTGCCATGGCTGAAGAAATTGAACGCGGTCATCAGCACCACCGCATAGATGCCGAGACGCCAGTGCGATTTCACGATCGCGAGCGTGTTGCTGCGCTCGGCCGTGGGGGTCCAGCTCGGCGATTCCGGAACGGTGCGGCGGATGTAGAAGACCAGCAGCGCCGGGATGACGCCGACCATGAACATGCCGCGCCAGCCGATATACTGAAACAGCAGACCGTAGACGATCGAAGCCAGGAAATATCCGGCCGGATAGCCCGATTGCAGCAGGCCCGAGACGAAGCCGCGCGCGTGCGGCGGTATCGACTCCATGGTGAGCGAGGCGCCGACGCCCCATTCGCCGCCCATCGCGATGCCGAAGATGGCGCGCAGTATGAGCAGCACCGTGAGGTTCGGCGAAAAGGCCGAGGCGAATTCGATGACCGAATAAAGCAGCACGTTGATCATCAAGGTGGGGCGGCGCCCCCAGCGGTCGGCCGCGCGGCCGAACAGATACGCTCCGATCGGCCGCATCGCCAAGGTCAGCAGGATGGCGAACGTGACCTCGGTGATCTCCGTGTTGAATTCCTGCGCGATGTCCTTGAGCACGAAAACCAGCAGGAAAAAATCGAAGGCGTCGAGCGTCCATCCGAGGAAGGTCGCCGTGACGACGTGCTTCTGGTCGGTGGTCCATCCCGAGAGCGCTTCAATGCGCATGGCTGGTCCTCCCTATCGGCTGCATCGATTTCCGGCAGCGCGGTCGCAATCTCCGTCAACGCTTGCTTCAGCCCTTGACTTCGGTCTCGGGCCGATCGCCGCCCTGCGACAGCTCCTGGTGCCAGCGGCCGTTGGCGTCTTCCCACGAGATCGCCGTCGTGTTGCCCGGAATGTGCTGCTCGGCGGCGGCGCGCTCCGCGGCCGAGCGGGCCCGGTCGTGGGACGTAAAGGTCTCGGAAAAGACGCCGTTGACCCGATAAGCCCAACCGCCGTCGTGCTCGACAATCTCGTATATGACCTTGGCCATGTCTTGTCCTCGCCTATGTCTTACCCTCGTCCATGCATACAATAATGCATTGCGGCGAATGTTCCTGCTAGGCCGTGTGGACGGATTCGCCTAACGGGACGTTATGGCATTTCGTCCTGGATCATTGCGCCTTGATGTTCGCGAACTTGATCACCTTGGCCCATTTTTCAGTTTCGCTTGCAATAAGATTCCCGAACTCGGCCGGCGAACCCGGCAGCGGCGCGCCGCCGAGGCCGGTAAGCCGCGCTCTGAGCTTAAGATCGGTCAGGCCCGCATTGATCTCCTTGTTGAGCCTCTCGACAACTTCGGGCGGCGTATTCCTGGGAGCGCCAATTCCATAAAACACGCTTGCCTCATAGCCCGGCAGGAAGTCGCCGAGAGGTTGCAAGTCCGGCAATTCGTCTGAGCGGGTCGCGGTGGTCACCGCAAGCGCCCGCAGCTGGCCGGCCCGAATGAACTCAAGCGATGAGGGCATGCTGGCGAACATGACTTGCACCTCTCCGCCGAGCAGGCTTTGCAGCGCCGGCGCCGAGCCGCGATGAGGCACATGCACCATGTCGATCCCGGCCATCATCTTGAACATTTCACCAGACATGTGCTGCGACGATCCGATGCCGGCCGACGCATAATTGATCTTGCCCGGATCGGCCTTGGCATACGCGATGAACTCGGGGACCGTTTTGGCTGGCACCGATAGATTTACCACCATCACGTTGGGCTCGCGGCTGATGCCCGAGACCGGAGCAATGTCGCGAATGAAATCATAATTCAGATGGTCGTATAGCGTCGAATTGGTCGTGTTGGGTGAAGAGACCAAGAGCAGGGTGTAGCCATCGGGCGCGGCCCTGACGACTGCCTCGGTTCCGAGATTGCCGCCGCCACCCGGCCGGTTCTCAATGACGAATTGTTGCCCAAGCCGTTCCGACAACCATTGACCCATGAGGCGGGCTATAATGTCGTTGCCCCCGCCTGCGGCAAAGAAGACGATCAAATGGACAGGCCGCACTGGATAATCAAGCGCTAAGGCGGTGAGCGACAAAGCCGGAAGCGCGGCTGCACCTGCTGCCAGATGCAGAATATTCCTACGGTGGGGAAGTTTCATTAGCCCCTCCCAGGGTTAGCTCGCCCGTTCGCGCGCCCGGCGCGCTTCGTAGGCCTTGAGGTGGGCGTGGGCGGTCCCCAGCAGGGGATGGTCGCGCGGCCCTCCCGCGGCGCGGCGCACCAGGTCGCCGATGATGTGGTCGGCCTCGATCGGCGCGTTGCGCTCGATGTCGCGCAGCATCGAGGCGGCAAAGGTCGAGCCGGGCGTGGTGAGGATGGCGCGCATGCGCTGCCGGGTCGGCTCGCCGGGCGCAAACCCTTGCGCCGCGGCGATGGCGCAGCATTCATCGAGCATCGCGATGGCGAGATCGGCGGCGCCGGCCGCGACGATGTCGCCGACCGCGGCCCGCATCAGGCAATTGATGCCGGCGGTCGCGGCGATGAAAACCCACTTGTCCCACATCTCGGGCACGATCGTCTTGCTCAGCCGCGTTTCGAAGCGGCCGCCGGTGAGCGCCGCGGCGATCGCCTCGGTGCGCGCCGTGACCGCGCCGTCGCGCTCGCCGAACACGAGCTGATGCAGGTCGTTGAGGTGAAGAATTCGGCCGTCGGCGTCGAGCGTGGTCGAGATGAGGCAGAGGCCGCCGAGCATGCCTCCGCCGCCGAAACGCGCGACCAAGAAATCCAGATGGCTCATGCCGTTGAGGAGCGGCAGGATCGCGGTCTTTGCTCCGATCGCCGGCGCGAACGATTCGGCGGCCGCGGCGAGGTCGTAAGCCTTGCAGCTGAGCAGGATGAGGTCGTAGGGCTCGCGCAGCGCATCGGCCGTGACGGTCGGCGGCGCCGGCAGGCTCGCGTCGCCGAACGGGCTGCGGATGAGGAGCCCGGTCTTGCCCAGCTGCGCGGCGCGGCGAGGGCGCACCAGGAACGTCACATCGCGGCCGGCCTCCAAAAGCCTGCCGCCGAAATAGCCGCCGATGGCGCCGACGCCGACCACCAGGATGCGCATGATCGGCTCCCGTCGCGCCGGCTAGTGATCCTGCGCCACGTCGATCAAGGTGCCGTCCGGATCGGCCAGCTGCATACTGCCGTGCGGGCACTTCTGCAGCAGCGCCACCCGCGCGGCGCCTTCCGAATCGAAGGTGATCGACTTCGGCGCGAGATGGATGTTGGTCTTGGCCACCTTGTCGAGATTGGCCGAGAAGGCGTTGATGTCGGGGACGCGAAATCCGATGTGATCCATGCCCGGCTGCTCGATGCCGGCGCCGTTGAAGGATGAGATCTTCCACGGCACGATCGCCATGGTCATGCGGCCATCGGTCAGATGATAGCCGCCTTCGGCCGAGGGCAGATTGCGGGCTTCGAGCTCGAAGACGTCCACGTAGAAATCGGCGAGGCGCTGCGCCTCGCGGGCGCGGATGGCGAAGTGGCTGAAGGTCGTGTCCTGCTTCCACTCGCCCTTGGCATAGACCTCGGCGCGGTTCTCGTGGCCGGGCTGCGACAGGTCGAAATAATTGCCGGCCGGATCGTGCGCGCTGTAGCTCGCGAATGGCCGGTTGCCGGGGCGCTTGACGATCTCGATATCGGGATATTTTTTCGCCACCTTGGCGCGGACCTTGTCCAAATCCTCGACCTCGATGCCGAAGTGGTCGAGGCCGGCCTTGCGGCCGCCGCGCCGCGGAATGAGCGTCATGCCGACATAGCCGTCGCCGACCGAGATGGCGCCGATTTCGCGCGCCGTGTCGCCCGATGCCTTGAGGCCGAACATGGCGCGGTAGAACATGCCAAGCAGCGTATAGTGGTCACTGGTGATGGCGAGATGATTGAGCTTGCCGAACATGATGTGGCCTTCCCTAGAACTTGTCTTGCCTCGGTCTTGTCTTGCCTCGGTCTTGTCTTCCGGCGGCCGTCGTGAGGCGCAGCCGCCTTGCCGACACAGTATCGACGCCGCCGCGGCGGATCAATGAATCAATCAATCGACCAGCCGGGCAAGGCCGGGCATCACCACCCGGTCGGGGGTGATGTCCGATTTGATGTCGCCCAAAGCCTTCATGGCGTCGATGATGTTCTGCATGCGCGAGCGCGACACCGCGTTGGTGGGCGCAAAATAGTCGATCTTGCGAAGGTAGTCGTAGCTGCGCTCCACCGGATTGTGCGCCGATTTCATCTCCCGCACCAGAATGTCGATCGCCTCGTCGCGGTGCGCCGTATCGTCGAACCACGCAATGCTGCGGTCGAGCGCGGCGAGGAGGCGCACCAGCGTGTCGCGGTGCTTGCCGGCATAGGCGAGCGAGACGTCGGTGCCGGAAAACGGCAGGTCGCCGGCGTAGTCCATGATCATGCCGACGTTGCGGAAGCCCGCGTCCTCGGCAAAGAAGTTGACCGGCGGCGCCAGCATGGTGGCATCGACCGCGCCCGACTTGAGCGCGGCGAAGCGGCCGGCGGTGTTGCCGACCACGGTGATGTCGTAGTCGCCGTCGTGGAGGCCGTTCGCCCGCATGATGCGATCGAGATAGACGCGGTTTATGTCCATCAGGCCGCCGATGCAGATGATCTTGCCCTTGAGGTCCTTGATCGAGGCGATGCCGGGCTTCGCCAGCATCTCGTAGGCGGAAACCTGGCCGATGATGCGAAGCAGCGCGACCGGCGCGCCCTTTTCGACGGCATGAACGGGCTCGACCACGCCGACATCGGCGACGATATCGAGCGAGCCGGCGGAGAGCTGCTGCACCAGGCCGGAGGCGCTCGGCACGTAGATGACATCGAGCGTTATGCCGGCGTCGGCAAAGAAGCCTTTGCGGATGCCGATATACCACGGCCAGCCGACCGCGTTGGGCGAGCCGATCATGCCGGTCGCGATGGTGTCGGCGGCGCTCGCGCGCGGCGCGCCAAGACAGAGCAGGCAGCAGAGCACGCAGCACAGCGCGGCGCACAGAACGCCGAGCGCGCGTTCGACCGGCATCGGTTTCATGGCTGGGCCTCCCGACTGGTCCGCGCGTCTGGCGGCGCGGTAGCCAAGCCTACCATACCGGGTCGGGCACGTTCGCTCAGCCGTTGAGATTTTCGCGCAGCGTCGCGCCGGCATATTTTCTTTTCGACAGGCCGCGGCGCTGCAGCTCCGGCACCACGAACTCGACGAATTCCCGGATATTGTTCATCGCCGAATAGCCGCGGCCGAGGATGAAGCCGCCGTTGGCGCCGGTCGCGAAATGCAGTTCCTCCAGCTTGTCGGCGATCGATTGCGGCGTGCCGGCGGCGACCAGAATGCGGTCGACCAGGAAGCGCCGGGCGAATTCGTGGAGCGGCTGCGCCGGATCGGTGGTCTTGAGCAGCTCCTCGAAGCTGCCGAGATTGCCCTTCTGCGCGCGCACCTCGTCGGCGAAGTCGGCAAGCCGCATGCCGGGCTTGGCAGTCGAGAAATCGACGCCGTATTGCGCCGACATTTCAACGAGCCCCGCTTCCGGCGGGATGGAGTCGAGATAGCGGCGCTCCTTCGCCGCGGCGTCGGCATCGGAGTCGGCGACCTGGATGCGGATCGACCACAGGATGCCGATATCGCGCGGCGCGCGGCCCGCTTGCGCCAGCGCGGCATCGAGTGCCGCCCGATGCGCCCGCATGCTGGCGACGGTGCGCCGGGTGCTGAATTGCAGCTCGGCAAAGTCGGCGGCGAGCTTCATTCCCGGCCCCGACAGGCCGGCCTGGATGATGACCGGGCGCCGTTGCGGCGAGGGTAGGGCGGGCAGGGGACCGCGCACATTGAAGTAGCGGCCGCGATGATCGATGCGGTGGACTTTTGCCGGATCGGCATAAATTCCTTTATCGCGATCGAGCACCAGCGCGTCCGGCTCGATGCTGTCCCACAGCTTGCAGGCGACCTCGAGGAATTCCTCGGCGCGCACGTAGCGCTCGTCGTGATCCATCATCTCGTCGAAGCCGTAGTTCGCCGCCTCGTTCTTGTAGGCCGAGGTGACCGCGTTCCAGGCGATGCGGCCGCGCGTCACGTGATCGAGCGCATTGAACAGCCGCGCGCAGTGGAACGGGTGGTGATAGGTCGTCGACAAGGTCAGCGCGAAACCGACGCCCGCGGCGGCCTTCGCCATCAGCGGGATCATCGGCGTCATGTCGTGGCGCGGCCATTTGGCGCCGTAGCGCACCACGGCGTCATGCGTGCCGCCGTAATCCTCCGAGGTGCCGCCGGTGTCGCCGAAGAACAGCATGTCCATGACGCCGCGCTCGGCGACGCGCGCGATCTCCTCGTAGAACTCGGACGTGCCGTAGTACGGATAGCCGACCCACGAGCCGGGCATGCGCCAGAGATAATCGGTGTGCAGAAACGACAGGTCAGCCGCGAGATGGATCGATTCCGATTGCGACAAAGTCGTTCCCCGTTGCGGCCGGATTGTTTTGGGCGCGACGGTTCTACGCGTCGCCGGCGCCCGAGCGAAATTCAATCGGGGAGTAAAGTCAACATTTGGCAGAACGCTCGCGGCGGAACGCCGGCGTCAGACCCCGCCGGACGGACGCCGCGGCACGATCAGATTGCCGATATATGACTGCACCAGCTCGTCGTTCTGATTGAGCGTCGTGGTGCGCACCCGGATCAGCCCGCGGTCGGGCCGCGACTTCGACGGCCGCACTTCGAGCACCTCGCTCTCGGCGCGCAGCTCGTCGCCGGGCCGCACCGGCCGCGGCCAGCTCAACTCGTCGAAGCCGACGCCGAGGATGCCGCCGGCCGGCTTGAACTCGCCGTCGACGACGAGCCGCATGGTCAGCGCCGCGGTGTGCCAGCCGCTGGCGGCGAGCCCGCGGAACGGCGATTTCTTGGCGGCCTCCTCGTCCAGATGGTAGGGCTGCGGATCGAACTGCGCAGCAAAGCCGGTGATCTGCTCGCGGTCCACCCGCAGCCGGCCGGATCGGTAGACCTGGCCGACGGCAAAATCTTCAAGGAACAAATCCTTCATTGTGCTCACGGGCTCCCGCTTGACAGGGCGATGGCGGGCCGCCGCCCGGCGCGGCCGAACCAGGCGCCGCCCGCAACGGCGGCGGCATTGATCAGGCCGAAGGCAGCGAGCGCCACGCTCAGCGCGACGAAGACGGCGGACAGGTTACCGGTCCAGCGCAGCGCCAGCCAGCCTCCGATCGCGGCGATGAGCAGGCGCGCGAAGTTGGCGAGCAACGGCCACAGCAGGCGCCCGGCGCCCTGCGAGGCGAAGTAGAGCGCCATGCCGAGCCCGAACAGGCCGTAGACCGGGCCGACGGCATGCAGGTAGCGCGACCCGGCGTCGAGCATCGCCGGCGTGGTATCGAACAGCGCGAGCCACGCTCGCGGCGCCGCCGCGGCGGCAAGCCCGATCAGCTCGCAGAGCCCGGCGGCGATGGCGGCGCCGATCCACGCCACGCGCAGCGCGCGCTCGGGACGGCCGGCCCCGATATTGGTGCCGACCATGGCGACCAGCGGGCCGCCGAGACCGAAGCAAAGCGGTATCAGCAGGTATTCGAGGCGCGAGGCGGTGCCGTAGCCGGCGATGGCGGCGGGCCCGAACGCGCCGACGAGGCCGGTCGCAATCGCGATCGTGAGATTGGTCTGCACCGTGATCAGCGCCGCGACCGCGCCGACGCGCAGGATGTCGCGGAACAGCTGCCAGCGCAAACGCACGCCGCGAAAGGCGAGGCGCACGACGCTGCGCCCCGATCGCAGATAGGCCGCGAGCGCGACGCTGCCCGCCGCATAGTAGAGGACCACCGCGACCGCACCACCGGCGACGCCGAGGCGCGGCAACGGTCCGAAGCCGAAGATGAGGCACGGCGACAATGGGATGAGCACGACAACGCCGGTGCAGGTGACGATGGCGGGCACCGCCATGTTGCCGGTGCCGCGGATGACGTTGGAGAGCGAGTTGAACAGCCACACCAGGATGGCGCCGGCGAAGACGACGCGGGCATAGATCAGCGCCGCGTCGAGCGAGCCGCCGCTGCCGCCCATCGCGACAAACAGCCATCGCCCGCCGGCGAGCACGGCCACCATGAAGACCAGCGCGAAGCCGAGCGCGATGACCAGCGCATGCAGCGGAAGCGCGTCGGCATCGGCGCGCCGCCCGGCGCCAAGGGCGCGGGCGATCGCCGACGAAATGCCGCCGCCCACCGCGCCCGCCGACATCATCTGCATCAGCATCACGATGGGAAACACCAGCGCGACACCGGCCAGCGCATCGGTGCCGAGCATGCCGACGAAATAGGTCTCGATCAGCCCGACCGCGGCCTGCGCGAACATCACCAGCGTGTTGGGCGCGGCGAGCCGGATAAGGGCGGCCGCGATCGGCCCCTTGACCAGCGCGCGGGTGCGCGGATCGAAGCCGGCCTTGTCCGGATTCTCGGCCGCCGCGGCGCCCGATTGCGATGCGGAGGCCGCCAAGCCTGGTAACGTCATCCGGGCGCTCCGTTGGCGGCTCAAGCAAAGCCGGTTGCCGCCATTGTCGGGGCCAGCATATAGGAGTATATACGCCTATATCAAGCGAGGATGTCATGAGGCTTGCGAGCAGCAACCCGGCCGATTGCAACTGTCTGGCGCTGCGCCAAGCGGCGCGGCACGTCACGCAGTTCTACGATCTATTCTTCGCAGCGAGCGGCCTGCGCGCGACGCAATACTCGATCCTGGCGCGGCTCAAGCGCAACGGCGCGATGACGATCAACGCGTTGGCCCGCGAGCTGGTGATGGATCGCACGACGCTCGGGCGCAACATGCTGCCGCTCGAACGCGACGGCCTGATCGCCGTGGTGCCGGGAAAGGTCGACCGCCGCAGCAAGGAGCTGCGCCTGACGGACGCGGGCGCGGCGAGCCAGCGTTCGGCGTCAAAAAGCTGGGCGCAGGCCCAGGCGCGCTTCGAAGGCGCGTTCGGCGCCAAGCGCGCGAAGGCGCTGCGCACGCTGCTCGACGGCGTCACATCGAGCGAGCTGATCTAGGCCGTGGACTCATTAGCGCGTAGCCAAATTCGGATTGATGCGAGCTTGATGAAGGCCAGGTAGTCGGAACAGCGGACATGGCCGGATTTGCTCCTCGCTCGACCCGGTCGCGCTTGACCCTTGGGCGACATGGTTGACTTTCGCGTATTGGCCTTTGGTCCAGGTAGTTTTCGGCAAGCACCAGTGTGACCATTGATGGAGGATCCACAATTACTGAGCAAGAAGCACACGCTATCGACGTCGACGCTTATGCGTACTTCTATTCCACACGATAACATTCGGCACCTTCACTGATGGTCTTGGATGGTGGCCGTTGGGCAGTACGCCTGATTTTCATGGGCATGGCCGCGGATTAGGGAGAGGTGGCGCGATGGAACGGAAGACAACATCATTCGGCATGGATCGCCGCACGCTGGTTGCGGGCATGGCGGCAGTGCCGGCTCTCGCGTTTACCCAAGGGGCCTTCGCGCAACAAAATCCGGTGACGGCGATCGACATCGCACTCGAGCCCGACGCGACGATGGTTCAGCACGCCAAAGACGCCAACGCCCGTCTGCTCAAGTCTTTCCCCAAAGGCTTTGCGCTGGATGAGACGCACCACCCGCACGTCAGTGTCTTGCAGCAGTTTGTCCGCACGGACGACCTCGACAAGATATTTGCGGCGGCGAACGCGATTATGGTCAAGGAAAAGCCCGGGCCATGGACGCTCAAGGCGTTCAAGTATTACTACATCCCCGATCCGCCATTCGGCCTCGCGGGAATCGTGGCCGAACCGACCGACGACCTGCATCGGCTGCAAGACGAACTCATTACGGCCGTCAAGCCCTACACTGTGAAGACCGGGACCCCGGCGGCCTTCTTCAGCGAGGCAGGCGGACGCGACATTCAAAAATCGCTGATCAAGTACGTCGCCCACTTCGTCGAGATCGCCGCAGGCAAGCGGTTCAATCCGCATGTGACGATCGGTGTCGGAACGGAAAGATATTTGAACAAGATGCTGGCGGAGCCATTCCCGTCGTTCACGTTCTCGCCGGCCGGCGCGTCGGTCTATCAGCTCGGCACTTTCGGTACGGCCCGGAAAGAACTGAAGGTGCTGACGCTGGCGCCTTGAAGTAGGCGCCGAACCACCGTTGGGAGAATGGCCATGAAGTCGGACGACCTGTTGCCAAGGATAGACCGTCGCACTCTTGTTTCCGGTCTGGCCTTACTGCCCGCAGCGGGATCACTCCTTTCAACGACAGTGCGGGCGCAAAATGCATCGAGTGCGCCGCTGGCGTCGTGGACTGACGGTCCGGCGAAACAGGCGATCATCGATTTCGTGCGTGCAACGACGGATCAGTCGAGCCCTAAATTTGTTGCGGCGGAAGATCGTATTGTTTGTTTTGACCAGGACGGCACGCTCTGGGTCGAGAAGCCGATATACTCTCAGGTTGTCTACTGTCTGGACCGGGTCCCGGCGGTGGTAGCACAGAAGCCGGAACTCAAAAATCGAGAACCGTTCAAAACCGTGATGTCCGGCGACAAAGCGGCGATTGCGGCGCTGTCGCTTCCCGCTCTCGAAGAAATCCTCGCTGCGACGCTAACCGGGATGTCGGTAGATACGTTCGAGGCTGACGCCGCGAAATGGCTCGGCGGCGCAAAACACCCACGATGGGATCGTCCCTATACCGATCTCACCTATCAGCCGATGCAGGAAGTCCTGCAATTCATGCGCGACAGCGGTTACAAGACCTATATCGTCACCGGCGGTGGTCAGGATTTCGTGCGGGTCTATGCGCAACGGGTCTACGGCATCCCGCCGGAGCGGGTGGTCGGAACAATGGGCGGGACAAAGTTTGGCTACACCAAAGACGGCAGACCGTTCCTGACCAAGGAGCCCAAGTTGCTCTTGAACGACGACAATGCTGGCAAGCCCCAGGGCATTCATCTGATGATCGGCCGTCAACCGCGCGCCGCGTTTGGCAACTCGGTCGGCGACCGGCAGATGCTTGAATATACCGGTGCCGGCGACGGCGCGCGGCTGATGATGCTCGTGCTGCACGACGACGCGCAGCGTGAATATGCTTACGGCCCTGCGAACGGGCTCCCCGACAGCAAGGTCGGTACCTTCACGCAGGCGCTATACGACGAAGCCAAGAAGGATGGCTGGACGGTCATTAGCATGAAAAACGACTGGAAGCGTATTTTCGCATTTGATTAGAACCGTTCACGATGACCGCCTTTGGCCCATCGCGTCGTTTCGCTGCGATGCGGAATTTGGTCCGCTATCGGGGCGGAACAGCGGACATGGCCGGATTTGCTCCTGGCTCGACCGGGCGTCCACGTCTGATCTCAATCGCCACCTGAATCAGCCATAAAGCCGGTCGATGAAGCCGCTTCTTTCTAGTTCATCGATGAACGATGAATCGGCAATGTCGGTTTCCTTCAGCGACATCGCGGCTGGATACTTCGGAGCAAGAAATTCCCGTAGCGTCTGCATCCCCGGGAATAACGGTCGCGGTACTTTCTGAAATACGGGCACATGAAACGCGTGCAGCTCCTCTGCCGCCTTTCGATCCTCGATGTTCATGTATCGCTGAAGCAAGGGCACCACGATGTCTGGCCGCGTCTTGAACAGGTGGATCGTCTCGACGAAGCCCTGCATGACATCCATAACAAGGTCGCGGTTGGTCGCGACCAGCTTGCGGGTGGTTGCAAATATTGAGGGAGTGCCGAACGAAAACATCGGGAAGGCGTTCCAGCCGTGGCGGACCTCGCCGGTGAAGCGCAGATCGACCGGTAGCGCCCCCGCGTCGATGTCACCGGCCGCGAGCGCTGCAAATATCCGATCGAAGGTTATGAGCGGCAAGTAGGTCGCGTTGGCTCCGGCCTTTTCGATCGTGATCCGCGTCGCAACGCTGGTCTGTCCGGTCTCGGTCAAAACTCCCACTTTCTTTTCCGAAAGCTGCGACAGTTGCGTGATTTCCCTCCTGGTCATTACAAACGTTTCGGAGAAATCGGACGTGGGCATCGCCAGGATCACAATGTCTTGACCCTTAAGAACTTCTTCGGCCACAGGCACGCTTCCAGTGTGGGCAAACTCGCACTCGCCATGGATGACCTTGGCAGCAGCCTGCGGCCCGCCAACCGCGATAGCCGGCAGAACCATGTCGATTTGCCGTTTCTTAAAAAGACCGGCTTCGGCCCCGAGCCAAGCGGTGCTTTGCCAAGTCGCGCGGAGCCCGGTTGCGACTCGAACGGTGTGGGGCGCAGACGCCGATACTTGAGCACGGGCTATTTGCGGGAAAGCCGGTAGCGCGACTGCGCCAATAGCGGATTGCAGGAACCGCCTGCGAGGAGTTTTCATCATGACTGCCCCGTCGGTCAGCACTCGCTTTACGCTCACGATGCCTCACCGGCGAGCTATCCTGGAACTAATGAGTTCACGGCCTACCTTCTCCTCGCTCCCGTGCAGCCGTGAGACGCCGTTACAGCGCCGCCACCGTCTGCACTTCGAGCAGATAGGCTTCATCCGCCAGGCGGCTGATGATCAGCAAGGTGTTGGGCGGCATTCCGGCGGGAAACATTTTGGGAAATTCCCGCCCCCGCCAGGCCCGGAACGGGGCGGCGTCCTGCGGGCGGACCAGGTAGCTCGTGAACTGCACGACATTCTTCCAGTCGGCCCCGACCGAGCGCAGCGCGATGTGGATGTTGGCAAAAACCTGCGTGCACTGCGCCTCGAAATCACCCTTGCCGACGAGCGCGCCGGAAGCATCGATCGGCGTCTGTCCGGCAATGTAGGCGACCTCCTGGGTCTTGGCGTGCGCGACGTGGGTGTAAGTCCCGGCGGGCCGGCTCAGTCCATCGGGATTGAATATTTTTATCTCCGCCATGTCTTCCTCCGCATGTGTGTGTTCCTCCGCATGTGTTTGTTCGTCCTGGCTGGGATTGTTTGGCACCGATCCTCGATCGGGTCGTGGCATTGAATTGACGGCGGCGATGCGATCTCAGGCGTAGCGCGAAAAATCGCGGCCCTCCTTGACCACGAATTCGAGCAGGAACGGCGCACCCGTCTCGGTGACGCCGACCGCCTCCTTCAGCGCGCCGACGATCGCGCCGGGTTTTTCTACGCGCGCCGCCGCGACGTTGAGGCCCTCGGCTACCTTCTGGTAGTTGCCGCCAACCGTCATGGCGCCGAATTTAGCGTCGGAAATCTTCAGCACGTCGCGCTCGGCGCCCATGACGCCGTTGTTGAACACCACGGTGAGGATGGCGATGCGGTTGCGCGCGGCGGTTTCGATGTCCATGCCGGTCATGCCGATGGCGGCGTCGCCCATCACGTTGATGCAGAGTTTGTCCGGCGCGGCGAGCTTGGCGCCCATGGTGATGCCGAGCCCGTAGCCGAGCTGGGTCGACTTGCCCCAGCCCATATAGGAGCCGGCCGCGGTGGTTTCCCAGAACGGGATCATCTGCTCGCGCGGGCTGCCGGAATCGTGCGTCATGATGACGTTGTCGCGGTCGAGCGTGCGCATCATGTCGCGGATGACGCGATACTGGTTGAGCGGCATCTCGTCGGAGTTGAGAAACTTCGCCCACTCGTCGAGCCAGGCCTTCTTGCCGGCGGCGACCTCCTCCTTGAGCGAAGCGAGCGCGTTGCCGCCGCCCGGACCCTTCTGCCGCGCGACCTCGGCGATCAGCGCCTCGATCACCAGGCCGGCGTCGCCGACCACGGCGAGGTCGGCGCGATAATCCTTGTTGATGTCGCCGGCGTCGTTGGTGGAATGGATGATGGTCTTGCCGGGCGGCACCGCGGGGCCGAAATTGGTGATCGTCAGGCTCGAGCCGATGGCCATGATGACGTCGGATTTTTTCATGAAATCGGCGAACACCTTGGAGCGCGAGCGCGTCGCGGCGCCGAGCGCCAGCGGATGGCTGTCGGGGATGGCGCTCTTGCCCGGATTGGTGGCGACCACCGGCGCCGGCAGCATTTCGGCGAGCGCCGCAAGCGCGTCGCCGGCTTCGGCGTAGAGCACGCCCTGGCCGGCCCACAGCAGCGGATGTTTGGCCGCGAGCAACATCTCGGCGGCCTTTTTGACGGCGGCCGGATCGGGCGCGGCGCGCTCGGTCGGCACCGGCCGGTAGTCGAGTGTGCCCTCAAACTGCGCCTCCGCCACTTCGTCAGGCACCTCGATCAGCACCGGGCCGGCCCTGCCGGTGCGCATCGCATGGTAGGCGCGCCGCATCAGGTCGGGCAGTTCCTGCACACTGTGCGCCAGCGCCGACCATTTGGTCACCGGGCGATAGACATCGGCGGCGCGGAACACCGGGCGGACATATTGCCGGGCGAGCGGCAGGCCACCGGCGACGACTAGCAGCGGAACGTTCTCGGAAAAGGCCTGCGCGATTCCGGGAAAGGCGTTCTCGATGCCCGGACCGGCCTGCGCGGCGAACACGCCGTTGCGTTTGCCGCGCTTGATGCGGCTGTAGCCGTCGGCGATGCCGACGCCGACGCGCTCCTGCCGGCACAGGATTGGGCGGATGTCGAGCGCCGCGCAGGGCTCGATCACCTGGTTGCGCGGATAGCAGGAGAGGAATTCGGTGCCCTCGCGCTTGAGGATTTCGGCAATGACTTCGGCGCCGTTCATGTGCGTCTTCCTCCCGCTTGCATGCTTTTGCTGAAATAAAATATGCGGCACGTTCATTGTCGCGCGGACGGCCCGGCAATGCAATTCGCGCCCGCCGCGGACAGGCGGATTGCGGCGGCGACGGCTTTCCGTGCCGCCTCATGTTCGGCTATCATAGCGCGGCCGAGCGGCGGGGACGGTCTCGGCGCGTCAAGGGGAGCGCGGTTATGCGAGTTCTGCGTGTGCTTTGTCTCGGCGCCGTGGTGGCTTGCGCCGGCATCGGCTCAGCCGCAAAAGCGGGAGACTACGGACCGGGCGGTCCCGGCGGGCCAGGCGGTCCCGATCCGGCAGCCGCGTACTACTTTCACCGCCACGTGCATCACCAGATCTACAAGCTGGAGAATTTCATCGCCTATACGGAGGCGAACCCGGATATCGACGACGCCGAGAAGGGCCGCGCGATCGCCTGGGCGCATGCCGGCATCCATCACCTGCGCAAATACGTGGGGCTACGCCGGGTACCTTGGCCGAAGCCGTGCTGCTATACGCACCGGCCTATTCACCTGCGCTAGCCTGGCCGGCGGGCCGCGCGCCGTATAGTCCCGGCAACAGCCGCTGCCGCTGGCGCAGGCCCCATTGGCCGAGCCGGTCCAGATAGAGATAGAGCACGGGCGTGGTGTAGAGCGTCAGCAACTGGCTGATGACGAGCCCGCCCATGATCGAGATGCCGAGCGGCCGGCGGATTTCGCCGCCATTGCCGAAGCTCACGGCGAGCGGCACCGCGCCGAGGATCGCCGCCATGGTGGTCATCATGATCGGGCGGAAGCGTAGCACGCAGGCCTCGAAGATCGCATCGGCGGAGCTGAGATTGTGCGCCCGCTTCGCCTCGATGGCGAAATCCACCATCATGATCGCGTTCTTCTTGACGATGCCGATGAGCAGGATGACGCCGATGGTGCCGATGATGTCGAACTCGGTGTGGAACAGCATCAGCGCCAGCAGCGCGCCGACGCCGGCCGACGGCAGGGTCGAAAGAATCGTGATCGGGTGGATGTAGCTCTCGTACAGCACGCCGAGCAGGATGTAGACGGTGGCAATCGCGGCCACGATCAGCACCGGCTCGTTGTCGAGCGATTGCTCGAACACCTGCGCGGTGCCGGCCAGACTGCCGTGGATCGAAGCCGGCATGTGGATTCGATTGATGGCGGCGTTGATCTCGGCCGACGCCTCGCCGAGCGAAGCGCCCTCCACCAGATTGAACGAGATGGTGGAGGCGACGAACAGACCCTGGTGATTGACCGCCAGGGGCGTGTTGCCGGGTTGATAATGGGAGACCGCGGCCAGCGGAACCATGGTCTCCTTGGTGGTGCTCACCGCGGCGCCTGAGGACGTGGCGCCCTTGCCGGTATTGGCCAGCGCGTTGATGGCGGCATTGCGCGCCGCGTTGTTGTTGGCGTTGGCCGCGGCGGTTGCGGTCGCGGTCGCCGCCGAGACCGGGGCGGCGGCCGCGCTCGCCGCCGTGGTCACGCTGCCCGCGGAAGCGTTCGACAACTGGGTGCCCGAGGCGCCGCCGCCCGAGGTCGCGACGTAGACGTCGCTGAGCGAAGCCGGGTACTGCGTGTAGCGCGGGTCGATCTCCATGATGACGTGGTACTGGTTGATCGCGCTGTAAATCACCGACACCTGGCGCTGCCCGTAGGCGTCGTAGAGCGTGTTGTCGATCTGCGCCGGCGTGATGCCGAGGCGTGAGGCGGTATCGCGGTCGATGACGAGATCGGTCTCGAGCCCCTTCTGCTGCTGATCGGAGTTGACGTCGGTCATCACCGAAGAGTGCTCCATCGCCTCGAGCAGTTTTGGGCTCCAGGCGAACAGGTCGTCGACGCTGTCGGACTGCAGCGTGTACTGGTAGAGCGAGTTGCTCTGGCGAGCGCCGGTGCGGATGTCCTGGACGCCGACCAGGAACAGCCGGCCGCCGGGCACCTGGGCGAGCTTCGGCCGCAGCCGGGCGATGACCTGGTCCATCGAGGCGCGCTGCGAGATCGGCTTGAGCGCCACGAACACCGAGCCCCGATTGATCTGGGCGAGACCGCCGCCGCTGCCGACGCCGGTATAGCCGACGACGTGCTCGACCGCCGGATCCTGCTGCACGATGTCGATCATCTGCCGCAGTTTCTGGGTCATCAGCTGGAACGAGACGCTCTGGTCGGCTTGCAGCGAGCCGATCAGGCGCCCGGTGTCCTGTTGCGGAAACAGGCCTTTCGGCACGATGACGAACAGCACCACGTTGAGGATGAGCGCGGTGATGAATACCAGCAGCACCAGGGCGCTGTGGCGGAGCGCCCAGCCCAGCGTGCGCTCATAGCCGGCAAGCGCGCGATCGAACAGCGTGCGGCGGCGGCGCGGCGCGTGTTGGGCCCGCGGCCGCAGGAACAGCGCGCACATCATCGGCGTGGTGGTGAGCGAGATCGCCAGCGAAATGATGATGGCGAGCGAAAGCGTCAGCGTGAATTCGCGGAACAGCCGGCCCAGAATGCCGCCCATCAGCAGGATCGGGATGAACACGGCGATCAGCGACAGGCTGATCGACAGCACCGTGAATCCGACCTCGCGCGCGCCGCGCAGCGCGGCCTCGACCCGCGGCACGCCCGCCTCGAGATAGCGGGAAATGTTCTCCAGGACGACGATGGCGTCGTCGACCACGAAGCCGGTCGCGATCGTCAGCGCCATCAGCGACAGGATGTCCAGGCTGTAGCCCAGTAGATACATCGCGCTGAACGTGCCGAGAATCGAAACCGGCACCGCGACGCTCGGGATCAAGGTCGAGCGCCAATCGCGCAGGAACAGGAACACCACCAGGGTGACCAGCAGGATGGCGATGACGAGCGTCAGCTCGGTGTCGCGCAGCGAGTCGCGGATCGTCGTGCTGCGGTCGATGGCGATGGTGGCGGTGACGTCGGCCGGCATCGCCGCCTGCAGATGCGGCAGCTCCGTCTTCACGCTGTCGATGGTCTCGATGATGTTGGCGCCGGGCTGGCGGAACAGGATAACCAGGACCGACGGCTGGCCGTTGGACAGGCCGAGGTTGCGCACGTCTTCGACGGAATCGCGCACATCGGCCACGTCCGTCAGCGCCACCGCCGCGCCGTTGCGGTAGGCGATGATCAGCGGCTTGTAATCCGCCGCCTTGGTGGCCTGGTCGTTGGTATAGAGCTGATAGCGCCGCTCGCCGTCGTCGATCGAGCCCTTCGGGCTGTTGGCGTTGGCGGACGCGAGTGCTGCGCGCACGTCCTCCAGCCCGATGCCGTACTTGAACAGCGCCTGCGGATTGAGCTCGACGCGCACCGCCGGAAGCGCCGAGCCGCCGATGATGACCTGGCCGATGCCGCTGATCTGGGATAGCCGCTGCGCCAGCACGTTGCTGGCGGCGTCGTACATCTGGCCCTGCGACAGCGTCTTCGACGTGAGCGCGATGATGAGGATCGGCGCGTCGGCCGGATTGACCTTGCGGTAGGTCGGATTGCTGCGCAGGCTCGCCGGCAGGTCGACGCGGGCGCCGACGATGGCGGCCTGCACGTCGCGCGCGGCGCCGTCGATGTCGCGGTTGAGATCGAACTGCAGCGTGATGCGGGTCTGCCCGATGCCGCTTTGCGAGGTCATCTCGGTCACGTCGGCGATCTGGCCGAGATGACGTTCGAGCGGGGAGGCGACGCTGGTGGCGACGGTTTCCGGGCTGGCGCCCGGCAGCTGCGCGGTGACCGAGATGGTCGGATAGTCGACCTGCGGCAGCGGCGCGACCGGCAATTTCAGGAATGCCAGCACGCCGGCGAGCGCAACGCCGAGGGTGAGCAGCGTGGTCGCCACCGGCCGCGCGATGAAGGGCGCGGAGATGTTCATTCGGCCGGCCCGCTGGCGAGCCGGTTGGCCGGCCGGCGGCCGGTGAAACGCACCGCCAGGCGGTCGAAGTAGAGGTAGATGACCGGCGTGGTGAACAGCGTGAGCAGCTGGCTGACGATCAGGCCGCCGACGATGGCGATGCCGAGCGGCTGGCGCAGCTCCGAGCCGGTGCCGGTGCCGAGCATCAGGGGCAGCGCGCCCAGGATCGCCGCCATGGTGGTCATCATGATCGGCCGGAAGCGCAGCAGGCAGGCCTGATAGATGGCCTCACGCGGCGGATGGCCCTCGACCCGCTCGGCCTCGAGCGCGAAGTCGATCATCATGATGGCATTCTTCTTGACGATGCCGATCAGGAGGATGATGCCGATGATGGCGATGACGTCGAGCTGATAATGCAGCACCATCAGGGATAAGAGCGCGCCGACGCCCGCCGAGGGCAGTGTCGAGAGGATGGTGATGGGATGCACGAAGCTCTCGTAGAGCACGCCCAGCACGATATACATCGCCACCACCGCGGCGATGATCAGGAACAATTCGTTGGTCAGCGACGACTGAAACGCCGCGGCGGTGCCTTGGAACGCGGTGATGAAGCTGTCGGGCAGGTTGAAGGTCTTTTCCGCCTGCTGGATGGCGTCGATCGCGGCGCCGAGCGATACGCCGGGCGCGGTGTTGAACGAGATGGTGGTGGCGGGGAATTGCCCGAAATGCGTGATCACCAGCGGCCCGGACCGCTGCTCGATGTGGGAGATGGCCGACAGCGGCACCTGGCCGTTGGTCGCCGAGGATGACGACGGCAGGTAGATCGACGACAGGCCGCCGAGCGATTGTTGCAGCTTCGGGTCGAGTTCGAGGATGACGCGGTACTGGTTCGACTGGGTATAGATGGTCGAAACGATGCGCTGCCCGAAGGAATCGTAGAGCGCGTTGTCGACGGTCGCCGGCGTGATGCCGAAGCGGCTCGCGGTGGCGCGGTCGATGACGAGGTCGACCGATGAGCCCTGCTGCTGCAGGTCGCTCGCTACGCCGGTGATCTCCTTCAACTGGCTCAGCCGCTGCACCAACAGCGGCACCCAGGTGTTGAACTCCGTGGCGTTGGCGTCCTCGAGCACGAAATGATACGGCGCGCGGTTGATGGTCGAGTCGATGGTCAGATCCTGCACCGGCTGCATGTAGAGCGTCATGCCGACGATACCGGACGTCTCGCTCTGCAGCCGGCGGATGATATCGCTGGCGTTGAGCGACCGCTCGTCGTGCGGCTTGAGCGTGATCAGGAAGCGGCCGGTATTGAGCGTCTGGTTGGTGCCGTCGACGCCGATGAAGGAGCTCAGGCTTTCGACGTCGGGGTCTTTCAGGATGGTCTCGGCCATCTGGTTCTGCAGGGTCGCCATGGCCTGATAAGAGATGCTCTGCGAGGCCTCCGAGATGGCCTGGAGCATCCCGGTATCCTGCACCGGGAAAAATCCCTTCGGGATCAGCACGTAGAGCACGATGGTGAACGCCAGCGTGAGCACGGCGACCAGCAAGGTCAGGGGCTGGCGGTCGAGCACCCAGTTGAGCGCATGGCCGTAGCCGGCGATGACGGTGTTGAAGACGTGCTCGGCCTTGAGATCGAAGCTGGTGCGCTCGGATTCCGGGTAGTGGCGGATCAGCTTGGCGCACATCATCGGCACCAGCGTCAGCGACACCACCGCGGATATGACGATCGTGACCGCGAGCGTGATGGCAAATTCATGGAACAGCCGGCCGACGACCTCGCCCATGAACAACAGCGGGATCAGCACCGCGAGCAGCGAGATGGTCAGCGAAATGATGGTGAAGCCGATCTGCTCCGAGCCGGTCAGCGCCGCTTCGAGCGGGTCCATGCCCTGCTCGACGTAGCGGGCGACGTTCTCGATCATGACGATGGCGTCGTCGACCACGAAGCCGGTGGCGATGGTCAGCGCCATCAGCGACAGATTGTCGAGGCTGAAGCCGAGCAGGTACATGACGCCGAGCGTGCCAACGAGCGACAGCGGCACCGACAGGCTCGGGATGATGGTGCCAGGGAGCGTGCGCAGGAACAGGAAGATCACGATCACCACCAGGACGACGGCGAGCGCGAGCTCGAATTCCACGTCGGCGACCGAGGCGCGGATCGTCACCGTGCGATCGCTGAGCACCGCGACGTCGACCGCCGCCGGCAGCGACGCCAGGATTTGCGGCAGCAGGGTCTGGATGCGGTCGACCACCTGGATGATGTTGGCGCCCGGCTGGCGCTGCACGTTGAGGATGATCGCAGGCGTGGTGTTGGCCCAGGCGCCGAGCTTGGTGTTCTCCGGTCCGCTGACGATGCTGGCGACTTCCGACAGCCTGACCGGGCCGCCATTGCGGTAGGCGATGATGAGGTTGCGGTACTGGTCGGCGCTGCCGATCTGGTCGTTGGCGTTGATGGTCGAAGCCTGGGTCGGGCCGTCGAAGTTGCCCTTCGGCGTATTGACGTTGAGGTTGCCGATGGTGGTGCGGATGTCGTCGATGTTGATGCCGTAGGCGGCGAGCGACTGCGGATTGAGCTGGATGCGCACGGCAGGGCGCTGCCCGCCGCTGATGCTGACGAGGCCGACGCCGGTCAGTTGCGAGATTTTCTGGGCGAGCCGGGTCTCGCTCATGTCCTCGAGGTCGGTCAGCGCCAGGGTTTTGGAGGTGACCGACAGCGCCAGGATCGGCGCATCGGCGGGGTTGACCTTGGCATAGATCGGCGGCGCCGGCAGGTCGCTCGGCAACAGGTTGCCGGCGGCGTTGATCGAGGCCTGGACCTCCTGCTCGGCGATGTCGAGGCTCAGGTCGAGGCTGAACTGCAGCGTGATCACCGAGGCGCCGGCGGAGCTCGCCGACGTCATCTGGTTCAGCCCCGGCATCTGGCCGAACTGCCGCTCCAGCGGCGCCGTGACCGACGACGTCATCACTTCCGGACTGGCGCCCGGATAGAGCGTCTGCACCTGGATGGTCGGATAGTCGACCTGCGGCAGCGTCGACAGCGGCAGGAAGCGGTAGGCGACGATGCCCGACAGCATGATCGCCGCCATCAGCAGCGTGGTGCCGACCGGACGCAGAATGAAGGGCTCGGAGACGTTCATCGCACCGCTTCAACGTCGCGCATGTGCGCTCGCGACCACCCGCTGGCCTTATTGGCCGTTGCTGTTGCGCCGATGTCGCTGACCATTGGAATTCTGGTCCGCCGCGCCGGGCTGGCCGGGAGTGCCCGCCGCCGGAGCCGCCGGAGCTCCCGGCGTCCCTGACGCCGCTGCGGCCGGCGGCGCCACGGCGTGGCCGTCGACACTGGCGACGTTGACGCGCAGGCCGTCGCGCAGCCGGTCGGCGCCGTCGACCACGACGCGCTGGCCGGACGTCAGTCCGGAATTGACGGCGGCGTTGCCGCCGTCGGTCGGGCCAATCGCGATCGGCACCACCGCCACGGAGTTGTCGGCATTGACCACGTAGACATAGGAGCCGCTGACGCCGTTCGGCGCGCCGCGCTGGATCGCGGCGGTCGGCACGGTGACCACGTTGTGCAGCGTCTTGACCAAGAGCCTCGCGTTGACGAACTGGTTCGGGAACAGCGAGTTGTCGGCATTGTCGAACTGCGCGCGCACCTTGACGGTGCCGGTGGTGGTATCGACCTGGTTGTCGATCGCCGACACCTTGCCGGTCGCGAGCTGCTTGCGATTGGCGCGGTCGAACGCCGAGACCTGGAGCGCGGTGCCGGCACTGATCTGCGGCATGACGTCCGGCAGCTCGTCCTCGGGGATCGAGAAGATCACCGTGATCGGCTGCAGCTGGGTGACGACGGCGAGGCTGCTGGCGCTCGTGGTCTGCACGTAGTTGCCCGGATCGACCAGGCGCAGGCCGACGCGGCCGGTGACCGGGGAGACGATGTGGCAATAGGCGATGTTGAGCGCCTGGGCATCGACCTGCGCCTGGTCGAGCTTCACCGAGCCTTCGTATTGCTGGACGATGAAGACCTGGTCCTCGGACTGCTGGCGCGCGATCGAATTCTGCTGCAGCAGCCCCTGGTAGCGTTTCAAATCCATCTTGGCCTGATCGAGCAGGCCTTGATCGTGGGCGAGCTGGCCTTCGTTCTGCGCCTTGAGGATCACATAGGGTCGGTCATCGATCTGCGCCAGGAAGTCGCCCTTCTGGACCAATTGTCCCTCGGTGAAGGCGACCTGGGTGAGTTGACCGTTGATCTGGGTCTGCACCGTCACGGTGGCGAGCGGGGTGACAGTGCCGAGCGCGTTCACCACGACCTGGATGTCGCCCTGCGCGACCGTTGCGACGCCGACCGATTGCTGACCGCCGTATTGGCCGAAGCGTTGCGGCGCGCCCTGCGGCGCCTTCGAGGTCTTGACGATCTGGTAGGCGGCGGCCGCGATACCGATCAGGATGATCAGCCCGAGGTAGAATCCGAGCCTGGAACGCGGCCGGCTGATCACGTCCGGTTCCGGCAGCGTCCGGCGCAGGTTCGGCGCCAGATCCTCGTCAGTTGTGCGGGTTCTCTCGTCCATGCCGCCGGTCGATCATCCAGAAATGTTGCTCATATTAGTGTGCGCCGCCGCGCTGGGCCTAATGAAACTTTGCTAATGACAGCGCCGGGCCGGGGCCGCAGTGCCGACGGATGCCGACCGGCCTGCCCCTTGGCCGGTGCGCCCGCTGTTCGCGCGTCCCAAAAATCCGTCGCCGCATCAATGGTTTACATCGTGCTGCCGGCCGGCTGCGGATAACGCGAAAGTCCGCCGCGCAACCATCTACCGTGGAATACTTCACTCCTGCGCGCGAGCGGCTCCGGGGTCGCCTAAAGTTGTGGCAATAATGAGAAGCCCTTTTCCAGTTCCGGTGCGGTAGGCAGCAACGTCGTATCCCAGCCGCCGCCGAGCGCCTCGATCAGGGTGACGCTGGCGACGTAAAGGCTCTGCCGGATGGTCAATTCGGCCTCCTCGTCGACCAGCAAGATCGCCTCCGCCGTGACCACCGTGGTGAAGGCGACGGTACCGGCGCGATACTGGTTCAAGTAGACGTCGACGGCCTCGCGCGCCGCCTTGACCGCCTTGCGCTGCACGACGAGCTGCTGCGTGAGGATGCGGATGGCGGCCATTTGATCCTCGACCTGCTGCATCGCGGTGAGCACGGTCTGCCGATAGGTGGCGACGGCCTGCCAATAGACCGCGCGGGCCGCATCGACCTGCGCGCCGCGTAGCCCACCGTCGAACACCGTTTCGGTGGCGGTGGCGCCGAGCGACCACAAGCCATGCGCGGCGCTGAACGGAAGCGGCTCCTTGCCGGCAAATTCGAGCAGCCCCGACAGGCTGATGTCCGGGAAGTAGGCGGCGATCGCAACGCCGATCAGCGCGTTCTGCTGCTGCATCATGCGTTCGGCGGCGGCAATGTCCGGCCGCCGCTCCAATAGGGTCGAGGGTACGATGATCGGGATTTTCGGAATCTGGCTGCCGAGGAGGTGCGGCGCGATGCTCAGTTCGGCGGGCGGGCGGCCGGCGAGCACCGCGATCGAATGTTCGAATTGCGCGCGCTGCACCCCGACATTGATGAGCTGCGCCTCGACGTTCAAGACCTGGGTCTCCGCGGTGATCACGTCGGCTCGCGAGACGACGCCGGCTTTGTATTGATTCTCGGTGATGGTGAGGGTGCGCTTGTATTCGGCGACGGTCTTGCGCAGCAGATCCGCCAGGGAATCCGCGGCGCGCAGATTGAAATAGGCGATGCCAAGCTGCGCCTGCGCGGACAGCTTGGCGTTGTCGAGATCGGCGGCGTTGACCTGCGCAGCCGCCGTGTTGCTCTCGATCTGGCGGCGCACCTTGCCCCAGACGTCGAGATCCCAGGCGCCGCTGAGTGCGCCCGTATAGGTCGTGGTGTAGAGGGCGCTGCCGCCGCCGCCGCTGCCGGTGCCGAAGTTGGGACCGGTGCGCGTGCGCACGACGCTGTAGGAACCGGTCGCGGTCGGGAACAGGGCTGCCTGCGCCTCACGGATGATGGCGCGCGCCTGCTCGTAAGCCGCGGCCATGCCCAGAACCGTCTGATTGGAAACCTCGACCTGCTGCAGCAACAGCGAGAGCTTTGGATCCCGGTAGGGCGACCACCACTCGCCGCGCTGCGAGGCGTCGCTCGGGTTGGCGAGCTTCCAGCCCTTGAGTTCCTTGAATGTCGGTGCGACCGGCGCCGGCTCGCGCGCGTAATCGGGGCCGACCGCACAGCCGCCAAGCGCTAATGAAATTATGAGTGCAGATGCGCGGATGCCGGCCGGTGCGAGCGGCACAGCAAGGCGCCGCAACCAACAACCTTGACGTAAACCAGCATGGGCCAACGCAAACACAGCCGCAAACCCGTTGCTGCAGAATCCAATGACACAACCCGCACGCCCCGAACTCGTAACGCCACAAACAAGATCACCGGCCCCCAGCGATCGCATTAACCAGGACCCTGCCCCACGCATGGGCCAATATCAACAGAACACGACGCTGGCCGCGGCGCCGCGCCGGATTTCGCGGAGCATTGTGATATTCAGGCGACACCGCAACGGAACCTTTACCGGTTGGCCGCGGCGGCGTTTGCGCTATGCTGGCGCGCAACGCACATAATAAGGGGAGGGCGCGCCATGTCGGACCATTCGATCACGCGCCGCACGGCGCTCGGCGCGGCCTCGGTCGGGGTCGCCGCGCTCGGCGGGAGGCCGGCAATGGCGCAGGCGAACGCGCGCAAGATGTTCGTGCTCATTCACGGCGCCTGGCATGGCGGCTGGTGCTGGCGCCGCGTCGCCGACATCCTCGAGGCGCACGGTCACAAGGTCTATGCGCCCTCGCTCACCGGCAACGCCGATCGATCGCATCTTCTCAGCAAGGACGTGGTGCTCGACACCCACATCACCGACATCGTCAACCTGGTGACGTGGGAGGACCTCAAGGATATCTGCCTCGTTGCGCATTCGTACGGCGGCTGGCCGGCCTCGGGCGCGCTCGAAGCGATCCACGACCGCGTCGCCGCGATCGTCTGGCTCGACGCCTTCATGCCGCAGGACGGGCAACGGGGCGTCGACTTCGCCTCGGAGTTCAGCCGCAAGGCGATGGAGGAAGCGGTGGCGAAGGGCGAGCCCGGGCGCAAGGGGCCGCCGGCTAAAACCTTCTCGCTCAGCGAGAAGGATTACGCCTGGATCGATTCGAAGCTGACGTTGCAGCCGAACGGGGTCGCGACCCAGCCGATCAGGCTTACCGGCAAGCGCGACACGATCGCGAAAAAGACCTACATCCGCGCCGGCAAGTATCCGCAGGCCGCCTTCGACAAGGCGCTGGCGCAGTGCAAGGCCGACAACACCTGGCAGACTTTCGTCAATGACGACACCGGCCATGACGTGATGATCGATCAGCCGCAATGGCTGGCGGATGTGCTGCTGAAGGTGTCGTAGGTGGCGGTGGAACGAAGTCGCGCCCCAATCAATCAATCACCGCGCCAAGACCACGTCGCCGACCAGCGAGGAGTGGTTCCAGGGAACCTGCTGATCGTGGGTCAGCGTCATGACGTCGGCGCGCACGCGCTTGAGCAGAGCGTCGATCTCCAATCCGGGCGTGGCGATGTTCTTCAGGAGCGCGGTCGTGAACGGGCTGTTGCGGCCCTTGCCGTCGAGCGCGACATTGTTGGGTTGCGTCGCGTAGGTGATCATGGTCCCGACCGCGCTCTGGATCGCGGCGAGACCCTGCCCGACCGAGGTCGAGCGCGCGCCCAGCGAGCGCGCCAGCGAGCGGGCAAAAGGATTGTCGCGGCAGGCATCCAGGAAGATGAGATTGACGCGTTTGGCCGCCTCCATCTGGGCCAGCACGACGTCGATGTCGACGGCATCGAGCGCAAGATCCGCCGGCCGTTCCAGCTTGGCGTCCACCGGAACCAGATAGTTCTTGCCGTCCACCTGCAGGCCGTGGCCGGCGTAGTAGAACAACGCCAGATCGGCGCCATCGAGCGCGCGACCGAATTGCCGGACCGCGCCATCCATGCCGGCATGGTCGAGATTGCGGCCCTCGATAACCTCGAATTTGAGCTTGCGCAGAGCCTGCACGATATCGGCGGCATCGTTCGGCGGATTGACGAGCTTTGGTGCGCTCCGGTAGTCGCCGTTGCCGATGACGAGCGCGACGCGCTTTTCCAGCGGCTTGATCGGCGCCGGCGCGATGGCAGGCTGCGGCGCGGCCTTCCCCGCATCGCCGCCGGCAGGGTGGCCATCGGTGCGCACGATGTCAGGCGAGGACGAACCCGCACGCAGCCGCAGGCTGAGAAAACAGCCGCCGGGTCTGTTGTCCATGTCCAGGAATATTTCGACGTATTGGCCGCCCCCAATCGAATGGTTGCCTTGATGGCCGCATTGCCCCGCGTCGAGGTTGCTCCAGAATTTTACGTCCAGGAACACGTCGGTGCCCGACAAGGTCCAGCGCAGCAAACAGCCGCCGGGGCGATCGTCGGTGTCGATGAAGATCGGCTTGGTGAAGCGAATGTGGTCGAGCGACTGGCTCACCGGCACCTCTTGGGTGCCGATGTTGCCGCACTGGCCGGCGTCGGCGTTCGCGGAGAACGCCATGACGAGCTTAAAACCGTGCCGCGCCAGCTCGCCCTGCGCATCGATGATGCCGATCTGATAATTGCAGCCGCCGCGCCGGCCATCGGTGTCGAGGAACATCGGCGAAGAAAAAGTCCCGGCCGGCGTGATGATGACGCCGTGGGCGCCGCCATAGCATTGGCCGGCGTCCTCCGTTGCGACCAGGCTCTGCACCAGGCTGAGCGTGCTTGGGTCGGCCGCGGCAGGCCACGGCAGGATTCCAATCTGGGCTAGTGCCAGCGCAAGCCATAGTCCGAAGCGATCCATGTCACCCTCCCGCCACGGGCCGCAACTCGACGTCAGTCTAGTCGATATTTGATGGCTTTGGGCAAACCCTCGCTCGCTAAAGTCCTGCTCGCTAAATTTTTGCCCGCTAAATTTTCGCCCGCTATTGCACCGGCGGCCCCAACGGCGCCCGCTGGATGATCTCGATGCGGGTGCCCCAGGGATCGGTGATGTAGGTGATGATGTTGCCGGTGGCGGGGCTCTTGCGCACCGGCTCGTCGAGCTTGATGCCGGCGGCCTCGATCTTCTGCACGAAGGCCTGGTGGTCCTTGACGTCGAAACCGATGTGATCGAGCACGCGGCCGCGGGTCGGCGCCTGTGCGGTGTCGGCGCTCGCGAAGCGGAGCTGGACTCCCGGCAGGTCCACGACCGGCGCGTTGTTGCGCAGGCCCGCGGTGCCGCCGAAGGTTTTGGCGTACCAGGCCTGGGCGCCGGCAATCTCGCTCTGCGGCAAGAAGAAGTGGACGTGCTCGTTGCGGATCGGCATTGCTTGCGTCCGGTCTTCGAGGATTTCCATGCGCACGCCGTCCGGCGTCTCGACATAGGCCTGATCCAGCCGGTTGTTGTTGCCGGGCAGCACCGCGACACCTGCGGCCTTCCATTGCGCGACCCGCTCGCGCACGTTGTCGACGATGAAGCCGACGTGGTTCACCACCGAGCCCTGGGTGCCGCCGTCGCCCGTCTCGGTGCCGAGGTTCAAATTGATATAGACGCCTGGAAACATCATCAGCGGGCTGCCGCCGGGCATCAACAGCTTGCCGCCCATGGCAAGGAAGATTTTCTTGTTCGCTGCCACGTCCTTCGAGATGAGGTGCCAGTGACCCATGGTCACGCCCATTTCGTTGAACGGAGCCGGTTGAGCGGCGGCGCCGCCGGCCGCCAGCGCCGACCCCAACACTAAAGCTGCGAACCCGGATGCTCTCATCGCTTCCTCCCTGCTGTTTTTTTGTTTCTTCTTTTTTGTGTTGTGCGCCGACGCGATGGGGGCGCGTCAGCCCGACCCCGCCAAACTATCACGCGCGCCTCCGCGCCAGAAGGGCGCGTTCAGGCGCCCGTCAACGCCCGCCGCCCAAAAGTCTCGGCCTCGATATTCTGGTCGAGCGTCCAGCGCGCAATCTCGCCGTGCGAGGCGAACCAGACGTCGGGGAAGCGGGCAAAATATTTCAGGATTTTGTCGAGCACCGCGCAGATGAGCGGCCGGCCGCCGAAATGGCAATGCAGCGTGAGGCCGAGATAAGCCGGCGCCTCGCGCAGATAGAGATAGTCGAACGTCTCCTTGTAGACCTCCCACAGCACCTGCGGGCTCGCGCGCGCGATGCGGCTGTCGGTGAAGTCGCTCGCCGGGATATAGGCGATCGGGCCGTGCGCGGTCGTCTTGACGCGCGGCAGGTCGATGTCGAGCCAGTCGCCGTGCCAGGCGAGGCCCTGCTGCGCCAGAAAATCGCTGGTGTGGTCGGTCCATGCCAGCACCGGGCTGATCCAGCCCTGCGGCCGCTGCTGCGCAATCTGCTCGAGGATCGCCAGCGACTTTTTGATGCTGTCGTGCTCCTCCTGCGGGTTCATGTAGGCAAGCAGATGATCCTGCAGATAGCCATGCCCGGCGATGTCGTGACCGGTGGTGACGATCGCGCGCGTCGCTTCCGGCCAGAGTTCGGCGCACTTCGCGTTGACGCAGAAGGTGCCGCGGACGCGGTTCTCCTTGAGCAGATTCATGATGCGCCAGACGCCGACCTTGCCGCCATAGCTGCCCCACGCAATGCCGCCGCGGTCGAGCGTGCCCGGCTCGAGCGAGGTGCCCTGCACGCTCCACGGCGGCGGCTTGCCCTCCGACCATTGTTCCAGCATCACGCTCACCGTGACGGCGACGCGTTCACCTTTCGGCCAGCTAAATGAACCTTTTTTCATTTTCGGCTTCCTCTTGAGGCAACTTCCAGCGACAGACTTGCTTGTTTTGAACGGCGCAATCGCTTCGCGCGCGACCTCACGCGGACGTGAAAGTCCCGTGGCTTCTGTTATTTCACCGCCTTGATCCAATGCAAGACCGCCAGCGTATGATCTCCCGAAAGCTGAACGACGTGCGGCGGCGGGCCGCGGGCCAGAAGCGGAATCCCAGCAAATGGTACTGGCGCCCAACCGGCCGCGGAATTAAGCTGCAAGCGAGCCGCCGCCTCGTGTTCAGCGTCGGCGCAACGTGGACTGCGGTGGCGCAGTGTGCATTGCAGCACCGCGCTCGGGTCTTCTGAGAAAAGACACCGGGAAGTGGCGTTGGCCGTAACGGCAACCCTCATCAAGGAGCGTATCATGTTGAAGCTGGCGACGGGCGTGAGTGTGATTGCGCTATCGCTCTGCTTGGCAAGCGGAGCGGGTTTTGCAAGAGGCGGCGGTGGCGGTGGTGGCGGCGGCGGCGGCGGCGGCGGCGGCGGTCACT
>Ga0182024_10002777_pt1 | contig 42943 bp, 43 predicted proteins | sample P32metaG_FD_120480 | JGI IMG/M metagenome (GOLD analysis project Ga0182024, IMG submission 120480) | Permafrost microbial communities from Stordalen Mire, Sweden - P3-2 metaG (Illumina Assembly) | ecosystem: Environmental > Terrestrial > Soil > Wetlands > Permafrost | place: Sweden: Stordalen... | reverse complement strand
CGACAGCGCGCGACGCGATGGAGGGCCACCCTAGCTCAGTTGGTAGAGCAGCTGATTCGTAATCAGCAGGTCGCCGGTTCGAATCCGGCGGGTGGCTCCAAAAAGTCAAACAGATTCAATAGGTTTTTCAATCTCGATACGCTGTTTGTTCGAGCGACTGCCAAATCGCTGCCAATCCGCTTCGGATTCGTCGAGCAAATCGGCATAGTCCTGATCGACGCCCGGCAATAGGTATGCGTAATGATCCATAGTGGTCTTTGGGCTGGCGTGCCCAGCTGCTTTCGGCCGCAGCAATCGTCAGAGACCTCTTCGGCACCATGTGGCTTTAGCAGAGCGTTTCGTCGAGCCACTCGTGGACTCGGGACGAGGTCATAACTCTCCTCAGAACGCTCAAGCGCTGAGCTCGAAGAAAGTTAGCGTGATGCTCATCGAGTTCCTGCGATCCCCCCAATTTCGAAGGTTTCACGGATCATCGCGTTGAGTTGCGTTGGGAGACGATCCAGAAATTTGCGGTGTCTCTGGTGTGTTCGACGTTTTATCTACCTCGAGAAGCTGTGAGAGCTTCCCCTGAGCGTCCTCTATCTGGCGTTGCGCTCGAAAATCCCTACCCTCCCCTTGATCGATTGATTCTTCAGCGATCCTGGAAAACTCGTCAAGGACTCGGCCGTACTTTTCATATACTTTTGCCTTAATATCTTCCGGAGCGTCAGTAGGTAGCATCGCAAGTTGACTTGTTAACACATCGAGTGCTCCTTTAGTTTTAGCGCTCGAATTTTCCAGCCGCCAGTAATTTCGACCCCTGAATGCTAAGATCGCAATTGCTGCTCCCAGCGCGAGACCTAGTGGCCCTGTTACAACAAGCATTCCGGCGCCTAACACTGCATGTGTGCCGATTGCTATTCCTCCGGCACTACCAACGACACCGCCGATGATACCTGTGAGAACGCTGGACGGAAGCAGAGAATATCGCTTAGCGATGTCTTCAACTTGTTCAACGCTTACCTGTTCCGTCTGTTTCGCTTCGTGTTTGACGAGGCTAGCTGACCGGACAAAAGCCTCCGCCTTTCTGCGCGTCGTTGCTCGCGTTTGTCGTCGCGGCTTCTCGACGGCAGGAGCATTTAGCGGCGGTTCTTCCAATGTCTTTTCTTCGCCCACTACGACCGCTCGTCAGACGCAGTGTGGGATTCCTTTAATTCTCGTAATATTTGATCTACGACTTGCGTGAGGTAGGAAGCTTTTCCGATAACTCGCTGAATAAGCCGGCTGAGCTCTCGGTCGGCCGCGAATCTGCGGAACACGACGTACGACGCGAACGAAAAGATCACACCCAAAAACCCTGCACCGATGGCAATGGCGTGAGAAACAGCAATAGGGAAACCGGCATATGGTGCCGCCGCGATTGCCAACGACGCTACTAACAGGATCAAGCTGACGGCTAGGAGAAAACCACTCAGATAGCTTGATGGTCGAGTGACTCGCAGATCATTTGTCAGAATATCCAAGTCCTGGCGTTCTGCCGCCAGAAATGCCTCGAGTTCATCCGCATCATTGAGGTCGGGTAGCCCGTTCTCGTCGCTACTTGCGAGCTCTACGGGTCGACCGGTGCGAGACCGCGAAATTTCTGTGTTCGCTACTTCTGGATTTCGCATAAAGGCGCCTTATATAGTCTTACAACTTCACAGGAATACGTAAAGCGCTCCTACGTGAAGGTATCGGCAATGGCCGGAGGGATGAGGTTCATCGTATCCCGTTGCTCAGCTTTGAGCGCTTCCGATGGCGGAGAGAAGAGGCGCGCCGTACCATCATCAACGCAAACGAGTCGCGATGCGTCACCCGCTTTCTGCCAAAGCAGAAGGAATATTTGGCTAGCCGAGGACATCGTCTCAATTCTCCTCAGTCACTTCAAGCTTCGTGGCGTACGGTTTAGCTTCAGGAGCGTTTATTCCGAGACGGTGATCGCGCGTTGGTCCAAATTTTATCCCTGCGCATTGAGTATCTCCGTCCATCCCGCCTGCCGATAACCGTCACCCTAATAGTCGGATATTTATTGCAATGTCCGACTTTCACTTCAATGCAGCAAAGGTGCCGCCGCCAATTCATGAGTAGCACGAAAAGGCGATATCGATGAGAGGAGGATCAAAACGAACGCAATGCACCGCTGTTTATTAATCAGCGGGGCAGATAGAGAAAACCGCGGAAAACCAAGTATTTGTAATACAAAGCCTCTGGGGATGTGCTGAAATTTGCTGTTCGTAATCAGGTCGCCGGTTCGAATCGGGCGCTCCAGAAAGTCAAACAGATTCGATAGGTTTTGCGATCTCGATGCCGCCTTTCGTCGAGCGACTGCCAAATCGCTGCCAATCCGCTTCGGATTCGTCGAGGAAGTCGGCATAGTTCTGATCGACGCCCGGCAATAGGTGGGCGTAATGATCCATCGTGGTCTTTGGGCTGGCGTGCCCCAACTGCGCTGCGACGTAAACGAAATCACGACAACGCGCCAAGAGCGTGGAAGCGTAGGTGTGCCTCGCATCGTAAAGGACGTGGCCGGTTATCTCTGTCTCCTCCATCGCCAGATCGAAGCGCTTCCGCAATCGGGAATCGTCGAGCGGAGTCCCGGAAGGATTTGAGAATACCAGCTCCATCCCACCCTCTCCTCGATCCATACGATTTCCCGTCGCGCGCTTGAGCATCCGCAGGCGCATGACGTCTCTCAGCGCCGGGCTGATATCGACATTGCGTCCCAGTCCGGTTTTTGTTGGGCCGAAAGTTGCCTTGTCGCTCACCGAGTATTCGATTTGAATTTTTCGCCTCGTGAAATCAATATCGCTCCAGGCAAGCGCCCGACACTCTCCCGGTCGGAGTCCAGAACGAAGTAACAAGAAAATCAGGTCGTGAAGTTCGGGATCGCGCTCGCTGCTCCATGACAAGAGTGCGGCTTGCTGGGCTTCGGTGAAGACACGTTCCTTGGCGACAGCGACTCGATTTGCGGCCTTCGCCTTCCGGCTATGCCGAGACACCTTTGCGTCGGGAACGGGGTTGCGATCAATGATTCGATCGTCGACCGCCGACGCGAAGACCACCGACAAGGTCGCCCTAATCAGCCTCAGTGTGCTGATGGATAACTTTCGCGTGGCATCTGCATCCTGTTCCGTCCATCGTTTCATCGTGGTGGAGTCAAAGTCGCACAAATCGATCACTCGCGGCTTCTTGGAGTCGGCGCTTACGATCTTGACGGTCGGGATCGGTTGTCGCTTTTCGGTGAGAAACGTCTTGATCATCGGCGCGTTGATCTCGACCACCCTGCGCTTGCTGAAATACGGAAGGATGTGAACGTTGAGATGCCCACGATAAGAACGCAGCGTTTTTTCCGCCAACCCATCGGCGGCGTTCGCGAGAAAGGCCTTCGCTTGCTCGGCGAACGTAACATCGCGGCGTCCTGGGGAAAGTCCACCGCCGCGTTTCTTGATCATATCGGCCAGTTCCGCCTCGGCCAGTTCCTTGGTGGCGAACTGCGGACGCCCGAAGCCGAACTTCCTCCCGTTAACCTGCCAGACAGGATGGCCGGAGAGCTGAATAATTTTCCGAATATGATCCAACGGTATTCTCGCGCCCCATTCGGGCAGGGACACACATCGCTCTAACGCGCGCCTGAATCCAGTGCCGATTTTTCGCGAGATTTGATGAAAGCCGCGACCTGCTGGCGGGTAAATCGCACTCCGCGACTGCCAACAATGCCCGTGCTGACGTGGCCAATCTTCCCGCGACGCGCCATTTCATAGACGACGCTGGCCGTTGTCCCTAGCATCTCGGCAACCTCGCCGGCTTTGAGGAGACGCTGCGGATCATCAGTCGGAGTTTCGACGCGCGCGGGTGCGGAGGTGAGCAGTGCTGTCATCAGCGTCGTCGATACCGCGTTGCAAGCCATCAGCATCGCGGTGACGATTTGCGTAGAGAGCCCGATGACGGACGCGGGATTCTTATGAATTGCATCTAGCGTCGGGGGAGTCATCACTCTATCGCCATTCCTAGCGACCCCGAGCTTCAAACTTTCGGTGTATCATTCTGGTCAGTTTCCCCTCTGCCACCGCCGCCCACCTTCACCACCAAACCAGCTCGTCAGCCAGTTCCTTCCGCACATCCGTCAGCAATTAGCTCGGCCTTCTTCCCGGTTAGCTTCTCCCATCGCGAGATCGCGACGTCGACGAAACGGGGTTCCAGCTCGATCGCATAGCATCGCCGCCCGAGCTGCTCGGCGGCGATGAGTTGCGATCCGCTGCCACTGAATGGCTCGAAACATAGGTCGTCGGGACGGGTGTGCAACTCCATCGGAATCGCAAAGAGCCGGTTCGGCTTCGAGGTTGGATGCTCACTGCTCTCGATCTCGGCATTCGGCACCTGCCAGACCGTGCCGGGATTTCCATACTTGCGATCGACGAATGGCCTCTGCCCTTTAATCCACCCGAAGAGGCAGGGCTCGTGCGACCACATGTAAACCGAGTAGGTCAGTACGGGTCGGCTCTTGAACCAGACGATTTGCTGATGATTAAAGGCCCCGACTTCGTTCCAGACGCTCTCGAGCATCGCTTGCCTGGCCGACGCGTGCCAGCAGTAGAAAGCTGCGTTGGGCGCGATCGCGTGTTCGATCGCGACTTTGTAAAAGGCCAAATAGAAGGATCGCCCGCCATCGCCGCCGCCGTCCTCGTTGTCGAAGGTAGTTCGGCCGGCTTCGTGGTAGACCTTCGACCAGTCCTTGTCGCGATTGGCCTTCGCCCGGTTCGCCCTGGTGGCTGGGTGCGAGCCGCCGGAGTAGCCGACGGCGTAAGGTGGATCAGTCGCAAACAAAAGCGCCCTTAGGTCGCCCATCAAGCGTGAAACGCATTCTGGGCTAGTAGAATCGCCGCACATGAGACGATGCTCGCCCAGTTGCCAGATCTGGCCGAAACGCGCCACAGGGCTTGCCGGTGGGGCGGGAATGGCGTCCTGTGGAGCGACCTCGCCCAAGCCGAGGCGTGTGAGTTCCTTGGGATCGAACGCCGTCAGTTCAGCGAGCGCGCCCAGTTCAGTTATCTCTAGCTTGAGTAGTTGATCGTCCCAGCGAGCTTCCTCGCCAACGCGATTGTCGGCGATGCGATAGGCGCGGCATTGGGCTTCCGTCAAATCGGCTGCGACGTGCACCGGCACCTCGAAAAGGCCGAGCTTGCGAGCAGCAAGCAGGCGAGTATGGCCCACCACGATAACGCCCTCGGCATCGACGACGATGGACTGGCGCCAGCCAAACTCCTCGATGCTGGCGGCGACTTTGTCGACTGCAGACTGCGGAATCTTCCGCGGGTTCTTCGCGTAGGGAACGGGGCGATCTATAGGCCAGAATTCAATCTCCATCATGAGCCAGTCTCCTCGTCATCAACGCCATCTAAAAAGTCTGCGAAGAGGTCTTTCTGCGCGGGGTTGAGCGATTTGACTTTGCTGCGAGAGGCGGGCGAAAGGCCGAATTCAATTTCGATCTGATGCATCGCTTTCGAGCACATCGAAATCACGCTCATGTATGGGTTTATGTAGGGGTTGCCGACGCCGTTGGCGCGCACTACAACCCCGCTCTGATTGACCGCGCGTGAGGCAAGGTCGCGCTTCGAATACCAAATGCACCATGTTCCAAACATCGTCAGGTCGAGCGCGGTCAGAAGCCCGGCTTTGATCAGGCGCCGGCCCTCTGCTGACCAAGCGCGCTTGCCTTCATCGTCGAGAAACTCTGGAGCCTGCGGCATCCGTTTGAGCAGCGGACTCGACGCCTCCGCGGAGTTGAGCGGACTCCGGCTGCCATGAAGGATCTTTAGCGTCGACGGCATCGGCCTGCGTCCCCTCATCAGTCCCACCTCCACATCACCATCGCACCCCCCACCCCTATGAATTCATTACACGCACGCGTTTGGCTGGCGTACGGTCAACTTTCGAAAGGCCTTAGAGATTTGACCGGCCCTACCCCCCGGAATGACCGCGATCCAACCTCTGACTCCGTAGAGTTGTCTTCTTTTGCACTCAAACCACGCCTCCATCGGGAAATGATCGTGTGGCGAAGTACTCGTGGTGCCATCGCGTCGGATACTCCTCGATCCTCTGACCGCGGAGCAGACCCTGCTCGACGAGTGCCTCCTTCGTTCCCCAAACTTTGCAGTTCCGACAAAATGCCTCCGAGATCGTGCGCGCAGCGCACCGCGCACACCCAAGCGACTTCCCACACCGCCAGCATTCGCCCCAGGTTGGCGCTGTGTGGTGATGCGGTGCACCAGCCTTCGATTGGCCGGTACAGTGAAATACCTCCCAACTGGCCTGCCATTCCCGCTCTCTAGTGAGGTTGATGCCGCAAGTACTGCAAATCGCGGCGTTCGCCGTTTCGTTCTCGCCAGTGCTTTTGATTATCCTGGCCATGCCACTTTCCGCCGTCTCTGTTCTGCAGCCCGTTGAAGCCATCCAGCCACGAATCGCCTGATGCCCTTTGGTGTTGGAGCACGTCGCGGGTTGTCGCGAATCCATATTGCGATTCTCGCGAACTCGACGCGCAGGAAATTGGCGTCGATGCCGTTGCACACATCGCTTACGTCGGCCCAGAAATCGTGATGAATGAGTTTCGGAAGTAGGTTACCGTTGAAGGTGGTCTGTTCCTTCAGAAAAGAAATCAACCAAGCAGAATCTTTAAACTCCGCCTCCGGCGAGGCCGACGTCGCGGCCGAGCTCTCCGGAAGAAGTGTCTTCGGAGGCGGGTTGGAATTGGAGCCGGAGAAGGGAGGAGAAGGAGAATTGCTACTGGCATCACTCGGCGCATTGCCGGATGCATCCGAACTGCATTCCGATTGGCGCGCGTCATCGCCGTCATCGGCCCATCTTGACGCTGATGCCCGTCGCGCCCGAGCGGAGCGCTCTTCGAACCCGGCCGCGAAAGCATTGTGCTCCACCCAATCGTGCATCGACAGCACGCCCGACGAATCGCGGTCGAGGAGCCCGATTTCGATGAGCGCATTTACAAAAAGCTGCGCGTCGCTCGACCAGTCGCTCGCGATCGCGATCTCCTCACCGTCCATTCCCGACAGCGATCCGCTTGTTCGATATTGTGCACAAAACGAGATGAGGCCTATCCAGGAGAGGACGCCATCAGCCCCGAGCTTTCGTCGCAACTTGATAACCTTCGGATGGCGGAGCACCCCGCAACTCATTCGAAAGTCCGCGGCGCGTGCCATTTCAGCCTTCTCCCCGACTCGCGAGCGCGGTTGCGCTCGTCCCTCTACGGCCTTCGTTTGTGACAATTCGTCCATCATCGTCCTGACTTGAACGCAGCAGCCTGCGTCCTGCATCTGAACTTGTTGCCACGAAACCCATGCCACCCTGCGTGTCTTGCGTTCCTAGAGTCTCTTGACGGCATATCCGGCTACGTCTCATGACTGATCAACTAGGGTTAGGCGCACCGCGACGCAAGGACCGACGTAAATCCTTAGCGATTCAAGGCTCAGCTATGAAAAAAGATTTAAGGTCTTACTAGTCAGGTCTGAGACTTGGACAGAGCGCGCCTGATAGTAGCGGCACTCGGTGGTCTGCCGGACTTCTTATCTACAAGTTCAGGGTCGAGCTGAACTTGGCCGATCAACGCAGAGCGCGAGCCGGTCAGGCTTGGGTGCTTGATTTTTCCAGCGGCGGCGCGAATCTTGTCGTGCCTCTGTCTTGTTTGTTCAACCAAGGCCCTCGTCCCTCTTCGCCGCGGTGTGTTGAGTTTGTTCTCCAGCGACAGCAATTCGACTGTGTGTTTCCAATTATTCGAAAGCAGATAGCGTCGCACGACCTCGTGTGGCTCTCCGGACAGTTGTCCCAGTTCCTCGGCGCATCCGAGCAAGAGCTCGATGAGTTGTTCCGTGAACATCATCTCCAGAAGGCGCTCGCGATGCTCAGCAAGCCCAGGTTCACGCTTGGCTGCTCGAACCGCCCAAGAAATCAACAGATCATCGATCATCCCATCAGTCCTTCGGTAACTTTCGGTGCTTGCGAGCTGAATATACTCTTCACGAGAAAGACCATGAGGATTATGGCGCCCCGCCTTGATAAACCGCACCTGACGGTTGCGGTCGTTGGGCCATGCAATCCGGGCGAGCGCGCGCCTTCCACCCACTGGAAGAACGATAGGCACGCCTGCGTTCGCTTCTCGTTTCGTCGGCGCCAAGGGCAGAAGAAACCACTGCCGAAGCTCCGCATCGGTCGGCAGCGCTCCCGGTGACGTCGCTGGCTTCGCCTTTCTCATGGGGCAAATTGTCCCACGAAAGCCCAATTGTCTGCCGGAAGGAGATATGAGTCATGTTGACTCGTCTCGATCCGCAAGTATCCTGCGGCCACTCCTTCTATTTGCACAGTTCATCCACTGCGCGAGACACCTCCGCCAATTGCTTTCGGGTGGCTACGAACAGCACTACCAACGAACCGATGATCGCGACGAGCGCCGCGATATCGCTTCTAGTCTTGGCAATGGGACGAAGCCCGACGAAGTATCTTAGAATAGAAAGAAGCAGGAGGCTAAGCAGCACGTTTCCATAGAACTGCTCGTACCGATAAACGCTCTCTACCATCTGACCGAATAGCACGCGACGCTCGGGATTGGCGATCTTGTCGTATTTTATGCTCGTGTGTGGGACGCCAGTACAATACAAGATCGGCTCTAGCACAACTACGCGGAACGAGCTGACAATCAACCCAACAGCAAGTGCAGCTACACCGATCAAGATCAGCGGCCCTACCACGATCTGCCCGCGCTCCAGAGTGCTCCAAAGTGCGTCGATGCGCGGTGACAGATATCGTAGCCCGTACACTGTAACCGTACCGGGCAGAATGTACGCGATAAGGAGGCCAAAGTTGATCGGGGCGAACTGAACCATTCAGATACGTTTGGAGTTGGCCAGCGAATTATTTCTTACCAATCTCGCTCTCTCGCTTTCCCGAATAGTACGATGGGATGAATACCGCCAGTCTGGTTTCTGCGGCGAAGCGTTCGACGAGAAAAGTGCCAAACCAAAATCCTCATCAAAAGGTGGTTGTCGGTGTGCACCGAGCCGGAATGAGGTAGAAGCTCGTACCTGATAACGGCACGGAGAGTCGACTCAAGTAGGCCAACCGTTCGCCTTCTTCCGGCGCTCCGCCCAACGCTTCTTCATTGCAGTTGACAGCCGCCTTCTGCCTTCTGGCGTTAGGCCGCCACGCCGGCGTTTTTTCATAGTGCTCCCCTTAGGCCTGCCGACGCGCTTCTTGCCACGCGTTGACGAGGCCGACCCAAGCAGCGCCGCAATGGCGCGAGCGAGCCTATCTCTTTCCTTTTTCAAATCGGTCAGTATTTTATCGAGGTCCAATCTTTGCTCCTTTGGTGCGCCGGTTTTAACTGATTTGCCCACTCAGTGTTTTTACCAGATTTTCTCCCAATATCGTTTTAATAGTCATTTGGACTAGCATATTGCTGACTACTGACTCCACAGTATTGGGTCGTGGTCAGCCTTAAAAGCCTAGTCGACCTGCACGGATATCCACAGGATGGCTCAGGCCGCTGGCGGCGCGAGCAGCGTCATGGCTAAAGCCCATCGAGTATCAGTATTGAACCACGACATGCACTTTGAGATTTCTTTGAACCCTACGGCGCCGACGATCCAACGTAGGGCGATGCCGTTTGGAGTTCTACCGGGTCAGCTTAGCAATCTGGCGCACTCGAGTCGGCAACATCTTATCTCGGTGAGATGAGCGGCAAAACGAAGAACTGTCGTTATCGTCCGAGGACCAGCAAATCGCAGGACGATAGGACGTGCAGGGCAAACGGCTTTGATATGGGCATCTACTGGACACTGGATCTGAAAACAAGCACGCCAGTCAGGTTCGCCAAAGACCGAACCGGTTTGCCCAACCGGTGGTGTCGCAAGCGGGGGAGCGTGAAACGGGGGCACACGGCCTCAAAAGGATCTTGACTCTTCGCCGCCCGGTACCCGACGATCCCCGATGACTTGTAGTCGCCAAGGCCAAACTGACCCAAGATCTGGCTAGTCGAGTCAGGGGCTTCCGCAAACCATGGCGCTGTGGTAACTCGCATGCTCGTCAGGGGTTCACATCCGCGGGGAAGGAAGAGCGATGATCACTACCTGTCACCAGATTGGATTCTTCAGGTGAGTTTTTACGTCCCTGCTACATGTTCATCGGAACGTTACAAGCTCGGGTTCTCGCTCACCGCGAGGGGCCGCGCGATCCTCGGCTGCTATGGCCGGTCGGATATCGATCCCGGCCGCGCCTCCCAGCCGGGCTGAAAGCAACAGGTTTGGATTTATGGATGAGCTTTCGGAACTGGCGACAAAAAAATTCGGTGTTCTTACGCAAGCGGAAGACAAGTTACTTATTTGCTTTCGAGAGGGTCGCATCGCCTTTTGCGGTGGAAGCGAGAATCCGAAAGACCCGTCGAACAACCCAGCCAACACATATCAATGGAACGAGACACGCCATATCCGCGCCGCACTTATCAGATGGCTATGTGGAGAAGCAGAAATGGGGTCCAGGGGAGGATCCGCTGGAATTGGTGTTGCTAACGCGTTGATTAAGGGCGAGCTCGATCTTTCGCGGCTAGCGGTGCGCTATCCTGTGTCCTTACTGTATTGTTCGATACCTCAAGGTCTGAATCTGACGCTTGCCGACACCAAGACGATCGATCTGACCGGAAGCAGTACCGGCGATATCACAGCGCAGAGAGCGACGATTGACGGCAGCCTGTTGCTCCGTGGCACTCGTGTGCTCGGTACCGTTGATCTGCTCATTGCGGAAATCCGGGGATCGCTCTTTTGTCAGGGGGCGCAATTCATCAACCCAGACGGGGTAGCGCTCGACGCAAATTCAGCGCGCTTCGGAGGCGGAGTATTCCTTAATGCCTACGGCGATTTGGGTCCTTTTTGTGCCTTTGGCGAGGTGAGCTTTCTTGCCGCGAAGATCGGTGGCTCATTCTCCTGCACGGGTGGCGGTTTTCTGAACAAAGGAAAAACCGCGCTCACGCTGAGCATGGCGGAAGTGGGCACAAACGTCTCGCTGAACGGTGACTTTCGGTCTGACGGAACGGTCGACCTGAGTTCCGCGCTGATTCGTGGTGACGTGTTGTGCTCGGGAGGTTCGTTTTTGAACCGCGACAAGGCCGCGTTCATCGGTGATCTCATGAAGGCCGGAGGTGGGATCTCGTTCGGCGTTTGGATTGACGAGAAGAGTAAGCCTAAAGCTTTCCGAGCTTCAGGTGCGGTTCGGCTCATCGGAGCAACGTTAGGAGGAAACCTCAACTGTAGCGGCGCACGGTTTTTGAATCGGAAAGGGATCGCTCTAAGTGCCAATTCAGCAGATATCGCGGGATTCGTTCACTTTCAAAGCTACAGAGATGACGAAAATGCCAGAGCTTCCTCGTGTCGAGCTTACGGCGAAGTGAATCTCGTCGCCGCGCGCATCGGAAAAGGCCTCGTCTGCTGCGGGGTGAGGTTTTCAAACCGTCGAGGAGTTGCTCTCCAAGCGAACGCTTCTGCAATCAGCGGAGATGTCTGCCTCTACCAAATCGAAAATGATGAATTCTACGCACTCGGAGAAGTGAATCTTGTGTCGGCCGAGATCGGGGGGAACCTGATTTGCACAGGTGGCGTGTTCTTCAACCCAGGAAGGAAAGCTCTCAACTTCGACCTGTCGAAGATTGAAAGCGGTGTGAGGCTCGATCAAGGTTTCCGCGCTGACGGCGAAGTGTCTCTGAGATTTACCCAGATAAGGGGTCTTTTATTTTGTTCTGGCGGTCGATTTGTTAATCCCGAAGGAGCGGCGATACGGGCGAATCTGGCGCATGTCGGGGGAAGTGTTTTCCTTGGGGTGGACGACTCCATTGCTAACCGACTCCGGTCTTTTCGAGCACTCGGTCAGGTCGACCTCGACTTGGCGCGAGTAGACGGCGATCTGAACTGCGCCGGAGGGCGGTTTCTCAACCGGCGAAAGCAGGCGCTGACGGCTGACGGGATAAAGGTCGGAGGCAATGCCTATCTTACCGCATTTATCGGCAAGGACGGGCAGTGGCGTCGCTTCTGTGCTTACGGACAAACGTCGTTGAACTATTCGAATGTAGGAAACCTTTTAGCCTGCGCGGGTGGCCAATTCCTGTGCCGAGGCGGGACGGCTCTCTCCGCAGTTCGGTCGCACGTTGACGGTGACATGAACCTAGGCACTTGGACTGCTGGCGAAATCTTCTTGAGCTTTCTCACCCACGGCGGAGTGAATCTGTTGGGAGCACAGGTGGGCGGAAGTGTGAATTGCACGGGAGCATGGCTGCTGTTCAACGAAGGCAAGGTCGCAATTTACGGCGACTCCATGACGGTTGGGAATAGCGTGCAAATCAATGCATTCACCGCTCTGGATGAGACCGGCAAAACGATCGTCAAAAGCTACTTCGCCACAGACGGACGCTTGAGCCTTGTTAGGATGGAAGTCGGAGGTGATCTGGAGGCGGAAAATGCTCTTTTCTTCGGTAATAAAGAGACGGGGCTAAATGCGGAAAGAGCTACGATTCACGGCACACTCTTCTGGCGCTCAATTACGAGAACAACTAAGAATGCCATGAGCCTGAGTCTTCTGCACGCGCAAGCTACGACGCTAGCCGACGACAGCGAGAGTTGGCCCGAACGCGGTCGACTCACACTCGACGGTTTCCAGTACGGCGCATTGGCTCCCAACTCGGCGACAGTTGAACGGCGAGTTAAGTGGTTGGGTCTGCAGCCGCAGAGTCCATTTTGCGCTCAACCGTATGAACAACTGGCCACAGTGCTTCGTAATCGCGGAGACGCAGCCAGCGCGCGCACAATATCGATTGATAAGCAGTGGAACCTCCGCAAGAGAGGAAGGCTCGGGGTCGCGGGATGGATTTGGAACTGGGTTCTCTATTTGACTGTCGGCTACGGCTATCGCCCCTGGCTCGCAGTTCCGTGGGCCGCGGTCATCGTACTTCTTGGCGGGCTGGTCTTCCGGCATGCCGAATGGTCGGGGGTTCTGGTCCCTTCACAAGTTGCCGTGGAGTCTACTGGACCCACGAACCAACATGCCGCTGCAGTGGCATCGCCCAATTCGGGCCGGAGGTTCCATCCGTGGCTTTTTTCCTTGGACGTATTTTTGCCCGCACCAGATCTACATGAAAAGGCACATTGGACACCCGCAGAGTCCGCTGGGGGGGAATGGGGGTTCTACACTTGTGAGGTGTGGTACGTCTTCGAAGGGCTCTCAGGGTGGATGCTGGCCGGCTTGGTCGCCGGTGCGGTGAGCGGCCTGATCAGGAAGGATTGACGGCTTCTTATCTGGTCCTGTGCATCTCGAAGAAGGTTTCTAGCTGACCTTGTACAGGGGGATGCGCGATCCCGGGGCTGTGACGTCGTTCGGGACTGTCTTCATTCGGCCCTGAATGTCTGAATTTCAAATCACTAACGTTTTAATTTGCCGGGATTGGGCGGGACCAAGCGGGATGGACTGGGACGCGGACGGGTGCGGAACAAGCCGGACGAGGCCGGACAAACGGCACGTCGTTGTCTCAAATCTAGAAATTGGTACGTTGAAAGTGCATCGGCTGGTTTACACGCCCGTGCTAGTCGGCGTCGTGCTGGCAATTCTGCTGGCCGTTTTTTCTCATTTGCGAGGCGATACGGGCGATGTGTTCAGCATAGCGTCGCCGCTTATCGCTACGAACCATCCGGCGGTTCCAAGGTAGAAAATCCATCCAGCCATCCGGCCTACTAAAGGCCTTCATTCGAGACCCAACCGGTTTGCCCAACAGGTGGCGCCGACACGCGCGCGGACGGTGACTCGCGGGGCCCAGAGGATTCTGAGTTTTCGCCACCCGGTACGCGATGATCCGAGACGGTGCGCTATATCAAAGGATTCGCTCTTTTTCTTGAGGCCGATGAGGATAGCGACCTGATCGAAACCGGTAGCATTTTGAAGTTTAGCGCAGTTCCGCTGCAATTGACGATCCTCCATTTTCATGCGTCTGGTTCCGCGGTGCTCACAAACAAGTCGGTCAGCGTCGCCGGCTGTAGCTGCTCGAAATGTTTCTGCGGCACCTTCATGTAGCGCCACTGTACGCCGGTGAGTGCGGTCGCATCTTCACACCAGCGGCGCGCGGCTTCGTCTTTCCGTTGCACCTCGGGCGTTTCCTGCCCTTTGGTTTCGAGCAACCAATGGATCTTGCTCTGATCGGTCGCCACGAAGTCGGGGTAGTAGGACCGGAGATTCATATTCTGGTCGGTGTAATCGATCGAGAAGCCGAAGACCTCGGGTAGCTTGCTGAACGCCGCGACATCGCTCGCACCATCGAGGAACTTGGCGAAGGCGCGCTCGAAGGCGTTTGCACACGGCACCAGGTTGAAGATGCACTTGCGCCCCTCCCAAACGGGCCGGGACCACGGGAACGGGGGCGTCGAGGACAGCATCCGCGCCGGCTCCAGTAGTTTAGGCTCTTGCGGTTCTATAGTGAGATTCAGCAGCGCTTTCTTGAAGGTCTGCACGCAAACGAAGTGCGCCACGTTGCTGCTCATGGCGCGAATCGTCGCCTTGTCGTCCAGCTCTACCGTCTTGCCGAATGCCTTGTGCTCGAAGAATTCGCGGACCTTCGGCGCAAGCGCCGCAAATTGCGATGGGAGCTTCACTGCCTCCGCGATGCGGCGCGCATAGTAGCCGATAACCTCCTGAGGTGTTTGCGGCTCGGGAATGGTGTATTCACGCTCGATCTCCTTTTTGAGTGTAAGGATGTCGAAGCCTTCGTAGCGGAAGGTTTCCTCGGCGTGGTCTCCTGGGTGCAGCGGCAGGACGGGGCAAGAGAAGCCCATTACCTCGAGGCTTGCGATTTCCTCGGCGATACTCTTCTTACGCACCAGCGTTGGGGTGAGCAAAGGCAGGCCGATGTCATAAGCGGTACGCTCAGCCTCGGGCGCAATTGTGACGATCTGGAGCTTGTCCTTGCCGATGTTGAAGGTGTCAAGCTTCAAGTCTTCCAATTTTTCGAGGTCTTCCACGAAGTCGAGGAATGCCTTGTTGCCGATGATGTCCACGCGCTCGCGGTAGCTCCCGGGAACGTCACGGAACATGAGTCGCAAGCCGCGGCCGATGGTCTGCTCGGGCAAGATGTTGGCTTTGGCGGTGTATGGGCGGAGCCCCACTACCACGGTGACGTTCTGTACATCCCAACCTTCGCGGAGCATCAGCACACTAACGAGTGCATTGATGGGGTTCTCGGACAGGTCCACTTCGCGCGCCAAACGTCGCGCCGGTTCCAAGTCCTTCTTTGTGATCTCGCCGGTCTTGTTGGTGTGAATGACCAAGGTCTTCTCGGCACAGAAGTCCTCGGGGTATTTGGTGCGCAGCCAATCGCCAACGTCGTCGGCTTCTTCAGTGGAGTTCAGCATCACGAAGAGGATCGGTTTCTTTTTGAGCGCCGTGAGCTGCTCGCGGTATTCGCGCCATCGCTCAACGCCGGCAACGAGATAGCCGCGATACTTCACGCTGGCGTGCTCTGACTTAGCCTCGTGGATCTGCGCGACGCCCTTCATCGGTCGTTTCACGATGTCGTCCGTGATGGCTTGCTTCAGTGGGTAGTCGAAGATAGTCCACGGGAAGATTGCACCTTTTTGGAACCGCGGCGTGGCGCTGAAGTCGAGCTGCGCGGTGAGAGGGGTTTTGGTATGGAGTGTCCGGATGATTTTGTTCCACTCGCTGTCTTCGTCGTGGGTATGGTGACCCTCGTCATTGATGACCAGCAAGTGTCCGGCGCGTAATCCGATACGCTCTGTGAAGTCGGTCATCTCCAGTTTCTGTGCAGGTGGTTTCGGGCCTAACACGCCTGTCATCGGGTCCGGCTCATCGTTGTTTGCCCGGTCGGCCCGCTCGTACAATTGCTGGATGTTGGTCAGGAACAGGGTGCCCTCAGCGTGAGCCTTTTCGCCTTCCTCGCGGATGACGCAGTCAAAATCCCAGAAGACACCCAACTCCTTGGGGATCAGTGGATCTGCCCGGAAGACACGGCCGTCGGCGAAGTCGAGCTTCAGGCGTTCGAAGACAATGACATTGGGGGCAATGACGAGAAAGGTCCGAGCGTAGTCACGGGCGATCTCATCCGGTTCGCGTACCGCATTCAGGAACTGCCAGGCGACGACGAGCGACATCACCTTCGTCTTGCCGCTACCCGTTGCCATTTTGACGCAGTACCGGGCGAACTCGTCATATGCGGCGAGGCGCACATCCTTCAGACTCTCTGCATACCGTTCCAGCAACGCCTTCCGCGTGCGGACCTTCTCGAACTCCCACACGAAGATGAGCGTCTCGATTGCCTCTCGCTGCGAGTCGTGCCAAGCGAACGGGCGACCGTTAGGCATTCGATGGTCTGTGCGGAACCAATGATTCAGCAGCAGTCTCGTAGTATCGGTCGTGCCCTTATAGCCACCTGCTCGCCACGCCTTCACAGCCTCGCGTAGCGCGGGAACGCATGGTGCAGTACGAAGCTTCGCGGTGATGTCGAAGAGCTTTTCTTGCCCGATGTTTTTAGTGCGCTTCCTCGCGACCATCAGCGCACCTCGACCTCCAAGGCTTTAGTGGTGTCGTTCCCCAATATGTCTATCACTTTCACGAGAACGGTATGCTTGCCGGACTCGGCATAGCTGTGTGTTGTTGCGGTTTCTAGCTTCGGGTTCTCGCGCGTGCGGTACGCCTGCCATTGGTTGTGAAAGGTGTCGCCTTTATAGTCCCAATCCACCGCCCAATAGTCGACGTACTGGTCCCAGTGCTTGATTACACGACGCACGTCCTCTGGGATGTCGTCGGGCGACACGAGGAAATCTGTGAGCTTGAGTGATAGGGCGCGCTTGCTGACCTTCACTTCCACCGAGAGCGCGGCCAGCTCGAAGAAGCGAATGTCGCCTTGTTCAACGGCGCGCTTCTCTAAGACCTCTCGCGGGATCTTCTTGAAACCCACGTCAACGCGCGCCTCGGCGGCTACTTGTCGCGCGAGCTCATTCAACTCGAACGCGAACTCCCAACCGAGTACATCGACGCCAGCCGTTTTCGGGCCGTCCTTCCCCCTACCGACGGCGCGCCAAACTTCTGCCGCAATGGCTTTCACGTCGGCAAGGGTCACGGGGGCATCTACGGCGCCGACGTGTACCATGCGCCCGGACTTCGCTCCGTGTAGCCAACCGTGCCCGATAACGGATGTGGCGTGGTACAGATCCAAGATGAAACGACGGTAGCGCAGCTCGCGCTCTTGGAGGTCGTCCGGGGCGGCGAACTCCGCGGCCTGCCAAGCCTGGCGTTCGTACTTGCCAAGGTTCTGAACTACGAAGGGTCGGACTCCGGAGATGCGTAGGAGGCGCTTCCGACTTGTATGAATTGCGAAACGCCCTAGGTCACAAGCTAACCAAGGCCGATTGAGCTTTTCGGCAACGCAAGCGGTGGTCCCACTGCCGACGAAACAGTCAAGTACAAGATCCCCTTCATTGGAAGAAGCCTTGATGATCCGCTCTAGAAGAGACTCAGGCTTTTGCGTTGGATAGCCTACCATTTGCGCTCTAGAAATCATCGTCAAGTCTGTCCAGATGGACTGAGGCTGAACTCCCTTCGCCTCGTCGAGATACTTTTTGTAGCTGGGAATGTCATTATCCGACACGACGATCAGTCCTTTTTCGAGAGCGTGGTCGATCTTTTTCTGACTCCACCGCCAGTACTTGCCGGAAGGAGGTCGAAGGACCTTGGAGCCGAACACTCGGGTGTTGTCATCTTTCGCACTGAAGACATGGGTCGAGTGCAGCGGAAGCATTCGATATCGGCGGCCATCCGCGTCGATGTGCCTATACGCCTGTGCGACGTATGCCTCGTCGTATTCACCGTACACGACATTAAAGGTGTCGTTTGAACGCGAGTAAAAAAGGATGTTGTCGTGGATGCGGCCAAAGCCATGAGGATCGTTGTGCGTGTTAGCCCTCTGCCAGACGATTTCATTGCGAAAATTTCCAGCACCAAAGACCTCATCCGCCACGGCCTTAGCGTAGTGCCCTACATGCCAGTCGAGATGTATATAGATGCTCCCCTCCTCCGCGAGAAGCTCAGACAGAAGTAAGCAAGTTTCGTAAAACCACTCGAGGTACGAGTCTAGGCCACGTCCCCAGGTGTCGCGGTAAGCCTTTTGCTCCAGAATCGACGGTTCCTTCACGAACGAGGTACCGTCTCCATCAGTCTCCAGATGCTCGGGAATCCTGGCAGTGTAGGAAAAATCGGAGCCGGTATCGAAGGGCGGGTCAATGTAGATCAGTTTCACCTTTCCGGCGAATTCTGACAGAAGGCTGGGCAGAACGTACTTCTTGTCACCCCAGATGAGCCGGTTTCTCCACTCCGCCTCGCGTCCCGCTGAAAAAAGATCCAGCGTGCGCAGTCGGTCTTGCGCACTCTCATTGATGGTCTCGATGGTCTGAAAGGGCAGCGCGATACGGACTGGCTTGACCTTCTTGCCGTCTAGATACTTTCCGTCCCAGATCAGCTCGGTCATCGGGGCACATCACCGCGCAGGGGCGCTCTTGCTTTATCCACGGTTCGATTTCTCCCGGCTCCCTTCTTCAGTTTTAGCCATAGCCACGTGCGCGCCAAAGATTGTAGATGCACTGCCCGCCCGATTCTCGGCAAGGCTACTACAGAATCTCGATGAAGACGCTCTTGCATAGCCAACAAACAAAATTCGGGCTCGTGTCGCGTCATGTTGGCTCAACTCCGCCTACTTGTGGCGATTCAGTACCGCACCCTTACGGCGGGTGGCGCTCAGGCCAAGTCTCCGCTGACCACCGGCGACGTTGAGCGCTCTATCCCGATTCGCATTCGCCCGCGTTACCCACGATGGAAACAAGGTGACGCTCGCCTACCCGCACTACCTTCAGGGCCTTGGGCGATCTGCAATCGGAGTCGTCGAGTCGAGCCGGTGATCATCGAGAACGTCGCTGACGCTGCCCACCGCTCGAACATCAACTACCGGCAAAAAGTGACCGCCGCCGAATTTCTCGTCGACGAATTTCAGAATCGATGTATGATCCATCAGCCCTTCGTGCACGAATCCAGGCGTCACAAAGGGGGAGACTACTATTGCTGGAACCCGAACGCCGGTTGTTTCAAATGCCTGGTAACTCGCCTCAGTGGGTGCATCGGTACGGATCCTAGCCGGGCGCACATGATCAAAGAATGAGCCGTGCTCGTCGTAGGTTATGATGAGAACAGTTTCGGCCCAAGTTTCTGGGTCTGCACTGATCGCGTCGTAAACCTTATATAGAAAATTTTGGCCCCCCTGCAGAGAAGCGGGTGCGTGGTCATCTGTAGCAGCCGCATCTTTCCAGGGATCGTCCTGATACCGCGGCTCGACGAACACAAATTGCGGGAGGGCATGGTTGAGCGCGTCGGTTCTGAGCTCCTGGAGATCCTTGAATTGATTGCCGACCCCTACGTCGGCTTCGAATCTCTCGAATACTCGAGGCATCTGCTTAAAAAATGGAGTGCCTTCGTGATAGACAGACCAGCCGAGCGAGTGTTGGTCCAACCAATCGTACAACAGGTTAGGGGGATTGTTGCGAAACATGTTTTGCAAGTCGGCGAAATAGCCGTCAGGAGTATGGTCGACCAGTGCATAGCCGCTCATGGCCATCATTCGATTCGGAAGTGTGCTGGCGGGAATCGGAGCAAACCAGTTGTCACAGATCGCGAAATTTCTAGCGAGGAAGTCGGTGGTCGGAATATGCTGTGCCGTGCAGTACTCCATAACACCGGTAAGCCGCGGGTTTGGCGATTTGCTCGAGTACTTCTCAAAGGTGGGACGATAGCTGTCCACAAATCCGTGCATCCAGCCGTTCAGTGGGTTGTAGATTTGCTTGGCAATATCCTCGCGCTCATGAGGCGGGTCCGGATCCAAGGCCAAATCCACGAGCGTGCGGGGTGGACAAGGATCATGGGCGTAGTAGTTTAGGGCGTTCTGGATTCCTTCGATCCTGGCGAAGTTCGGATGTCCGAATTGCTCAAGGCCGAGATATCCAAGGAGATGATCAAACGAACGATTCTCCATAAGAACGAACACGATCCGGTCTACGCGAGTTAGATCCTTCGGCATTGGATTTTCCTCAGGCCTTGCAGCAAAGATTCGCTCTGCGCCATAAGCGAACGACTTGGGCATAGTTTCACAAGCGCGTGGGTTCCTCCTTCATCTGAGCTTATTGTATAATCCGTGGGCGGTTCACTAGTTGAGATTGGTGAGTCGCAACTCCAGAGATTGACACTTCATGCACCAGCGACTTCCGAAAATCATTCCAACTATACAAATGCCGCGGCCTGAGCTTCTTGAGTCCCAGCGCGGGCGGAACGACAACGATGCCAACGATCTTACGATGCGTGATCGTGAATGCATACAGATCATAGGGTGGCACTATCAGAAGCCGGACAATTCCGGTCACGTCGCCGTGTGACTTTTCGAGCCAACTAATGCATCGGGCCAATCGAGCGGCCAGGGAAGCGCGAAAAACGGCCTCGATCTGCCAATGTCTTTCGCTCGGACCTGCGGTCTTAGAGAGGCCGTAGCCGACATATCGATTCGAGGCCCGGAGGAGATGGACCCACGTCCCAGTTAAAACAGGCTCTAACGATTCGTCGATGCCGTGTGGAAGAGTCGTCGTAGTGAAGGATTCACCCAGCCGTAAGTTCCGATTCGCGGAAAGTCCTCGAAGCGGATGGTTCGAGAGCCACTGGCTGAGCAATTTGGCGATCGTCTTCTCCGTTCGCGGACCGATCTGATCGAAGTGGAGCATTTCACTCAACGTTTTCCCACTTTTGACCACGACAAAGTCCATGCACCGTAGCCATGGGCGCTCCGCAACGTCGCATAGGTCATCCAACTATCGCCATAGCCGGGACGTGAGTCCATTGCATATACTGACCCGCTAGAGTTGCAACCGGCAACGAGAAGAAAGTGATTGAACCCCGCCCCGAAAGTAAGCATTGCCAACACAGGCCGCTTGTTGTTGACGATTTCATCATTTAAAACACTGAAATCCAGGGGTCCTTGGACCAAGCAACATGCAATACCTACTTTCGAATAGACCGTCTCAATATCTGTATACAAGCACGGATAGTTGCAGTTAGCCTGATCCTTGCAGGCATCCACGCAATTGGCTGTTCCCTCGAGATAGTTGTTCGCTAGCGTACACTGGGCGGTCCCTTCGAGCCCTAAATAGCGACCAATCATTTCTCCGCATGCTGCCCAACACCAATTACTGACAGCCTGCTGCACTCTCGTAACTGGTAGAAGAACGGTCTGTACGCCGCCAGACCCAGAAACTGTGATCGGCGTTCCCGTTGCATTCTGCAGCACCTTCGACTCCTAGGGACAGCCGGCCGGCTTGGGACTTTGGCTGCAATCAGTTCCCGGGGGTACCGCGGCAGGTGCGGCAGCGGGCGCCGCAGCGGGTGCCGCAGCAGCCGCTACGCCTGGGGTAGTTGTTGATTGTTGCTGAAGTTTGTTCAACTGTGCTTGAGCATTCAGAAGGTTGATCTGAGCCTGCAGCTGCGCCTGCTGAGCATTCATTAGTGACGTCTGACTGGTAGCCTGGGTTGTTGCGTTCTGATACCTAAACGTCATTAAGTCATTGGGTATGGTCAGAATTTGAGTTGTCAAGTCGACAGGAATTTGAACAAGCCCCAACGCCTCGCTGGGTTTGCTAATTGTCATCGTCTGCGGCACACCGTTTGTAAAAATTAATGTAGTTTTATTTTCAACAAACGCTGCTCTTGGTACCTCGAGGGGCAATATTGGTGAGAGATTTGGCATCTCTACAACCGTCGACACGGAACCATATGCGGGCAGGGCGCTCCGCGCCTTAGGAGCAGCGTCGCCGGGAAAAGGTGTAGCTGTATTCGGAGCCGAGTCGAAGGTCAGCCGATAGGGAACCATAGGTTTGTAAAATAGTTCGTCATAGGTTTTGCTATCTAGGTCAGCGATCCCCCAAGGCGAGGGTCGTTCGAGTACAGCTGTCTTATGAGCTGAGTCGACGTCAGGCTCTACAGACAGTTTCATCCCAATCGCGCTGAGTTTCGCATTCACTGCGCCTAGATCCGACGCGTCAAAGGGATTGAAGTATACATCCAAATGAAATTGTAGATTTCCTGGTCCGCCCCCGCCTGCCAGTGACGCTATTTTCAGCACGTTTTCGGCGAGCTGGCCCAATTTCTGAATTATCTGAGGGGTAACGTCAGTGGTATCGGAATCTACCTCACCCAAAAAACCCTCGGCAGTGAGCTTTACGGTGATTTGGTCACTAGAAAGATAGCTTCGCCGATATTTGAAAAAGCAAATATTGGTTGCGTCAGGTAGATAAACAGGAGTGACGGTGATCTGTGTATAACCGTTATCATCTTCATCTATGCTTAGATGTACTCTGCCACTCGGAAGAAAATAAGCGGCTGTTTTGTCCGCGGTCTGTTCGACTGGTGAAGGGGGCCTGCTCAAGTCTCCTCGAGTTGTCTTGAACACACTGCATGAAATCGCCGAACAAGCCAGGACTAGAAGAGCAACCCGCGTGGTACTCCGACGCAGGTCGCAGGAAATCCCAGTTCCATTTGTAAGTGCCATCGCCCCCCCTGTGTGGCATCGCTGTCTTGACCTTCAATTCGATCGCTAAGCGAATACGATAGCGCGAGTATCAGAAGTGGCGAGTTAATGCAACGATGCGGCTGCTCTCTCAAAGTGGAGACGCGAACGCGAGAGGGTCTCGCGCGCGTCAAAGAAACTTGGCCGCGGCCAGCTGTGGTTCCTCAAAACTTAATCCGCGCTAATTCGTTGGTAGTTTCGATGGGCTGGCGATAGCCTGCGGTGCATGGAGATGCCGACAAGTGGAGCGCTTCCGGTCGCTCGAAGCGAACCTCGGACCCGCACCGCGCTGCTGTTGGAATCGATCGCCTTGCGCCATCAAATCGCCGTGCTGGAGCGCAGTCGAACTCGTCGCCCGTGCTTTCGCCGTTGGGATCGGCTGTTTTGAATCTTTTTCTCTCGCTGGTGGCCCAATGGCCCGACAGCCTGATCATTGTCCAGCCCGAGACGTCTTGCGCTGGCGCCGAGAGGGCTGGTCAGCGTTTTGGCGATATCGAGCTCGGGGTCGCTGGCGCTGTGGGCGCCCGAGGGTTTCCGGTGAAGTCCGCCATCTGATCGCACAGATGGCCTGTGAGAACTTTCTGTGGGGAGCGCCGCGGATCCATGGCGAACTTCCGATGCTCGGGTTCAGCGTCTCCCAAGCCACCGTGTCGCGCTACATATCTGCTCGAAGTAGACGGCCGGGACAATCGTGGCGGACTTTTCTTCGCAATCAAGCCATGGCGTTCGGCCACCACGAGTATTCCGAGGAGTGGTTGAGGGGGGACGCTGGCCTACGGGGTCAGTCCTATTGGGCTCAGTTCAAGCGAACTGCAGCTGCGCAAACTGCGGCGGTGTGTGTTGGGCTTAGGCGCGGCCTTGGCCGACAACAGCCGACCCTAACCATAAGAAGAATTCGTTTGCGCGCAGCTCAGTGCGATCGCGGAGTGACGCATCGCTCTGCCTCCGCGTCCGGCCCAAGGAGAGCGGCATATAACCGTTCCGTGGCAGCTTTCCCGATTCGAATTCCACCATATGAAGCTCGGGCGTCGCCGAGGCCGCAGTCGTACGCGACTCTGACTGTTACCATTCACGCGGACCAAGTTTTGAGGAGGCACAGGTGATTCTCAAAACTCTAGACTTTTCGCTGCTATCGGAGTTTTCAGTAGGCGCAACAAAGACCTTTTTCATTCGAGCGCGGATGGTCGGGGTCTTCGCCAGGTCCTGCAAGCTCGTCGAGGAACAATGGTCGTCCTTGGCAAGAAGCTTGATCGTCTCGGAGAAGGTCCAGTCCGATGGCCGCACCAGCTATCGACCGATATCACCGATATCCCCGGCTGTGCTTGTTTCCCAGCGCCCCTGAGATTAGGTTTCGAGGAACCACAAGGTGGGTGTCTTGCATTAGGTTGAACGAGTAGGTGCTTCATCTAGCACTGCCGCATCGGGTTGATCTGCTCTAATAGACTGCCGTCGTGACTCGACACTCACTTCGAGATCCTTTGCCCAAGCTATTAAGTTCTGGGGTCTATAACCAGAGTCCCTTCGCCAGCGGTCAAATACCGACGAATCAATTGTCTCATTGATTGTAGTCGTGACGTCCCCCGAATGGGTATCCACTACTGGACCGCGTCCTATTGGACGGAAGAACGGACGTCTAAACATGCGGTAGATGCCATAGAAGGTATCTCTATACGAATCTGCTATCGCCGCCCTGCTTTCATCACCGTCCAGGGAGACCTCTCTTTCGAAGCGTAATCCATGTATGATTGCCTTGCTCATGAGCCATTTGAGCGGGATTTGGGCCAAGACATCGTTTGGATAGCCTCCTCCGACATTCGCGTGTGCACCCACAAACCAACGTTGTTCTACATTTTCTATCGGTCTTGGTGGGTAGCTCTCTTCATTTTTCTTTACGGTTTTTGTCCAGAGTGTCGGGGCAAAATCCTTGCGGTGCTCGTCGATTGCTAAGGCTTGGTAAGCATTGTCATTGTTGATTCTCAAATCTGTCTCGAGAAACTTGTAATTCGATCGGCTAATGATGGGGATATTACCAAAGGGAACGCCTAACGCGCCGACCGTGTCCCATACACCGATGAATCTGATTGGAATTGGTACCGAATATTCGAGTATCCAGGATTCTTCTATGGAGAGCGATGCGCTTGGGTTGCTCTTCTTGGCGCTGACAAGCTCTCTGATTGTTCTTATGCCAATACCGCGACGATATCTGTCGTATAGTTGTCCGACCCCAAGCGGAGCACCCACCTGCAACGAGCCGCATTTTGAGATGAGGCCCGACAGACTTCTGGCGGTATAGGCTCCACGGCTGAAACCAAAAATGAACAGTTCGTCTCCAGTGACATAGTTTTGGATCAGCCACTCGTAGGCATCTATCACTTCTTGGTCAAGGCCTAATCCAAACATTCCACCACGGAGTTTCTCTCCATATTGCGTACCGACACCTGCACTATAGTAGACTAGCTGAGAGCCATCCTTCTTGCAGAGTGATTTCAAGCGCCAGACATTAGTGTTGCTGGTTATAGTGTTCCAAGTGCCATCCAGGAAAAGCGCGATACTCCTTTTAGTCTCAGGCATGGTACGCTCCCACTAGGTTTTCATTGTGGCGGCAAGCGCCTGTTCAATCGCGGCCACAGTCTGAAGACTGAGTTTGCCGTCCGCCTCCAGACCGTGCGCCTGCTGGAACGCTTTCACCGCCGCAACAGTGAATGGGCCGAACGACCCATCGGTGGTCAAGGGCGGTTCAGTACCCATCTTGTTCAACGATTGTTGCAGCCAAGCCGTACCGCGCACCGCCGGGCCTTGGCTGTTGATACTGAGCGCAGCCTTCCAACGCGCCAGCCACCCAATGCGCGCCGAGAGTCCGATGTACCCCCCGTTCAGATGGAAAATCACGCCGCTCACGTCGTCTTGTGCAGCGAAGGGAAGGCAGCCGCAAAGTATGAAATCAGCGACGGCACACTCTAGGAAATGGCGCGGATCGTTAACTAGGTCGGGATTGTTGGTGAGATCGAGACCGACCTTCTGACCGAGTTTGTCGTAACCCCCACGACCAGTCACCTGGCTGCCGCCTCGGCCACGGAAATTCCAGCCGTCGTCTGTACCTGTACGGTTACCCATTCGGCCGTCGTAGACCTCATTGGCGATTCTCTGCTGATTGTGTGCGAAGGCGGCAGCTTTCGCTGCGTCGAACCGCGCAGGCCAAGTGTTCATGAGGCCTTGGGCCGAATAGTTCAGATTTTCGACGACGTCATTTCCGGCATCGCACTCGTGGCTGAACTGACCCATAGCGTGCGCGACAAGAAGATCGGACGTAATCCCATATTTGGGAAAGACGGTTAGTGCCGTGGCTGCGATGCTATCGATCAGCCCCGGAATTTTTACATCTCCGTGAGGCCACATTTCACGCATGATGTCGATCGTCAGCATAATGGATTTCTCCTCTATGGCGAGAGTGCAAGTTCCCCGCTACGCGACTGAATACCGGTGTCCTTAGTCAAAACCTAAGTCCGGACATATTTATGATGCAGTCCGCCAAGGATTGAGAATCGCGATGATACGGCCGATTTTATGCTTAGACCGAAAGTCCGGAGTATCTTTGTCCAACGAGAGATGGAGTCGGACTTTATTGTAATAAGAAGCGTAGGTGTTCAGGACGTCGCGCAAGTGCGCTTCGCCGAACACGACGAGGTGGTCGAGTGATTCGCGACGAATCGATCCGATCAGACGCTCAACGTGCCCGTTCTGCCACGGTGAGCGTGGCGCCGTGGAATGATCCCGGATCCCCATTGCACGAATGCGGCGGGTAACCGGGGGACCGAATGCTCCGTCGTAGTCGCGAATCAGATGACTCGGCGCTTCGTCCCAGCGAAGGGCATCAGTCACCAGACCTGCGATCCACTCGGCGGTCGGATTGCTCGTCACACTGATGCTCACCAGTCGGCTTCGGGCGCAGCGAAGAATGACCAGGCCATACAGGAGCTTAAATGAGATAGAACGAACCACGAAGAGACCGATCGAAGCGATGCCGGCGGCGTGGTTGCGCAGAAATGCCTTCCAGCCCTGCGAGGGTGGCCCTAGCCACCTGGTCATGTACCTAGCCACGGTTGATTCGGCGACCTCGATCCCTACCATTAGCAATTCGCCGTCATCCGCGGCACTCCCCACCTGTCGGAAATCAGAAAGACGGAGAGCGGCTGTAAGGGGTGAAGATTCGGGGTACTTTCAGCCGATTCAAGACCTTTACTGAGGCAATCGAGGCCCGCGGGCCAGCTTCTTTCTCTCGCCTGCCGGTCCTCTTTCATCTAGCCAGTCACCGAAAGGATGTTCTTGACAGTTCTAGTCCCGGCGACCCCACGGGCCAGATCTTCGGCCTTTCGAGACAATTCTGCCGAACTCACGTTTCCCTTCAACTCGACCACGCCAGGAATTGCTTCGACCTCGAGTTTACAACCCTTCAATTCCGGATCAGCATCCAACTTTGCCTTGACATCTGCAGTAACCTCATCGTCGGTTCTGACCTTGCCTCCAGTGGCTGAAACAATTCTGTCGTTAAGGAACTTCATTACTGGATCCAGGCCTGCGCGGATAGCAAGTAGAATCGTTTCCGATGCGAACCCAGAAGAGAAACCGAGCGTCGCGGCTACCGCCGAGCTCGAAGGTGTTGCGATGTTGTAGATCGTCGCGGCAATAAAGGGAGCACACAGTACCTGCAAGATTTGAAACTCGAGGACCTCTCGAAGCTTAGGTCCGTTCATTGCATCTTCACGACTTATCGCTCGCCTTTGATATTCGGGAACTTTACGAGCCAGACTAATCGCCGCGCCGACAATCGCGAGCGTGATAAAATACCACGGCACCGCAAGACCGCCGTGAACAACCACGGGTTGAAACTTCCTGCTGTCGAGTCTGTCGTCTATCTGCTCACCCACTTTCGCATCGGCTACCGTTGTTGCAGGGACAGGCGGGACTCGGAAACGGGCGGAGCCGCCGATGTTGAACAGCCATTGGACTTTGAATGGGTCGTCCTTGCTGCAAGCTAATTCCCAATCTGATTGAGTTGTCGTGTGTACACAGCCTTTTACTATTCCGACCGGGCTCCGTACGAACGTTTCATAGGCTTGCTGGGACAACGCCCGAACTACGAATGGAGGGGCAACGGCGAGCGCAAAGGCCAGTACGGTGAAGAAGTAGCAGAACTGGACCATCGGCGTAATTTCTTTATAATCGGCCTCGGTATCGTCCCTTAGTTTTCGGGTGAAGACGAATAGGAACAATAAGAACGTCGCGACCAACGCGAGCGTCACGCTGGTTGCGAGTGTCAGCAAAGGTTCGTTTTTCTCTGCCTGCTGTTTCTTCTCGCTATCGGTCCCGCTCTCCGCTACCGCAGGGGTCTGGTTCTCAACAACCGCCGGGACATGCGATGGTTCCGAGCTCGGTGCCAAATTCGTTGCGCTGAGATCATTGGGAAGCACGGAGATGGCAAGAACGCCGGCGAGCAATCCGATTCCCGCTAAGGACTTTAATCTCATTTTCGTCGGCAACCTCAAGCTAAGTGCCTACTTTGGCTATTCGTCCTCGCGATGCGCCGGACAAGCACCTGAGGCTTCCGTCGGTCAATGAATTCACACCTCTTGCGAAATGAATTCAGGCCAAATCCAGATCGGCCCATCATTCCTGATCCCTTTTGAGACCATTGTTGCCCGCTGACTAGCAGGTTGCCACACATAAGACAATACGCTTACTACGCCCTACCGTGTGGGTCTTAGGGAGGTCGACAACATTCGGAATTTCGAAGTTATCCGATCTTGCACCTTGGGAGTGGCCTTTGTTGATGATGGGCCGCCGCCCCCGGGAAGAACCCGCATCTTCGGCCCTTCGGAGAGATTCATCCTTGTCCTTTAATCAATCCTCGTTGTGTGTTGCGCTAACCGCGCGCTAGCAGTAGTACTTTGCGGAGAATTGTTAGCGGGTATCGCGTCTCATCTTTTCGCGGAAGGAGTGAGGATTTTGGCTTCGGCGGGGCCTCACGGGACCCGCCTGGCTAGCTAACCGCGGGGTGCATCAAGGGGAGGCACAACATGAAATCTTTCGGTTCACGGCTTATGATCCTCGTCACGCTGTCGTTCGTGCTGTCGAGCTGTGAGTACTTCCTTCCCGATTTCAAAGAGGAAAGGATTGATCGGCGCGAGACTAATGTAAGGACGCTGGACTCAATCGATCATCTCACCTCGACTACGAACGATTTGGTCAGGAGCGGCGAGAACGTAGCGCAAAGCCAACGCGACTTGACCGATGCTTTGCGTAAGACTTTTCAAAGCCAAAGCGACCTCACGGAGACACTTGGCAGCGACTTCAAATCGGAGGAGCAGCTTCGAATAAAACTCGCGAAAAATCAAGGGTTGCGGGTTACTGCCTTGGACAGCCTGATCTCGGCGCTAAAAGCCAATGCCGATGCTCTCGGCCAGAAAGTCACGCCCGCCAAGACCCGCAAAGAGAAGATACTGCAGTTAGCCGGAAAATGGATCGAAGAATCGGGAAACAAAGAGAAGCTGCGTCCGCAGGAGACTTGCCTATTGAAGGCGGCTGCCGCCGGTGGTGTTGCTGACCTCGGGCTTCCAGAAGCCCTGCGCTCCAAAACCTACACTAGTTGCCCAACCGGCAAAGTTCGGGCTTCTGTTTTGGAATGGATGCTGACGGACCCGCAAGCGGAAGAAAATCTCGACCCGCGTGGACTGTTTGTATTTGGGGCTACTATCGAAGGCCGTCTCGATCTCGCGCACGTAGTTCTCCAGTCACCTCTGTGGCTCTACTACTGTCAAATTCTGGAGGGACTCGATGTGCATTCAGCAAAGACTGAAACCGTTGACCTCCAAGGCTCCAGTCTCGGCCCACTGGATGCTCATCGAATTCGTATCGACCATGGTGATCTGCTGCTTACTGATGCAAGCGTAAACGGCGGCGTAGATCTAAGCGATGCCCAGATCGACGGCCGCATCAACTGTGACGGCGCCATCTTCTCAGCAGGCGGAAACCCGTACAGTTTCAATGCCGAGCAGGCCTCAATTGGCGGCCATTTGGAATTCGGCACACTTAGTAAAACGAGATTCTTGACAGGCGGAGGGACGGAGAACAAAGCGACTGAAAACAGAAGCTTCCGCTCGTTGGGCGCAATTGATCTTGAGGCAGCCACGATCGGCGGAAATCTGATCTTTGACGACGCCACACTCGCAAGTCCCGAAAGCGCGCGGTCGTCAGAGAAGAAAGATATAACCCATTCGGAAGGGGAGGCTGGCCTACATGCCAGGTTCACCAATGTAGGTGGAACCCTTGTATGGAAGCTGGCGGCAACCCAGCAACCGACCGTCGTCCTGGATTTGAGTCACGCAAGGGTTCGAGCCCTCGCGGACGCTCAGAACAGTTGGCCCTTAAAGAGAAATTTGCACATTGTGGGATTTACGTACGACTCAATTGTAGATGACGATCCCTATCACAAGCAGACTCGCCTCGATTGGCTTCAACGAGAATCGCCCAGCGACTCGTTGATTGCTCAACCGTATTCACAGCTCGCTTCGGTCCTCAAGGCTGCTGGCCGCGATTCGGAAGCTTCAGACGTACTTTACGCAATGCGTGAGGCGCACCTGAATAGTTATAAGCCGTCGTGGTTCCGGCTGTTCGGGTTGGCGGAGGCGGCAGAGAGCCTGGACGCAGCGCAAAATATCGAACCCACGGAGTCGCAGCAGAGTAGTTTCCTTCGCTGGTTGGCTGGTGAGGTCCTTGCTCAGACGGTCGGTTTTGGTTATCGACCGGACAAGATTGTGTATTCGTACATCGTGTTCATTGCTTTCGGTGGCTTGGTTTCCTGGTTCTGTAGGGATTGCTTCGTGAAGAAACCAGGTTACGACGACGATTTTAAACCTCTACTGTACTCATTCGACCTGATTATTCCGCCATTGAAATTTGGACAAGTAGAGAACTTCCGTCCCGTGTCTTCGACCGAAGATCACTATTCACCGAAGGCAAGAGTTCTTGGAATTTATATTACATTCCATAAATTTCTGGGTTGGATATTCCCGCTACTGGTTGCCGTTGGGGCTTCAATTTCCGCTTATTTGATTAGCTAAGTACTTACGCGCGAAGGCTAGCCTGCCATCAATCTTCGTAACACAGAGAGGTTATTCAATGGGAGCGACATTCGGTAGCGGTTCACCGGTCATGCTGACTATAGGAGACTCGGTAACGTGGGGACAAGGGTTGCAAGATTGGAACAAGTTCGATCGCCTAGTATGCGATCGGCTAAAATATAGGCCCGAGTACGCCGGACTTACTCTGGCAAGGCTTGCCCATTCTGGGGCGATCATAGGAGCCGACAGTGACCAGACAGGTCGAGCAGCGCCTGGCGAAGTACCTTGGCCCTTCCCTACCGTCATCCAGCAATGTGCGAGCTATGACGGAGACCCCGACGCCGTTCGAGTCGTCTTGATGAACGGCGGAATTAACGATGTTTCATTGCAGGTGATTGCGAATCCGCAGACGACGCTTGAAACTTTAGGTGACTTACTGGAGTGCTACTGCTATCGGGGTATGCTCGAGTTGCTCAAGAGCGTCGCTGCGAGATTCTCGAACCCGGCGTGCAGGATAATAGTGACCGGCTATTATCAAATATTGAGCGCGGCGAGCAGCTTCGCTCCTACGGTCGCGTTTCTGGAGATACTGGGTATCACTGAAGCTTCGACTCTCCTTCATACCGCAACTGGATTCAGTGATCTCGTCGCGCTTTCTCACTTGTTTTGGCAAGGATCAAATACTGCTCTTAGCAAGGCGGTTGACGAAGTTAATCCGACTGTTGGTAACCGAATAACCTTCGTAGGTTCTGGATTGACGGAGCAAAATTCCTTATTCCAAGGCGAGTCCCTACTCTGGGTATTTTCTGGAACGCCTCCGATTGTTGACGCCGCCGACGACTTTAGAGACTTTCGGGCGCAAGTCTGTTCGAACTTTTATCCGGACGGTTCGGTCGACTGTGCGATATGTCGATTCGCTTCAGTCGGGCATCCAACAGCAGGTGGAGCGATAAAATACTACGAACAGATCATGGAGGCGTTTCCTGTCAGCGACTCCGCCGGAGGATAGGAAATCGGCGACATATCCGGACTCAGGCGTATCACGCGGTGCCCGCTTGCGGAATGTCCGGAGAGTCCGGAATTCCCTCCCAGGAAGCTGCCTATCCTGCAATTGGTAAGTCATCTGACCACCGACCTTCATCGTCAAGTCGAGCTGCGCGTCGCTTCATATTTTCGGCAGTTTTCGGTTCTCCACGGCTGCGCGAATAGCCGAACGTGCCAAGAATTCCATCAACTTTGCACCTGTTCGAGTGCCCACTGAGTGCCCACTCTAAGCTTTTGCTGAGTGATCTACGGTAACGTTGGCAGCCAAAAGGTCCGCGTTCTTGCTAGCCGCCGACTCTCAGATCGCTCGTTATACTGTACCGAATGGATTTGAAGACCGATGGGCCACCGGTCCCGGCTGCTGCCTCCGGGCTTTAATTTATTAAGGAGTTACGGCGCTTCGCACAACCCGGGGGACTGCCAAGAGTGCCAACTTACTGCCCCCAATTTTTGGATTGGGATCTGTTAGCGATAGCGCGCGTCCGAAGCGCCGTTTCGCTACGGGCCTGGCGGAGGCAAGATTGGTCGCCTTCGCGCAGCCTTCGGAGTATTCAATTCAATGAAATTGGAGATCTAACTTCACCTATGCGCGAAAGGTGGCCTAATTTTTTTCTAGTGGGCGCGGCGAAGGCCGGCACAACCTCTGTCTACGCCTACCTATCGCAGCACCCACAGGTGTTCTTTCCCTGCATCAAGGAACCTCACTTCTTCACGCAAGTCCGACCGTCTCGGCAACAGCGATTCTTCGTCGAAGCGGTTACCGATCGCGCTGAATATGTGAGGCTCTTCCGAGAGGCGCGCGGCTTCCACGTGGTTGCCGATGCCAGCCCGTCCTACTTGTGGCATCCCGACGTTCCCCACAGGATTCGAGCCCAAGTCCCTGACGCGAAGATCGCAATACTCCTGCGCGATCCAGTGGAACGCGCTTATTCCCACTACCTTATGGACTACCGCGAAGGAATTCAGGATTTACCTTTCTACGACGCGCTAGTCCACGACCTGAGTCGGCGGGAAAAAGGCTGGGGCATCTCATCCCTTTATTTCGAACTCGGCCAGTATGCTCAGCAAGTCTCACGTTATCTCGAAACTTTTCCGCCTGAGCAAATCAGGATTCTATTCTTCGAGGACTTTCGCCGAGATGTGAAACGGTCTTTGAGCGAACTCATCAAATTTCTCGAACTCGATACGGCTGCGGTCGACCGAATCGACACATCCAAGGTGTATAATTCGTATGCGGCGCCGCGCCACGAGCTAATGCGACGTGTCGCGGCGGCAAGAATCTCGCGCACTCTGGGGAGGACCATAGTCCCTCGCAAAACTGGTGAGTTCATATTCGAACGATTCTTTCTGCGCCACGCCTGCAAGCCTCCGATCGATCTGCGCGCCCACGACTTACTGTGCGCGCTCTACGATCCAGACATAGCCGAACTTGAAAAAACCCTCGGGCACGCGCTGCCGGAGTTGCGCCGTTCATGGCATGATGCGTAAGGTTTTGCGAGATGCGGTGGACCAACAAGAAAGAACCTAACGCACGGGCGCCGGAATCCCGTATTCGGTCGGTTGCTATAAATCTCGCCGCTTATTCCTTCTCGGCGCTGATCATATTCGACTTAGCCCGCGGTATTCCGGTCGTAGAGTTCGAAGGAAACCTAGCCCAAGCGAGGCTCGCTCTCTTCGTCCCCGCCGCTCTCGCGTCGCTGGTCTTTTGGATTCTTGGCGACACCTTGATGTATGCGCGATTATTAAGCTACTTCCACGTACCTACTAGTTTTCGAGAGATGCTGCCCGCAGCGGCTATGCACGAAACTCTTCAAGCTGTAAATGGTGTTGCAGCCGGCACATCGCTCGTCTGGTTCATTTATGTTCGCAAGGGCGTCGATTGGTTGACCCCGGGGGCACCCTCGGCCTCCTCGGCTTTATCGATTTGCAATTGATGGCGTGGATGCTAATGATAAGCGCACTTATCAAGGCGTCGGCTGTACCTGGCTTTGCCTGGTACTATCCCGCAGTCTCGATCGCAGGATTAACCGCATTCTCCGCTTTCTGGCGATGCGGCCGTCCGCGTGGGCGATTCGTACGGTGGTTCTACGAGCGGCCTTCCTTCACGGCCTTCCGCGAGGCGCACACGTCGCATTACGTCATGTTGAGCCTGATTAGGATTCCCACCTTTGCTGCTCAGGGACTTGTGCTGTACGCAGAAATGATCGCTTTCGGTATTCGCGCTCCTCTCTCAACCGTGATGGCGGTGCTGCCGATTGTGCTGTTAGCGGGCGTGCTGCCGTTCGCGCCCCAAGGACTTGGCGCCCGACAGGCCGCCATCGTACTTGGTTTTCGCGAATTCGGTGACCGCACCTCATTGCTCACTATGTCGCTCGCGCATAGCTGCCTGGTGATACTGGTTCGGCTTTTACTCGGCGCCCTCATTGGCGGGAGCATACTCAAAGGCGTTCTTCACGACTTCGCTGACAACAGTAAGTTCCTTCACGGCAGAGAGAACGGTCTCCATAGCTCCTATGGGCGCGGTCTTCCGTAAGAGGCCACAATGGACTCGTCTTGCACAATGGAAGGCTGCGCATGGTCGCAGCCGTCATTTACGGTAACGAATTGTGGCGCAGTACCGATCCGTCAATCAGCATCTAGAATAGAACGCGATCATTAGCGACTGGAAGTTTGTTGCGAGATATGCTCACCAATTATGTTATCGGAGGGGTTATAAAAGCGGCACGTCTACGTTGCGCAGAAGATACCTGCGGTACGTCTGTTCCTCTCATAGACCTGAGGATAGCTAAGGACCTTCACAAGATGAAATGGAACGATTACCCAGACAGTCACGGTTTGAATTGGACGAGATGGCTCGCGAGTGTCGCATGCCTACGTTAGACACTCCAATTCGTGCTCTTGCAGCTCTTGCGCTGATCAGCGCGGGCGCCCTTCTACTTGGATTCGGACTTCCTGCCATTGCTGCAATCAGGTCACATGTCTTCTTTTACAGCACAATGGAGTCCTTGGTTTCGAAACAGCTGCCCAAAGATGTTTCAGACCGGCTTGACGCTTTCAACAAGTTGCAGGCAGGGTTGACCGGCCGAATTGCTCATATTGATATCCTGCTTCTCAATGCCACCAATCTTGACGGTGCGCCAAATCTCCCGGAACTTCTGGCTCTACGCAGATCGTACGTGAATGAGCAGCGCAATGCGAAAGAGCCAATTAGCATCCAGCCGCTATATCAGCACGTTACAATGTATTTCTGGCCAATAATGTACCTTTGCCTCGGCGTGATTATATTTATTTTTCGGCCGCGCGCTCTGTCAGAGATATCCTGGTTTCGCGGTAGGCCAATAATTCTCCTCACCTTCTGCATTTTCCTCTTCAGTGTCTTGCCGATTTGGGTGCGAAATTTCGGGCTTCGTGGTTCGAATGCTCACCAGATCGTATACGTATATTCGACTTACGAGGTCGCTCCGTTATCCTTTTTTATTCAACAAATCAATTTCGCGATTTTCTCCCTACTTCTTGCGATATTGTGGCAACAGTGGTCCACGGTTTCAATTCTCACGAGAGAGACCCTAAGTCAAAGAAGAGTTGAGAGTGAATTGTACTCGGCCTTCCAGCCGGAGCTCTCGGAAACAGTTTCGAACTTTCTGCTGCAGTGGCAACGAAATTTCGTCATCCTTTCAATGGGATTTATTCTTGATACAGCTATTTTCTGGAATCAGATCTTTCATCATGCAGATCTTCGATTCATTCCTGAGGCCGCGATTGTTTACGCCCTATGGCTGTTATCAACAGTGTTAATGGCTATTCCTTTCTGGATCAGTTGGCGGGCTTGGCGTCACAACAAGCTTCGCGCCGTGTGGGAACTCGTCCATGCGAAGCCGCCAGAATCGGAAAACCTGGATGCAAAGCTCGCTGCCCTACGTGACTTGGATCCCGTGGGCTCATGGAATGCATCAGCCTTCGCGTTAAGTGTGTTGTCGTTGTTTGCAGCTCCGCTTGTACAAGCTCTTCTGACGAGGGCGTAGAAGGCGGTAATCGACTGGCACATTTGGGCCTTAGGGCCGATGCGCGTCCGACCCCTGTCGTGGGACTTCAGCCACCATGTACTTAGCCTCTCTTAACGATAAAAGTGGTCACCACACATCCGGCGAACTCATCGATAAATCGTTCGTCGGTAACAGGTGGCCGCATATCGCGAAGGATTGGCCCTACTCGCTCGATGCCGTAGCCCGCGAGGCCTCGAAGCTCGCACTGATTCGCGCGCTGCAAGCGACCCAGGGCAATTGCTAGCGTGCGGCCGAGTTGCTGGGCGTATCGCGCTACACGGTCTACCGGATGCTGAATCGGTTCGGCCTGGCCGAAGGCCTTGCATATAGGACCTTCCGCAAGCCGACCGAAGTTTAGCGCAATAGTCGCAGAAATATCATCCGGGACCGGGAGAGCCACGCCAGAGCTGTTACCAGAGCTGGGCTAGAGCCGATTCGCACGAAGCCCAGTTTCAGGCCATTTGACCTGTACCGCGACCCCGCTGACTGCGCGTCAGCAGGAGCGTATTGGTTGGCTGAAAGTCTCCCACTTCAGGCGAGGAATCTCTGAGCTAGAAATTTCTAAAGGGCCGGCGTCGAGGCGAAACTGGCACCGAAGCGGCAGTTCGGTCGCCGATTGCGGGCGCGATTTTGGCGATCTTAGCGCGCGAGGAGGACCGGCTGGCCGAAAGGTGCGATATCATGAAAACTGTGGTTCTTTAGATGTCGTTGAAAGCCTAGCGATCTCCTGTGCGAGAATCGATGCGCCCGTGTTGCATGCCTGGACGCCCTGCACCACGCACAACTTCAGCACCGCCATTATCTCTTCCATCGTCGCTCCCACCTCTAGGGCAGCTTTGATGTGCCGTCGCTCGGCCGACGAACACCCACCAGCCACATTTTTGCGTCTAATATCAAGGCGAGAGTGCTTCATTCGCGACCAGATTTGAACCGGCAGTTGGATGAGGTTAGCCAGAAATTCTCATTTCGATGACTCTCTGGCTCATTGGATCTGGAATTCATCATTGCGCTTGCGGCAATATACCTGGGAAGTCCACCTCGAGTCGCTGCGGTCCTGATTCAAGATAGTTAATCTGAATCGGTTCTCGAAAAGTGCCTTGAATTTCGCGGCTGCCTTTTCTCCATTGCGGGATGATGGGCTGATTCAGAAATAGCAGATGTCGATCGAGCGAAAGAAGGGTGATCGACACTGGTGCGTCTTTGGGGTTTTCGGTTTCTAGGTGCACTCTGACTTTTGCTCGATCGAGGTCGCCCATATACAACCCGAGCGGTCTGAAGGTCATTTTCACCTGATCGCTGTCAGAGCCGATCTCTATATCGTCAGGCCACTTGTTGACCTCGCATCGCGCGAGATCGCTTTGGTCGTTTAAAGTGATCGTGAACGAACAGATTTCGTTCACAAACCCCTTGAAGTCCCTGTAGTCATCATCTTCAGGCTCGATCCTGTGAACGAGCGGAGTTGTATCTTGTTCCTTGGGCGTGTATTCGACCACTCCGTCGTGGATAGCTAGATCATCATCATCGTGGAGACGGACTTCTGGGTATAACTTCAGAAGTGATTTCCACCGTGCAGCCGTAAAGCCTAGTATGACGACCGCACCGGTAAACGGCCACCGCGCGAGTGCGATTTTGCGAAGGCTGGAGTACTCCTCTCGTTGAGCCTGAAGCTGGCGATCGGCTTTTCTCACGGCAGACGCGTTCTCTTGCGCGTCCTGCAGAAGCAGAACCACGGATGTAATGAAGCTTAGCGACATGAGGATTAGAACAGCCCACCCTGCCTGAGTCGGCGATCGACGCTTCGTCCTAGGGTTTTCCTTGTATGTTCCGAAAAAGAGTCCGCTCGTACCTAATACAAGAGTAAGGGACAAGGAAATCCATTTGCAGTAGGCGGCCAGGTTACTCATAGTTAAAATGCCCCTTTTGATTTCCTGAGTGCAGGAATATGCCCACAAATCGAAAATCCGCTCTCAGTTCTCGACCGTTGTTATCGAACTGCCCTCCGTAGGCGCCCCGATTTACGATCCATTCGACGATCTAAACCGTTTGAGCAAGAGTTTCCAAACATCGATAAGAGCCGTCGATTCGAAAATGTACCACCTCACCGTCGCTCTTCAAAAGCTGGACTGTCGGAAGAAGACATGATCAGACTGGCTGCCATTTGCGAATCGTCGGCTCGTGACGTATGCGACGCGCTGAGCGGGAGCGGAAATATCGATTCGATCTGAAAAGTCGCCCTTATCCCACGTCTGTTCGATCGAGGCCAGAGCGACGATGCCAATTTCAGCAAATACCAAGCTTCGGACAGGAAGTTTGCACTGAGACATACTTTTCCACGACCCTCTGGGAGCAGAGGATGAACGACTTTGCCGTTAGTTCGTGGTCGGGCAGGCGCGCGTATATTGCCCAGCTGGCCAAATGGAAGCCAAGCTGCAGCGCCGCATGGTCCGGGTCGGCCGCAACTACCCCAGCTGTGTTTGTGTTGAAGTAGCGGTAACAATGCTCCCACTAGTGGTAGCGATGATGTTCTCCCGCCATATCGCTCCTGGATGCTTGAATCTTTTAGTGAATTGTCACAGAGAGTCCCTCCTCTTCTGAGCAAGACTGCGACACCAATCCGACTACTCCTTCCTAATCAAACCGCTCAATGCGCCGGTGAAAAGGATTGTCAGAGCCCATCCCGAAACTCCTTCAGCGAGATACCAGGCTTCATACCCATAGAAGGCCCAATCCCACTCCGAACTCGCCTTCAACACCCAGACTTTTTTCAATCCGAGGTCTGGCGCGGGCAAGAAGACGTCCAGAGAAAAAAGCAACGGATGGAAAAACTCTTTGGCGGAAGCGGTAACGGGGGGGATCTTTGCAACGGCCGGGGTTGCGACGGGGTGCGAGTGCGTACTGGGCTCTGCGACGGCGGGGGAAGCCGATGCTGGTAGATCGCCAACGGCGGCAACAGGATTCGAGTTGACCAAGATTCCCGAACCATGCGCCAGCGAGAAAACAGGCCAGCCCAACATTACGACGGCCGCAGCCCACACTAAGGCCAGCCATGGCCTATAGCCATAACCCACAATCCATTTGAAGGCCCAATTTGCGGACCGGAAGCGCCAATTGGAAGGACCAGTCTTCAGTCTCTCAATTTCACGAAGCTTTCCCTGCTTCGCAATCATGACCTCTCTCGCTCCGGCCTCGTCGCCCATCCGTCGCAGCACTTGAGCAAGCTGTTCGTAAGGCTGAAAAGAGAAAGAGTCCGCGGGTTGAAGCCCGACCCATTCGATTCGGCGCTTGGCGTCCGTGGGCGAATCTACGTCGATTGCGCCGTACTGGAAGCCGTCGAGGATCAATCCGTTGAGAATAAGGTCGTTGTCGGCTTCGGGCCAGCTTGTCGTATCATCTGCAAGTAAACGAGCCTTGGCATGGCCCAAATCGATCCTGCCGACGGGTTTGGCTGGTAGTTTGTCTAGAAGCAACGCTCCGCCAACCGTGACACCAAAGATTGCAAGAGCCGCAAGTGGGGCATCTTTTGAGGCGTCCTTATCCGTTTTTTCAAACCTTCCGCCACGGCAGTTAAGCTGCCCTCCGATTTCTGCGCCTACCATTCGAACTTCGCCCTTCGCAACGAAGCCTCGGCTGAGGAACACGCTGCCGCCGACAATCATGTGGTCAGCGAACAGGGCACGGCCACTTGGGTTCAAGAATTTCCCGCCGCCGCAGTTAAGCAACCGTCCGATTTTCGCGCCGTCCAATCTTACCTCGCCCTCGGACGTGAAGCCTCCGTTAAGGGAAATGTTGCCGCCGACTGCGACGCTAGTGGCATTGAGAGCGCGGCCGCCTGGCTTCTCAAACTTCCCACCGTTGCAGCTAAACTCGCCCTCGATTTTTGCGCCTGCCAGCCGCACCTCACCCGTGGCCGTGAAAGGTCTGCCGAAGGTGTTGCCCTTTCCATCGAAGCCTTGGTCGAGGAACACGTCGCCCACTGTCATGCCGTCGGCAATGAGAGCGGTGCCGTCCGCGTTCTCGAATTTCCCGCCGCGGCAGGTAAAAAGGCCCCCGATCTTGGCCAATTGGAGAGCCACTTCACCTTTGATGGAAACATTGTTGAGGAGGAGGTTGCTTTGAACCGTCAGGTTGGACGCCGTAATTCCGGGAAGACAGCTGCCGTTCAGGTCGATCTCTTGGGCAGAAGCGCTCCGTAAGACGAGAGTGGACTCGATGTGGCAACTGACCAGAGTGAGCGGAGATTTGATCTGCGCAAAAGAAAAATCGAGCCGCCCGATTATCCTTGCGCCTGTTACAGTAACTCCCTTAGCGCGGACCGGCCATGCCGACTGCGACCCTTGGGGCTGCGTTACGGTCGCCAGCGCATAGATCACCTCGGCGCGAATGGTGCGTTCAGGACCCCATTCGGGGCCTTTTTTTGCAGGGTCGTCCAATTCGGCATCGCCGGTGGTATAGTTCGCCAATTCGCCACTGCTTGCGGCTTGAATCAGGGTCCGCTCGGCAGAATCCACCAACTCCAACACTCGTTGCAAATCGACTGGGATCAATCTCACGGTTGATTCTTCCCCTTGCGTGTTCGGCGAAGTCTCGATGCGCGTTCGGTATATAGCCGATCGCGCGCCCATCTTGGAGCGCTCCGGGTGATAAGAGACCGGCGCGAAGATCTCCCCGAGACTCGCTGCACTCGCTCGGGATTGTGAGACGGCTTCCAAGCCATGAAGTCGGGCACCATATCTGAAGAAAGCTACCAACGATCTCGCGCATGGCTGTATTCTTAGATTGCTGGTAGAAGAATATTTCAATGGACGGTTTGCTAAACCTTTGGGATAGGTTTCGTTACACCCCTTTCGAGTATCCTCCTCGGGCACATCCCCTCCCCAACCTCATCGTCATTGGCATAGTCGCCGGATTTGTCGCGAGCATTTGCTTCTCGTTGCTCTGGGGAGACAAGCGCCGCAGCTGGCGCGAGTTATGGATGCCCGTCGGAACGTCGTTCGCGTTTGGTTATTTGGTACTTCTCGTTTTGCTGCCTTTCTATTACAGGTACGGGAATCTTCCATCTTCTTTTCAGAATGGCGAGGTCGGCATTCTGATCGCTGAGGTTCCGGACGAGCCCAATTTGGCGCGCCAACGCGCGTACGAACTAGCCATCCGGGACCGATTCCAGAAGAGCGCACGCCTCAAAGACATCGCCAAGGTTCGTATGCTTACCCGACCGTTACCGGTTGATCTTCAGGACCAACAGATCGAAGCCGTCAAGATAGGGCGCTGGCTCAACGCTTCGTTTGTGCTTCGTCCCTACACCATTGAGAGCACACAATCCCCGGAACTCACCGTAGTTGACCCTGGCCAGACCTTCAAAGGGGAATCCAGCCTTGGAAAATTTCCGAACGCTCAACTTGCCTATCTCGACCATCTCCCTCTCCCGGACAACATCGTGTTGCTCGCTGAAGTCGCCGAAGCCCTGTCACTTGAGGAAGAGATGTCCCCTGATGCGGCGGATCTTCTGGGTGATGTGCTCGCCTCACCTGAACTGCCGGACGCTGCGCCGGGGCGACCTATGTTGCATTATCTGCGAGGGTACGGTCTGCGATTTGCGGGAAAGCCTGATGAAGCAATCGCAGAATATGGAAAGGCGATTGATCAAAAGCCAGATTTCGCTTTGGCCTATGACGAGCGTGCTGACACCTACTACATCCAGGGCGACCACGACCGCGCGATCGCAGACTACAGCGCTGCTATCCACTTCGATCCGACAATGACTATAGCTTACCTCTTCCGCGGCCAGAGCTACGCGGGCAAGCGCCAGTACGACCGCGCGATCGCAGACTATGATGAATTCATCCGCCTCGACCCAAAAGACGCAGGGATATACCTCTACCGCGGCGAAGCTTACAACCTCAAGGGCCAGCACAATTACGCGATCGCAGATTTCAACAGGGCTATCCAACAGAGTCCGAAATTTGAAGCCTACTACGTAGCCCGTGGTGTCGCCTACCACGCTATGGGCGAATACGACCGCGCGATCGCAGACTACAACGAGGCGATTCGCCTCAATCCGAAGTACGCGGGAGCTTACAATTTGCGCGGTCGCGCCTACCACGACAAGGGGGATAACGACCGTGCGATCGGAGACTACGACGAGGCCATCCGCCTCGATCCGAAGTTGGTGGAAGCTTACGACAACCGCGGCCTCGCATACTACAACAAGCGCGAGTCGAGCCGCGCGATCGCAGACTGTAACGAGGCCATTCGTCTCGATCCGAAAGATGCGGTGGCTTACAACGACCGCGGCCTCGCTTACGATGCCACCGGCGAGCACGACCGCGCGTTCGCGGACTACAATGACGCCCTCCGCCTCGATCCGAAGTTTATGGCAGGTTACTACAACCGCGGCTCTGCTTACGACGATAAGGGCGAGCACGACCGCGCGATCGCAGATTTCAACGAGGCCATCCATCTCAATCCGGACTATGCGGCGTCTTACTACCACCGCGGCAAGGCCTACGACGCCACGGGCAATCACGACAGCGCGATCGCGGACTACAAAGAGGCCCTCAGACTCGATCCTGAAATGGAGGAAGCCCGCCAGCGCTTGCAAACCCAACCAGAATGACAAGTGATTTCGCGGCCGGCACGCAAACAGAAGACTCGACTCCGGTTCCCAGAAAAAACGTTGCAGTTAGCGCGCCTGTACCCCGAACCTTTGCCGACCAACCTCGCGCCGCCCAAGGTTACCCCGATTCTGACGATCGGGCCGATTCGTCCGGGCACCGCTCAAATTGACTGCCAAACGACTGCCGATCACGACCCAACAGGGCCGATCACTACCGACCTCGATTTCAACAAAGTGCCCGTTTCGCGCGGATTTTGTTGCGTCGTGATCGATGGTGATCTCCCCGGGACTCATTCGTAATCAGCAGGTCGCCGGTTCGAATCCGGCGGGTGGCTCCAATGAACAATTTCGGCGAGATGGGAGTAAGTCGCGCGCTAACTATTTTGACGCCGTCGCCGGATGCCCATCATCGTTG
>Ga0182024_10002776_pt1 | contig 42945 bp, 43 predicted proteins | sample P32metaG_FD_120480 | JGI IMG/M metagenome (GOLD analysis project Ga0182024, IMG submission 120480) | Permafrost microbial communities from Stordalen Mire, Sweden - P3-2 metaG (Illumina Assembly) | ecosystem: Environmental > Terrestrial > Soil > Wetlands > Permafrost | place: Sweden: Stordalen... | reverse complement strand
GGAGGGGCTGACATCGCTGGCCTGGCTCTTCGGTGCCTGGAGCGGCGCGGGAGCGATCGTCGGTCTCTGGACCCTCCGGGCCCACTTCGCCCGGACACGCCGCCGCCAGCTGCTCGAGTTCTGGGACCGCAGCGAGCGGGGCGTCGGCCTGCGCTTCGCCGGCCAGTTCATGCTCGTCACGTCGTGGACGTACTTCGTCTCGTACCTCCTCCTCTTCGTGCTCCCGCTGGCATCCATCGGCGTCTTCAAGCTGTCGCAGCTCGCGCTGGGGCCCATCACCGTCCTCCTGGCCGACGACCACGCCCGCACGCGAGCGCTGGTGCGCAACGCATTGGAGCGCACCGGGGACTTCCACGTGTGCGTGGAAGCCGCCGACGCTGCAGGAGCGGTCGAAGGGGCCGAGCGCGAGCGGCCCGACGTCTGCCTGCTCGACATCAACATGCCGGGGAACGGCATCGCCGCCGCGAGGCAGATCAGTGGCGCGCACCCGGACACCTCCGTTGTCATGCTCACCGTGTCGCGCCAGGACGAGGACCTGTTCGACGCGCTCCGCGCCGGCGCGTCCGGCTACCTGCTCAAGGGCCTGGACGAAGCCACCATCGGTGACGCGCTGCACCGCGTGCTAGCCGGGGAGGCCACGCTTCCCGGGACCCTCGTGGCCCGCCTGGTCGACGAGTTTCGCGACCGCGAGCACCGACGGATCGCCGTCGCCGACGGGCAGGCGGCCCGGCTCACCGGCCGCGAGTGGGATGTGCTCGAGCTCATGCGCAAGGGCGCCGGCACGGCCGAAATCTCCGAGCGACTCTTCGTCTCGCCGACGACGGTCCGGAGCCACGTGTCGTCCATTCTGCGCAAGCTGGGCGTGCCGACTCGGGAAGCCGCCATCCGGCTGCTCGACGCTGAGGCGGCACCCGGGCCGGGCCTGTGGCCGACAGAGGCCGAGCCCCGCCAGTCCTAGCCTGAGGGCCCGCGGCGACGGTCCTAAGCTGGCGACCGTGACGAGCACCCGCATCGAAAGCGACAGCATGGGGGAGATCGAGGTCCCCGCCGACCGCTACTGGGGCGCGCAGACCCAGCGCTCCCTGCACCACTTCGACATCGGCGTCGAGACGATGCCGAAGCCGCTCATCAGGGCCTTCGGCATCCTCAAGGGCGCCTCGGCCGCAGTGAACCGCGACATCGGCAAGCTGGACGAGACCCTGGCCGGCCTCATCGAGCAGGCGGCAGGCGAGGTGGCCAAGGGCGATCTCGACGACCAGTTCCCGCTGCGCATCTGGCAGACGGGCAGCGGCACGCAGACCAACATGAACGCCAACGAGGTCATCTCCAACCGGGCCATCGAGATCAGCGGTGGAGTCATGGGGTCCAAGAAGCCCGTCCACCCCAACGACCACGTGAACATGTCGCAGTCCTCCAACGACACCTTCCCGACTGCCATGCACATCGCGGTGGCCGAGGAGATCGTGTTCCGCCTCCTGCGCTCGGTCGCTGCGCTCCGTGACGCGCTGCACACCCGGTCCGTGGAGTTCAAAGACATCACCAAAATCGGGCGCACCCACCTGATGGATGCGGTGCCACTCACTCTCGGTCAGGAATTCTCCGGGTACGTCGCCCAGCTCACGGCCGACATCGAGCGTATCGAGCAGACGCTCCCCGGGCTCTACGAGCTGGCGGCCGGGGGGACGGCGGTGGGCACGGGGCTCAACACGCACCCCGAGTTCGGGGAGCGGGTGGCGCGCCAGATCGCCGACGTCACGGGACTGCCCTTCGTGACCGCGCCCAACAAGTTCGCCGCTCTGGCCGCCCACGACGCGCTGGTCTTCACGCACGGTGCGCTGCGAACACTGGCCGTCTCGCTGATGAAGATCGCCGACGACATCAGATGGCTCGGTTCGGGGCCGCGCTCCGGGCTGGGTGAGCTGGCCCTGCCCGAGAACGAGCCGGGCTCCTCCATCATGCCGGGCAAGGTCAACCCGACCCAGAGCGAGGCCATGATCATGGTGGGGATCCAGGTGCTGGGGAACGACATGGCGGTGGCGACCGCCGGCAGCCGGGGCAACCTCGAGCTCAACGTGTGCAAGCCGGTCATTGCCTACAACGTGTTGCAATCGGTCGGGCTGATGACGGACGCCTGCCGGGGCTTCCGCGAGTTCTGCGTCGAGGAGTTGCAGCCCGACTACGAGCAGATCGACCAGCACCTCCGGAGCTCATTGATGCTGGTGACGGCGCTCAATCCGATCATCGGCTACGACAACGCGGCCAAGGTGGCCAAGAAGGCGCACAAGGAGCGCAAGACGCTGCGCGAGGCCGCGCTCGAGCTCGAGCTGCTGACCGGCGAGGAGTTCGACGCCGCGGTGCGGCCCGAGGAGATGACGCACCCGTGAGGGAACCGGTGCTGACGCCCTCCGAGGTGGACGCGGAGCTCGAGGGGCAGCAGCTGCATTGGACCCGCGAGGGCGAGGCTTTGGTCACCACGGTGAAGCTGCACGATTTCGCCGCCGCCCTGGCCTTCGTCAACGCCGTCGGCGCCGCCGCCGAGGCGGCCAACCATCACCCCGACATCGACATCCGGTGGAACACCGTGCGCCTCGTCCTCACGACGCATGACTCGGGCGGCATCACCCTCCTCGACCTGGCGCTGGCCGGCGTCGTGGACCGCTTGCGCCCGGACATCCGAGCCGATGACGACGAGGTCGGCTAAGCCGTCGGCTCCAGTAGCGCGGCACGCAGGCTCTCGACGAGGCCCGGCCCGGCGCCGAGCCCGTCGACGTAGGCGGCGACCGACCCGTAGCGCTCTTCGATGTGGTCGAGCAGCTGCTCCATCTGCACCGGGTCGGCCGAGAAGACCTCGTCGATGTTCTCAATGGTCTCCCGGCCCTCGGGATACTTCGCAACAAGCTTGGCCCGCAGCCGCAGCATGGCGCCGCCGCTCAGGGCGTAGTCGGCCACCACCGTCGGCTCGTCCACCCCGAGCAGCGACAGGACGATGGCGGAGAGGACCCCGGTGCGGTCCTTGCCGGCCGTGCAATGGAACACGGCCGGGAGGGCGTCGGGTGAGGCGAGGACATCCAGAGCGGCGAGGATCTGCCCTCCGGCGTCGCGCACGATCTCGAGGTACTGCGTACCGAGCAGGCCAGGCCGGCGGTCGAAGTCCTGCGCGTCGGGGAGCTCGTCGATGAAAGGGAAGTGGTGGAACGCCACCGGATGGGCCTCCACGTCGAAGCGGCCACGCTCGAGCTCCGAACCGGAGCGCAGGTCGATCACCGTCCGGATGCCCAGTCCGCGCAGCACCGAGAGGTCGGTCTCGGTCAGCTCGCCCAGGCCGTCGGCCCGGAAGAGCGTGCGCCAGCGTGTCTGCATGCCACCGCCGGCCACGTACCCGCCCAGATCGCGAAAGTTGACCGCGCCTTCCAGTGCGATCATCCGCTCAATGGTCTCTACCACGTCAGTGCACCTCCTCGGTTGCTCGACCCTTCGTCAACCTGCAGTTTGCACGCCTGAGCAGCCGGCCGGAGCATTCCGCGAACATCAGGTGACAAATCGGTCAGGCCACGGGCATGTCCCAGAGAGGGAACCACCGGGACAGGTCGGCTTCCACCGGCAGGTCGGCTCCCACCATGGTCCGAATGCGTAACTCGAGCTCGGTGTCCCGCCGCTCCTTCTCCGTGTCGACAGGAGCGAACGGGTAGAAGGTGCCGCGCTTGAAGAGGTAGACGAGCCGGAAGGCCCGGGCGTCGCTGGCCGCATCGGGGCCCGGGACGAAGCCGAACGCGGAGCACAGCAGCTGGGGACCCCAGCCGTTGTCCTGCAGCGTTGAATTGGCCATGTGGATCTTGGTCACAAGATCCTCGAGGTCGCTGTCGTCAAGCAGGATCCAGCCGTAGTCGAAGGAGTCCTGGGCGTACCTGAAGCCGTCGCCGACGAGCTCGGCGATCTCCTTCTGGGCGTCGGCGGCCGCCTGACCCGGCGGCGGCTTCCAGCAGACCCCGGCGTGCCCCGAGCTCACCAGCCCGCCGGCGCTCTGCAGGGTGAGCGCGGCCGTAGGGAGGGCGAAGAGTGCGTCGAGGTTGGCCCGGACCGGCTTGGTGCGGCCGAGGATGGTGTCGAAGAGACCCACCCGTGGGTTCAGCCGTCGACCGAGCCGGCTTGGCCGAGCTGGCGCTCCAACGAGTCCAGCTGGGCCAGACGCTTTTCGAGTGTCGGGTGGGTGCGGAAGAGGTTGCCGAAGCTGAAGCCCCCGCCCGCGCCCTGGGCGCCGCCGTCGGCGACGGCCGGGGTGAAGAAGAAAGCGTTGAAGGGCTCGGCGGCCCGGAGGTCCTTGGTCGGGATGCGCCCCATCTCCCCGGTGATCTTGACGAGCGCGGAGGCCAGCAGCGAGGGCCGGCCGATGAGCAGCGCACCGGAGCGGTCGGCCGCCAGCTCCCGGTAGCGGGAGAGGGCCATGGTGAGGAGGAAGCTCACGAAGTAGACGACGACCGACACCAGCAGTACGAGCATCTCGATCAGCGCGGCCTGGCTCTGCTGGTTGTTGCCGCCACCCCGGCCTCCACCGAAGATCTCCGAATAGAAGAGCACGCGGGTCAGCAGCCCGGCGATCATGCCGAGCCCGCTGGCGATCGTCATGACGGCGACGTCACGGTGGGCGACGTGAGAGAGCTCGTGGGAGAGCACAGCCTCCACCTCGGGCTCCTCGAGCCGGCGCAGGAGGCCCGACGTCACGCAGACGACCGACGACTTGGGGCTGCGGCCCGTGGCGAAGGCGTTGGGGATGTCCGTGGTCGCAATGGCGACGCGTGGCTTGGGCATGTCGGCCAGGGCGCACAGCCGGTCGACGACGCCGTGGAGCTCGGGCGCCTGCTCCGGCGTGACCTCCTTGGCGTGCATGGCGTACATGGCGATTTTGGCGCTGAACCAGTACTGGCAGAAGATCAAGGCAACCGCGATGACCAGCACGAAGGCATAGGACAGTCCCACCGCGATCAGGACCCCGACGACCAGCCCGTAGAGCAGGACGAGGAAGAACCCCGTCAGGAACATCCGGTAGGTCAGGCCGCGGTCCGGTTTGATGTTGCGCGAGATTGCCATCAGGCGCTCTCACCCCCGGTTCCTGCCTGCTCGGCTGACGGCAGCGCCGCCGTGGAGTCGGCGCCACCGCCCGAACCCAGCTCGGCCTTCAACGCCGCCAGCTCGTTGTCCACCTGGGAGGTCGACGACACCTTGTCGAGCTCCTTCTGAATGTCATCGACGGGGTGGGACAGGTCGTCGAGCGCGCCCGATGCCAACAGCTCGTCGATGGCGCCGGCCCGCGCCTGCATGCCGGCGATCTTGTCTTGGGCCCGCTGCATGGTGGCGCCGGCGCTGCGCGTGGAGTCGGAGATCCCGGACACCGCCTCACCCACCTTGGTCTGCGCCTCGGCCGCCGTGTAGGAGGCCTTCATGGTCTCCTTCTGGGTGCGGAAGCGCTCGACCCGGATCTGCAGCTCCTGGGAGGTCGCGACGAGCTTCTGCTCCTGCTCGCTGATCTGGTCGTGCTGGGTCTTCAGCTCGGCCAGCTGCTCGCCCAGCGCGGCCCGTCGCGACAGGGCTTCGCGGGCCAGGTCCTCGTTGCCCTGCGCCAGGGCCGCCTTGGCCTGGCCTTGCAGCTTGTCGGCGTTCTTCTGCAGACCCTGGGCCTGCAGCTCGATCCGCTTGCGGGCCGTCGCCACGTCCGCCACCCCACGCCGGACCTTCGTGAGCTGCTCGATCTGCTTTTCGTAGGAGAGGTCCAGCGTGTCGCGGGGGTCCTCCATCTTGTCGAGGGCCTTGTTGGCCTTGGACCGGAAGATGTCCGCGACCCGACTGAAGAAACCTGCCATGACTATTCAGCATAAGGCCCAGCGGGGAGAGGTGGGCACCGGGCCGCCCTGATCAGGACCCCCGCTAAGGTCCTTTCGTGCCCGAACGTCTCTGCCTGCTCAGCGTCCACGCACATCCCGACGACGAGGCCTCCAAGGGTGCGCCGACGGTGGCCCGGTACCACGCCGCGGGCGTCCGGACGGTCCTGGTGTGCTGCACGGGGGGTGAGGAGGGCGACATCCTGAACCCGGCCATGGACACGCCCGAGATCCGGGCCGACATCGGGCGGATCCGCCTGGCCGAGCTCAAGGCGTCCACCGACATCATCGGCTACGACGAGACCGTGCTGCTGGGCTACCGGGACTCGGGCATGCCCGACACGGAGGCCAACGCCCGTCCGGACTCCTTCGCGCAGGCCCCCCTCGACGAGGCGGTTGAGCGGCTGGTGGCCGTCATCCGCCGGGAGCGGCCCCAGGTCATCATCACCTACGGCGACAACCAGACCGAGTACCCCCATCCGGACCATCTCCGGGTCCATGAGATCTCCGTTCTGGCCTTCGACGCCGCCGGTGATCCGGGCCGCTTCCCGGCCGCCGGGCCGCCGTTCACCCCGGACAAGCTGTACTACTCGGTGTGGTCGGGGGAGCGCTTCCGCCAGATCCACGAGAAGTTCGAGGAGCTCGGCCTGAAGTCACCCTTCGACGACAAGTGGCTGACGCGCATGACCAGGACCGAGCCCTTCACCACGACCATCGACGTGACCGGCTTCACCAACGTGCGTGGTGAGGCGCTCAAGGCGCACGCCACCCAGGTGGACCCCAACTCGCCCTTCTGGTTCGGCCTGCCGCCCGAGGTGATGCGCGACATCCATCCCGTCGACGAGTTCCGCTTGGCGCAGAGCCGCGTGGGCCCGACCGACGTGACCGAGGACGACCTGTTCGCCGGTGTGCGCGCCGAAGTCTGAGGTTCAGGCCGTGGGGCCGAGGAAGCCCCAGCTGATGACGCCGGCGCTCTGCAGCAGCACCAGGGCCACTGCGGTGGCGACGAGGCCGAGGAGCACGACGGTGACAAGCGGTTTCCAGACGCCGCGCCGCGGTCGCTGGGCGCCGTGACGTCCGACCGCGAGGGGTTGGCCCGCCGCGTCGTCGGACGGTCCAGCCTCGACCGGTGCGACCACGTCGCCGGCAGCGTCGACCGGTGCGACCACGTCGGTCGCCGCGTCCGGCACGACGTCGGCTGTCGCTTCCGTGGAGGCAGGTGCATCCGCGCCCGCCTCCACCGGGGCGTCCGTCTCGGCGGCCGTGCCCGCGCTGCCCTTGGTCGCCTCCCGCATCACGGTCTCGAGGTCCTCGAGCGTCCACCCCTTCACCAGCAGCGGGGTCACGGAGCCGCCGCCGCGCAAGGTCAGCACGACGCAGCCCGGTCTTTCCTCGATCTCCCATTCTGAGATCCGCTCCCAGGTCATGTGCTGCTCGCTGCGGCCCGGGCGCCGGATCACGATCCCCTCGGGCGACAGCGCGATATCGAAGACGTCGGCCTTGCGCTTGCGCTGATTCGAGAAGATCGAGACGCCCTGGATCGTCGTCGTGGTGGAGGCGGTCACGGCTCGGTTCAGCCTCCGGCCCGGGCCAGATCGCGCAGTGGCCGGTAGCCGATCAGGGTTGCCCCGGCTTCGTCGAGCGAACGCCGGACCCAGTCCTCGTCGCAAATGAGGCGGTGGTCGTCGACCCTGGCTTCCCAGTCGTCGGTGGCCAACGAGCGGAGCTCGGCGCTGTCCACCGCCGGGTGGAGGTGGAGCTCCGTCACGCCGGGACGCAGCGTGGCCAGATCCCGCTCGAAAATATGACGGGACCCCACGCCGGGCACCAGGCGGAAGTGGTCGGTGAAGACTGCACCCTCCTCAGCGGCCACAGCGCGGGCGGGGAACCCCACGTAGCGCTCCATGCCCGCGCTCACCATCCGCAGGGGCAACCCGAATTCGAGAGCCAATTCCAGGTAGACGTCGAAGAACTCGGGCCGCAGTTGCAGCGTGCCCATGTGTGCGTCCAGATGACTGACGTCGAAGCCCCACAGAATCGCCCGCTCAATCTGGGCCCGGCACTCGCGGCGGACTTCGTCAAGGTCGGCATGTTCCCACACGTCCTCGATCGTGCGCGGGAACCCACCGTCTCCACCGAGAAGTGATGGGGCGTAGGTGATGGGCCCCCACCGGTACAGCTCGTACTCGGCGTTGACGGTCAGGTGGACGCCGATGTCCTCGCCGCGGTATCGGCTGCTGGCCTCGCGGGCCCACGGGCAGGGCACCATGAGCGTGGCACTGGTGACCGTCCCGGTGGCGAGGCACTCGAAGACCCCGACGTTGGCCGAGTGGCAGGAGCCGAGATCATCGGCGTTGATGATGACCAGCTTGGCCTCGCCGTCGTAGCCGAGCCGCTGGGCCAGGTTGGGCTCACCCATTGCTGGTGGCCTCTTGCGACGCGGCCGCCGCCACCGCTGCGTCCTGGGCGCGGGCGTCGGAGGCGATCTGCTCTTGAAAGGCCTCCATGCGAGCGGTGAGATCCGCGTCGGCCTGGGCCAGGATGCGCACCGCCAGCAGGCCGGCGTTGCGCCCGCCGTTGACGGCCATGGTCGCCACCGGGACGCCCTTGGGCATCTGGACGATGGAGAGCAGGCTGTCGAGGCCGTCGAGTTGGGGGAGTGCCACCGGGACCCCGATCACGGGGAGGGTGGTGACCGAGGCCAACATGCCGGGGAGGTGGGCCGCTCCTCCGGCCCCGGCGATGACAACACGGAGCCCCCGACCGGCTGCATGTTGCCCGAAGGCCAGCATGTCGTGCGGCGTTCGGTGGGCGGAGACGACCCGCACCTCCTGGGCGATGCCGAATTCCGCGAGCACGTCGACCGCTCCTTGCATGACGGACAGGTCGGATGAGCTCCCCATGACGACGGCGACCAGGGGGGCCGGACCGCTCACCGGAGCACTCCCGCCGGCAGGTCGATGCCATCGGGCACGGGCGTGCCGAGGGCGATCGCAGCCGACCACGCCCGCGACCGCACCACCTCGGCTTCGTCGCCACAGACCGTCACGTGCCCCAGTTTGCGTCCCGGCCGGGCGCGCTTGCCATACAGGTGGACATGGGCGCCGTCCACGGCCAGGCCGCGGGCAAGGAGTCGGGAGGGATCGGCGCCGTCCGGGCCACCGAAGACGTTCACGCTGGCCACCTGGGGGTGCTGGGCCGCGGTGGACCCCAGCGGCAGGTCCAGCACGGCCCGCACGTGGTTCTCGAACTGGGACGTGACCGCGCCCTCCATCGTCCAGTGGCCCGAGTTGTGGGGCCGCGTCGCCACCTCGTTGACCAGCAGCCTGTCTCCCGACCAGAAGAGCTCCACGGCCATCACGCCGACGCCGCCGGCGATCTCGGCCACCTTTTGGCCCAGGGCCGAGGCCGCCTCCAGCACGTGGGCATCGATCCGCCCGGGCACCAGGACCTCCCGGCACACCCCGCCGACCTGGGCGGTCTCGACCGCCGGCCACGCCGAGGACGCGCCGGAGGGACGCCGCGCCACGACGACGGCCAGCTCGGCATCGAGCGGGAGCAGCTCTTCTACGACGACCTGTCCCGCCACGCCGGCCAGCACGGTGGCCGCCTCCGTCGCGTCGCCGACGGGCCACACGCCCCTGCCGTCGTAGCCGCCGCGTGCCGCCTTGAGCATGACGGGCCAGCCGTGGGTTGCCGCAAAGGTCTCGACGGCCTCGAGCGCACCGGGGCCCTCGTCCAGCACCAGGTAGGCGGGAACGGGCACGCCCGCCTCGTCGAGCACAGTCCGCATGCGGGCCTTGTCGACGGCGAGCTCCAGTGTGGCCGCGCCTGGTCGCACGACCGTGCCCTGCGCCGCGACTTCGGCCACCAGCTCGAGGTCGACCTGTTCGTGGTCGAAGGTCAGGACGTCGCAGCGGGCGGCGAAGGCTCGGAGATCCGCCGCCACGAACGGCGATCCGAGCACCACCTCGGCCGCCACGTCGCAGGCTGCGTCATCGGGGTTCTCAGCCAGGACGGCCATGGACAGGCCGAGCGCGCTGGCCGCCTCGCCCGCCATGCGGGCGAGCTGACCAGCACCGATGAACCCGATCGGGTGGGTGCTCAGGTCGCTCGCCCCCGTCCGGGGATTGGCCTAGACAGTGGGGCGGACACAACCGGCAGACTACGCGAGGAGCACCAGGGACATGGCAAAGCCGCTGCGCATCGGGAGCATGATTGAGACCGACAAGCCCCTCGCCGACGTCGTGGCCCTGCTGCAGCGGTACCGGGAGGCCGGTCTCGACCACGCCTTCGCGTCGCAGATCTTCGGGCCCGATGCTCTGACGCTCCTGGCCGTGGCCGGCTCGCAGGTGCCCGGCATCGGCCTGGGCACGGGGGTGGTGCCGGTGTACCCGCGGCACCCGATGATGCTGGCCCAGCAGGCCCTCACCGTGCAGATGGCGACGGACAACCGGCTCCTCCTCGGCATCGGCCTCTCGCACCAGGTGGTCGTCGAGAACATGTGGGGCATGAGCTACGAGCGGCCGGCCGCCTACATGCGCGAGTACCTGACTGCGCTCATGCCCCTGCTGCGGGGCGAGACCGTCCGCTGTGAGGGGGAGCGGGTGACGACCAACGCCTTCGCCCCGCTCGACATCGCCAACGTGGAGGCGCCGCCCGTGCTCGTGGCGGCCTTGGGCGACACCATGCTCAAACTGACTGGCCGCGTCGCCGACGGCACCATCACCTGGATGACGGGCACGGCCACCATCGGCGGCCACATCGCCCCCACCATCACCGCGGCGGCCGAGGCGGCCGGGCGACCAGCTCCTCGGATCGTGGTGTCGCTGCCGATCAGCGTCACCAGCGACGTGGACGCGGCGAAGGAACGGGTCAACGAGGCTTTCGCCATCTACCCGAACCTGCCCGCCTACAAGGCCATGCTGGACAAGGAAGGGGCGGCAGCGGCGGCGGACATCGGGTTCATTGGCGACGAGGAGTCTGTTGCCGCGTCCATCGCGAAGCTGGCCGACGCCGGCGCGACGGACTTCGTCGGCGCCATCGTGGGCGACGGGGCGGAGCGCGCCCGTGGCTTCGCCCTGCTCAGCGAGATCGCCCGGTCCTGAAGAAGCCGGCCGGCGGCGTCATGCCGCGCCACCGCCTGCGGTTCAGAGCGACAGCTTCGTGTACTTGAACTCGTTGAGGTCGGGCATGGTGTCGAACAGGTCGAGCACGCCCTCAATCGTTCGCTGCGCCAGCGCGGTGTCGCCCGCCGGGCGGCTCATCAGCCGCACGAACACCGCGGCGTCGGCGACGATGAACGTCGGGACACCGAAGACGTCCAGTGCACCGACGGCGTGCTCGTGGGCGCGTCGGATGTCCTGCACGGGCTTGCCCGATGCGACTTCCGCCACCACCTTGTCGCCGGGTACGCCGACGCGCTCGAGCACCGACGCCACGACGTCCGGCTTGCGCAGGTCGAGCCCTTCGTCGTGCCGGGCGGAGAACAGCGCGATGTGTGCGTCGAGGAACTGGTCGGGGTACTGATCACGCACGACCAGGCCGGCGGCGAGCGCCAGCAGGTCCTCGGCCTTGTCCGGGTCGTCCCACACGGGCGCGCCGCCCTCGGCGACGTGGGCCTGGCTCAGCGAGAAGGGCAGGAAGGTGACGTCCCACTCGGCACCGGCGGCCAAGGCGGCAGCCAGATGTTCATGGGCGTTGCGGGCGAAAGGGCAGCGGTAATCCCAGGTAACTGCGAATGACTTCATATTTCCTGCAACACGACCTCGGCGGGGCGCATTCCCCGACCACGGCGCTGCCGGCGCCCGCGCCGGCCCACGCTGCCGGGTGTGACGACATCGACAATGGGGCGCAGGCCGAGCCCGAGCACCGACCCGATCACCGCGCCACCGATCACGTCCGTGGGGTGATGGGCCCGCAGGTGGACCCGGCTGGCCGCCACCGCGGCGGCGAAGCCGACGTTGGCCGCCGTCCCGGCATCCGAGTCTCCCAAGACGAATGCCGTACAGAAGGCGGCGAGGGTGTGGCCGCTCGGGAAGCTGCTGCTCGTGGGGGTACGCACGCTGGCGTCGAGATGCTCCCCGGGCCGCTGGCGCTCCACCGCGGCCTTCACCGCCCGGCTCACGAGCAGCGAGGAGAACCCGGCCGTCGCCAGCGCCACCACGGCGCGCCGCCGGTCCGGGCCTCGTCGCCGCGCCTTGAGGCCGGCCAGGAGCACCCAGATGAACCCATAGTCGGACAGGTTGGAGACGACGGCGGCAACGCGGTCGATCCCAGGGCGGCCCCGGAGCGGCTCGAAGGTGGCATCGACCGCCTCGTCGATGATGCTCACTGCGGTCTCGTCACGCGGCGAAGGCTGGGCAGGAGGTCTTGAAGTGGCAGTGGTTGCACAGGGGGCCCACGTGGGGGCGGAAGTCCTCGGCGTCGCAGGCCCGTTCGATGGCCGACCACACGGCCACGGCCCGCCGGCGCTGGCCGCGGATGGTCTGTTCCGAGGGGACCGACGAAATGGCGACGGGCTGACGCAGGTAGAGCAGCCTGACCTCGGCCGGGGCGCGCCCGAGCAGGCTCTCGCACAGCAGCGCGTAGGTCTGGACGCCACCCATGCTGCCGCGCTCGAAGCGCTCGGACGGCGCCCGCCCGGTCTTGTAGTCCACGACGATCAGGCTGCCGTCGGCGGCCACGTCCAGACGGTCGATGATGCCGCGCAGGCGCATGCCGTCCACCGTGGTCTCGACGCCCAGCTCGATCCCCACGGCCCGCGCCGCATTGGGATCTTCCAGGAGGAAGTAATTGTCGACGAGCGTGCGCGCGTCGGCCAGGAACGCGTCGGCCTCGGCCGGGTCGAGCGCGAGCTCCACGTATTCCTCGTCACCTTGGAGCTCTTCCCAGCAGCGGCTGAGTTCGGCCTGCGCCGCGGCCGCTGTCCGCGCGCCGGGGGAGTGGTGCCAGAAGAGCCCCTCCAGCGCGGCGTGCACCAGCGTGCCCTTGACCGCATGCGGCGACGGCGGCTCGGGACGGTGCTCGATCTGCGAGTAGCGGAAGGCGAGCGGGCAGTTGGTGAAGGCGACGACCTTCGACGGGCTGAGTGTCCGCGGGAGGTCGAGCGCCATGGCGTCAGGATACGACGGGGCAGTGACGCGCCGGCTCATCCTCTCCAGCAGGTAGAAAAGGGGTCGATGTTCCCCTGTGTCTTGGCCCGCAGACGTGGCTGACCTGCGCCGCAGTACGCGCTGGGCCGGGCTGCGCCCCGGCGATCCCGTGCAGGTCGACGGGACGCGGCTCCGGGGAGCCTCCTGGGAGTTCGTCGCACACATCACCAACGGTGAGACGGGCGAGGTCTGGGTCGAGGTGGTCGGCGGGCGGTCGGGCGACCGTGCCGTGCGGTCCTTCCGGCCCGACCAGCTCTACGCCGCCGCCGCCCGGCCGGGTCGTGACCCCTCGCTGGCCGACGCGCCCGGGCTCCCCCTCGGCTGACTGTCGGCTTCCGTGGAGCGGCCCGGCATCCCGACGCTGACGACGCCGCGTCTGCTGCTGCGTCCCTTCGTGCCGAGCGACCTCCATGAGCTCGCGGTCATCCATGCCGAGGAATCGTTCTGGTGGTACCCGCTCCGGTCCGGCATGTCGAAGCAGGAGACCGCCGGCTTCCTCGAACGGGTGACGGCGCGCTACGACAGCGACGGGTTCGGGATCGAGGCGCTGATCGACCGGGCCAGCGGAACCATGATCGGGTGGGCGGGGCTCGCCGTGCCGCACTTCCTGCCCGAGATCCTTCCGGCTGTCGAGGTGGGGTGGCGCCTGGCGGGCCCCTGGCGTGGACGCGGCCGGGCCACCGAGGCCGGCGCCGCCGCGGTGGAGTTCGGGTTCACCGCGGGCGGCCTCGACCGCATCGTCAGCATCTACGAGCCGGAGAACGTCGCATCCGGCCGGGTCATGGAGCACCTCGGGTTCACCCATTGGCTCACCACCACGGGACAGCGCGGCGAGGAGCTCGCGGTCCTGGAGCTCCTGCGGGAACGCTGGGAGGAGGGCCGTGGGTGACATCGGGCAGCAGACGGCGGTCGAGCCCGTCGGGGACGGCCTCTTCACGGCCATGGTGCACGCGGACTGGGAGATCTGGGGACCCTGCGGCGGGTACGTGGCGGCCCTGGCGTTGCGGGCGGCGGGAGCGGAGAGCCCCTTTGCCCGCCCGGCCAGCTTCTTCTGTCACTACCTCTCCGTGGCGTCCTTCGCGCCGGTCGATCTGGTGGTCACCCCGCTGCGGGCGGGCCGCACCGTGCTGGCCCAGCGCGTCGCCATCAGCCAGGACGGCCGCCCGGTGCTCGAGGCCATGGTCTGGTCCGTCGGTGCGGTCGAGGGACTCGAGCACGAGGACGTCGACCCACCGGACGTGCCCGACCCCGAGGGGCTGCCGTCTCGGGCGGACCTGGCGCCCGACGATGACCGTCCGGCCATGCCCTTCTGGGACAACTTCGACCAGCGCCTCGTCGAATGGTCGATCGAATGGCCGCCCCCCGATCCGCTCCCGCCGACGTGGCGCGCCTGGGTGCGTCCCCGGCCCACAGCCAGCTTCGCTGATCCTTGGGTCGATGCGGCGCGCTCGCTGATCGTGCTCGACGTGGGGAGCTGGCCCGCCGGCTCGCGCCCGCACCTGTACCTCGAGCCGCCGTACATCGCACCGAGCCTGGACCTCTACGCCTCGTTCCAGTACCCCGGCGTCTCGTCGGACTGGCTGCTCCTCGATGCGCACTCGCCGGTGGCCCACGGCGGCCTGCTGTCATGGACCGGCAGGGTGTGGTCACGTGAGCGCCGGCTCATCGCCAGCGGCGGTGGCCAGGCGGTGTTCCGGCACACCTAAAGGTGCCGGTCGTCCTCAGTCGACCGTGTACCCGTCCAGGCGCGACAAAATGCGCAGCATGACCTCGTCTGCTCCCGCGCCGATGGAGTCGAGGCGGGTGTCGCGGAAGTAGCGCGACGTCCAGCTCTCGTCCATGTAGCCGATGCCACCGTGGAACTGCACCGCGGCATCGGCGACCTCGCGTTGCAGTCGCGAGCCGAGCAGCTTGCCGATGGTGGCGAACCGGGTGGCGTCCTCGCCCCGGAGCACCGAGTCGGCGGTCGTGCGTGCGTACTGCTTCAGCACGTCGTGGCGGGCCGACAGCTCGGCCAGCACGAACTGCAGATGCTGGTTCGCCAGCAACGGTGCTCCGAAGGCCCGGCGCTGGCGCAGGTAGTCCTTCGTGCGTTCGAGGGCGAGTGCAATGGAGCCCACTTGCTTGTAGAACGTCATGAGTCGCTCGGCCTGGAACTGCACCATCTGTTGTTGGAAGCCCCGTCCGGCTTCGCCGATGGTGTTGGCCACCGGCACGCGCACGTCGGTGAACGACAGCTCAGCCGTGTCGCTCGACCACATGCCGAGCTTCTCGAGCTTGCGCGACACCACCACGCCGGGGATGTCGGTCGGCACGACGATGAGCGACATGCCGCGGGAGCCCGGGTCGTCGGAGGTTCGGGCGAGCAGGCAGAGCCAGTCGGCCTGGGTGCCGTTCGTGATGTAGAGCTTGGCGCCGTTGATGACCCATTCGTCCCCGTCGCGCACGGCGCGGGTGCGGATGCCGGCGACATCGCTGCCGGCATCGGGCTCGGTCACCGCGATGGACGTGACGACCTCGCCGCGGATGGCCGGTGCGAGATATTGCTCCTTCAGCTCGTGCGACCCGTAGCGGGCCAGTGCGGGGGTCGCCATCGACGTCTGGACGGCGATCGCCATGGGGACGCCGCCACAGCTGATGCGTCCCATCTCCTCACCGGCGATGAGGGAATAGGTGTGGTCGGCCCCCATGCCGCCGTAGGCCTCGTCGTACTCGAGGCCGAGCAGGCCGATGGACGCAAGCTTGGGGAAGAGGTCGTGGGCGGGGAACGTCCGGGCTGCTTCCCACTCGTCCACGTGGGGCTCGATCTCCCGCTCGAAGAGGTTCCGGAGCGTTTTGCGGAAGAGCTGGTGTTCGTCGCTCTCGATCACCGGCGAACGATACCACCGGCCCTTTTCCACTCATCCGTGGGCGCCCCCCTACACTGCGCACCCGTGACGGACGTGTTGGTCGGCGTGCAGCATGACGACGGGGTTCGAACGGTGACGCTCGATTCGCCGGCCAACCGCAACGCACTCTCGGACCGTCTCTTGACGCAGCTGGAGCAGGCGTTGCGTGACGCAACCGGTGACCCGGGTGTCCGTGCCGTGGTGCTCACGGGAGCGGGGACGGTGTTCTGTTCGGGCGCCGACCTGTCCGAGCGCGGCACGGCGGCGCCCAACCGGATGCCGGCCATCCTCACGTCCATCGTCGAGAGCGCGGTGCCTGTCATCGTGCGCGTCAACGGCCACGCGCGTGCGGGCGGTCTCGGCCTCATCGCCGCCGCCGACATGGCAGTGGCAGCGGAGGCGGCCACGTTCGCCTTCACCGAGGTCCGGGTCGGCGTGGCGCCGGCGATGATTCTGGTGCCGGCGCTGCGCGTGGTCGACCGCCGCTTCCTCGCCCGGACCACCCTCACCGGCGAGCGCTTCAGCGCGTCGGAGGCCGTCGCGGCCGGGCTGCTCACCGCGGTCACTCCCGACGAGGAGGCGCTGGACGACTGGGTGGCGGCCCAGACCCACGCACTGCGGCAGTCCGCTCCCGGCGCGGTGCGGGCCACCAAGGAGTTGCTCCGGACGTTGCCGGCACAGCCATGGGCCGAAGGTCTGGCCGCAGCTGCTGCGATCTCGGCCGAGCTGTTCGCCGGCGCGGAGGCCGCGGAGGGGATGGCGGCGTTCCTGCAGAAGCGCCGGCCCTCCTGGGACGCGAACCCGTGAGCGCGCCTCTCCGGTCTCGCCTGGCCGTCGCGGGCGACGAGTTCCAGGACAATGCCGCCGCCATGGGCGCGCTGGTCGAGGAGGTGCGTGCGCTCCACGAGGCGGTCCTCGCCGGCGGCGGTGCGCAGTACGTGGAGCGGCACCACGCGCGCGGCAAGATGCTGGTGCGGGAGCGCCTGGAGGCTCTGGTGGACCCCGGCACGCCGGTGCTCGAGCTGGGCCCGCTCGCCGGGCTGCACACCGGCGACCCGGTGGGCGGGGGCGTCGTGGTGGCCCTGGCCGAGGTGGCGCACACGCAGTGCCTGATCATTGCCAATGACCCGACGGTGCGCGGCGGGACGACGAGCCCGACGACGATCCGCAAGCTGCTGCGCGCCATGGACGTGGCCGAGGAGAACCGCCTCCCGCTGCTCCTCCTGGTCGAATCCGGAGGGGCCGACCTGCCGCGCCAGGCCGATGTCTTCGTCCCGGGGGGCGAGCAGTTCCGCCGGCTGACCCAGCTCTCGGCCCAGGGCATCCCCTCGGTCTGCGTCGTATTCGGGTCATCGACGGCCGGTGGCGCCTACCTCCCGGGCATGAGCGACTACACGATCATGGTCGAGGGCCGGGCCCGCGTCTTCCTCGGGGGGCCGCCGCTCGTCAAGATGGCCATCGGGGAGGAGGCCGACGAAGAGGAGCTCGGCGGCGCCCGCATGCATGCCGAGATCTCCGGACTGTGCGACTACCTGGCGCGGGATGAGCCCGAGGCGATCCGCATGGCACGGGGCATCGTGGCCCACCTGCACTGGCCCCGTCTCGGCCCCGGGCCGGTCGACCCGGCCGACGAGCCGCTCTACCCGGCCGAGGAGCTGCTCGGCATCGCCCCGGTGGACGTGCGCGTGCCCTTCGACGTGCGCGAGGTCATCGCCCGCGTCGTCGACGGCTCCCGCTTCGAGGAGTTCAAGACGGCCTACGGCGCCCAGCTCGTCTGTGGATGGGCCTCCATTGCCGGGTACCCCGTCGGCGTGATGGCGAACAACGGCATCCTCTTCTCCCCCGAGGCGCAGAAGGGTGCGCAATTCATTGCACTGTGCAACCGCATCGACACGCCCATCCTGTTCGTGCAGAACATCACGGGCTTCATGGTGGGCACGCGCTACGAGCAGGGAGGGATCATCAAGGACGGCGCCAAGCTGATCAACGCCGTGTCGAACTCGACCGTGCCCCATCTGACGCTCATGGTGGGGGCGAGTTACGGAGCGGGCAACTACGCCATGGCCGGACGGGCGTACGACCCGCGCTTCGTCTTCACCTGGCCCAACCACCGCATCGCGGTCATGGGCCCCAAGCAGCTGGCCGGCGTGCTCTCCATTGTGCGACGCAACGCGGCTGCGGCGGCGGGCCGGCCCTTCGACGAGGCCGCCGACGAGGAGCTGCGACAGGCCACCGAGAGCCAGATTGAAGAGGAATCGACGGCGCAATACGCCACGGGACGGCTGTGGGACGACGGGATCATCGATCCACGGGACACCCGCACCGTGCTGGCCATCGCGTTGACCGCGGTGCACTCGGCGCCGGTGCGTGGGACGGCGGTCTTCGGGGTGGTGCGGCACTGATGGACGGCCATCCGTTCCGCCGCCTCCTCGTGGCCAACCGGGGCGAAATCGCCCGCCGCCTCATACGCGGCGCGCATGATGCCGGCTGCGAGGCCGTCGCCGTCTACGCGGCGGACGATGCGGCCAGCCCGCACGTCGGGGAGGCCGATGCAGCGGTGCCGCTCTCCGGTGCGTCACTCGCCGAGACGTATCTCTCCGCCGCCGCCCTGGTCGGCGCGGCCACGCTGGCCGGGGCGGACGCCTTGCATCCCGGTTATGGATTCCTGTCCGAGAACCCCGACCTCCCCGAGGCCTGTGCCGCAGCGGGCATCGTCTGGGTCGGGCCATCGCCTGAGTCGATGCGCGTGATGGGGCACAAGGCGCGGGCCAAGGAGCTGGCGGCCGACGCCGGGGTGCCGATCCTGCCGAGCGCCGTGGTGGCGTCGGGGGCGGACGACAGCGCGCTCCACACCGCCGCGACGAGTGTCGGGTACCCCTTGCTCGTGAAGGCGTCTGCCGGCGGCGGTGGCCGTGGCATGCGTCTGGTCCGCGTCGCGGGCGAGCTGACCGACGCCGTGGCCGCGGCCCAGCGTGAGGCGGCGGCCGCCTTCGGTTCGGACGAGGTCTTCCTGGAGCGCTATCTCGAGGCTCCTCGCCACGTCGAGGTCCAGGTGATCGGGGACACGCACGGCACCGTCCTGCACCTCTTCGACCGGGAGTGCTCGGTGCAGCGCCGGCATCAGAAGGTGGTGGAGGAGGCGCCGGCCACTCAGGTGCCCGCCGCGATCCGCCAACAGATGTGGGACGCCGCCGTCACGATCGCGCACGCCGTCGGCTACGTCGGGGTCGGCACCGTCGAGTACCTGGTCGATTCCAGTGGCTTCTCCTTCCTCGAAATGAATACGCGCCTGCAGGTGGAGCACGGCGTGACCGAGCTGGTCACCGGGCTCGACCTGGTGGGCCTGCAGCTCGCGGTGGCGGCCGGGCAGGCCCTGCCGCTGACGCAGTCCGAGGTGACGGCGACGGGACACGCGATGGAGATCCGGCTCTGCGCCGAACGGCCCCGGGACGACTACCGGCCGACGCCCGGTACCGCGACCTACTTGCGCTGGCCTGAGGGGCCGGGACTGCGGGCCGACCGCGCCATCGAGTCCGGGAGCATCGTGAGCCCCGCCTACGATTCGCTGGTGGCCAAGCTCATGGCCCACGGTGAGGACCGGGCCGCTGCGGTCGACCACCTGTCGCGGGCGTTGCGTGCGCTCGAGCTGGACGGTCTGGAGACCAACCGGGATCTGCTCGGTGCGGTGCTCGATGACGCCGTGTTCCGGGCCGGCGAGGCGGACGTGCACTACCTCGACAGCCGACCCGATCTGCGCGACGCGACGCTGCCTGACGAGACACGGCATCGGCATGCCGCTGCGGCTGCCCTCTGCCTGACCGGCGAGCGGGCGGCCGCGAGCCTCGTCCCGCTGCGCGTCGCCGGCTGGCGCAACGTCGGCCAGGCCCTGCACACCGATGAGCTCACGGACGCGGCCGGAACGTTGGAGCTGCGCGCCGCCGCCCCCGGCCGGCCGGCCCACGTGTTGATCGATGGCGAATGGCGTGAGGTGGGCCCGGGGCGTGTCCGCGGCGGAGTCGTCGACCTGACGGCAGACGGACTGCGGCGTCGCTACCGGGTGCGGCTCTCTGCCCACCAGGTCGACGTCAACGGGCCGGAGGGCCAAACCAGCTTCACCCTGCGCACCGGGGACGACCCCGACGAGCGCGGCGGCATCGCCGGTGAGTGCCGCGCGCCGCTGCCCGGCGCCGTGACCAAGGTGCTCGTCGCCGTGGGCGACGAGGTGGCCGAGGGCGAGGGACTCGTGGTGCTCGAGGCCATGAAGATGGAGCACACGCTGCGGGCCAACGGTGCCGGGACGGTGGCCCAGGTGCACTGTGCGCCCGGCCAGCAGGTCGACGTGCACGACCTTTTGGTCACGGTGGAGCCGGCGTGAACGCGGTCGCCGGCCGACGGGACGTCCTGCGGATCGGCAATTGCAGCGGGTTCTTCGGGGACCGCGCCCACGCCGCCCGCGAGATGGTCGAAGGCGGGCCGCTCGACGTGCTGACCGGTGACTGGCTGGCCGAGCTGACGATGTACATCCTCCACAAGACACGGGAGCGCAGCGGTGGCTACGCCGGCACCTTCCTGCGCGAGCTCGAGGAGGTGCTGCCGACCTGCATCGAGCGGGGCATCACGGTGGTCTCCAATGCGGGCGGCCTGCAGCCGGAGGCGCTGGCGGCCGCAGTGGGGGAGTTGGCCCGGCGGCAGGGCCTCGACGTCCACGTCGCCTCGGTCTCCGGTGACGACATCACGCCACATCTGGCGGAGCTGCAGGCGCTGGGGGAGAAGTTCGTCAATCTCGATACCGGCGAGGTGCTTCCCGCCGACGCGCCGGTCGTGACGGCCAACGCCTACCTGCGGGCCCGGCCGATCGCCGACGCGCTGGCCGCCGGTGCCCAGGTCGTGGTGACCGGCCGGGTGACCGACGCCGCACTGGTCGTCGGGCCCGCGCTGCACGCGTTCGGCTGGTCCGACGACAACCTCGACGCCATTGCGGGCGCGGTGGTCGCGGGGCACGTCATTGAGTGCGGCGCCCAATGCTGCGGCGGGAACTACGCCTTCTTCGAGGAGGTGCCGGACCGGGCGCACATCGGGTTCCCGCTGACCGAGCTCCACGCGGACGGCTCGTCGGTGATCACCAAGCACCCCGGGACCGGTGGCATGGTGACGGTCGGGACGGTGACGGCGCAGCTGCTCTACGAGATCGGCGGCCCGCGCTACCTCAGCCCCGACGCCGTGGCTCGGTTCGACACCATCGACCTGTCGCAGGAGGGTCCCGACCGGGTGCGCATCGCACCGGTGCGGGGCGAGGCGCCCCCCGCCACGCTGAAGGTCACGGCCAACCTCCATGCCGGCTGGCGCAACGCCATGACGCTGGCGTTGACGGGTCCCCAGCCGGCCGAGAAGGCCCAGTTCGCGGCGGAGACCGTCTGGGCCGGCGTCCCGGGCGGCCGGGACGGCTTCGCCGAGACGGCAGAGGACCTCTCGGGCGACCTGACCGGCGGCGGCATGGCGTACCTGCGTGTGGCCGTGCGAGGTGACGACGAGCAGGTCGTGGGCCGGGCGTTCTCGGGCGCCGTCATTGAGACGAGCCTGTCGAGTTACCCGGGCACCTTCTTCACCTCGGCACCGTCCGGCGCGCAGGGCGTCGCCCGCTACTGGCCGACCACAGTCAGCGCCGCCGCGGTGACACCGCGCATCGAGTGCGACGGCCAACCGGTCCCGGCGACACCGGCTCTCGCACTCGAGCGCGCCGCTGCGGCCGGATCCGTCGCCGCTGAGGAGAGTGGGCCGGCCGACCTCCCCGGCGAGGGCCCCACAGACATCGTCGCGGTCCCGCTGTGGGTGCTCGTCGGTGCGCGCTCGGGAGACAAGGGCGGGGACGCCAACCTCGGGGTCTGGGCCGACGACGACGCCGTCGCGGCATGGCTCCGACGTGAGTTCTCCACCGCGCTGCTCAAAGAACTGCTCCCCGAGGTCGAGCCCTACCCGGTCAGCCGCTACCCACTGCCAAACCTCCGGGCGGTGAACTTCGTCGTCCACGGCCTCCTGGGCTGGGGCGTGGCGTCGAACCTGCGGCTCGACACGCAGGCGAAGGGGCTCGGTGAGCTGCTGCGCTCGCGCCCGGTCGAGGTGCCGGCCGCGCTGGTGGCGAGCGGGCCGACCGCGGCAAGGCTCGGCGCGGGCTGACGGCAGCCGGGCGCTGCCCGTCCGGTCTGGCAGGATGGCGCGTGGAGTCGGTCGGTCGCATGGTCGCGCTCATTGCCGGCATCGCCCTCGTCCTCGCCACGGCCTGGAGCGTGTTCACGGCGCTCGTCGTGCCGCGCGTCACCTCCTCGCCGGCCATGCGCATGCTGGCCAGGAGCCTCGGCGGCTCGGCCCGCCGGATTGCCCCCAAGCTTCCGAACTACGAGACGCGCGATCGCGTCCTCTCGTTCGTCGGTCCGGCCGCCATGGTCTTTCTCTTCGTGATCTGGCTCTGTCTCATCGTCCTGGGCGTCGCGTTGATCGAGTGGTACGCGGCGGGCGTGAGCTTCGCCACGGCCCTCGGGATCTCCGGGTCGTCAGTCTTCACACTGGGCATCGTGTCGTCGGGCCAGGCCGGACCGAGGGTGGTCGAGGTCATTGCCGCCGGCGTCGGTCTACTCGTCGTCGCCCTCGAGATCGCGTATCTGCCGACGCTCCACAACCAGTTCTCCACCCGCGAGACCGAGGTGACGCTGCTGGAGGCGCGGTCCGGGAATCCCGCCTGGGGCCCGAGATCCTGGCCCGCCACCACTGGCTGGACACCATGGACGAGCTCCCCCCGCTCTACGCGGACTGGGAGCGCTGGGCTGCCGCCGTGTCGGAGAGCCACGCCAACTACCCCGGGTTGATCTGGTTCCGCTCGCCGGTCTCGACCCGCAGCTGGCTCATCGGTCTGGTGGCCATGATGGATTCGGCGGCGCTGTATCACGCCGTGAGCCCGTCGCAGACACCGCGCCAGGCTCGCCTCTGCCTGTCCATGGGATCAACTGCCTGCGCTCCATGGCCCGCGCGTTGCGCATCCCCTATGACGACGACCCACTCCCGACGGGGAGTGTCCGCCTCTCCCGCCAGGAGTTCGACGAAGGGTTCCGCCGCCTGGAGTCAGTCAACTTCCCCGCCGAGCGGAATGTGGACGACGCCTGGCGCAACTTCACCGGATGGCGGGTCAACTACGAGCCGATCGTCGATGCGTTGACGGCGCTCGTCGTGCCCCCGCCTGCGCCCTGGTTCATCGAACGGCCAGCGCTCGGCATGGCCAAGTTCCCCCTGGTGCTCAACCGCACCCCCGACGAGCCGGAGGGCGCTCAGGGGTTCGGTGTCAACAAGACCTTCAAGACGCCGTCGGTCCGGGAGTCGAACAACTCGTAGGCCTCGGGCGCCTGCTCCAGGCCCATCCGATGGGTGAAGGTCTCACCCAAGCCGGACAGCCGGCCCGACTGCAGGAGCGGGACCAGGAAGCGCCACGTCCCGGGGATGGGGGCGAACACGGCACGCAGGGTGAGGCTCTTCAAGAGGACGAGCGCCATGGGGAAGGGGAGGTCCATGGTCAGGTTCACCCCGACCACCGAGATGGTGCCACCCGGGGCGGCGCAGGACACGGCGTCCAAAATGGTGGCGTCCGCCCCGACCGCTTCAATGACGCTCCCGGCGCCCCGACCCCCCGTGGCCTCCAAGACCTGCAACGCACCGGGCGCGAGCCGGGCGTCGATCGGTTCGGCGCCGAGGCGCTCGGCCCGGGCGAGCCGCTCGGGCACCACGTCCACGGCCAATATGCGTGCCGGACCGAAGAGCGACGCGCACTGCAGCGCCATGATCCCGACGGGGCCGAGGCCCACGACGACCACCGTGCCGCCCGGCTGAATGGAGGCCCGCAGCGCACCGAGATAGCCGGTGGGGAGGATGTCGGTGAGGAGGACGGCCTCCTCGTCGTCGACACCATCTGGGATGGGGAGCGCGAACAGGTCTGCGAACGGCACGGCCATGGCTTCGGCCTGCCCGCCGGGCAGGTCGAGCGTCGTCCCGAACGCGGCGTTCTTGTCGGCCAGGCAGACGTTGGGCTGGCCGGCCAGGCAGGCCGTGCAGACACCGCACCCGATCACTCCCGAGACCAGCACGCGGTCACCCGGCTTCAGGCTGCGGACGTGCGGCCCGGCTTCGGCCACCGTCCCGATGGCCTCGTGACCGAGCCTGATGCCGGCCCCTGTCGGCGCGTCGTGGTACAGGTGCAGATCGGAGCCGCAGATGGCGGTGCGCTCGACGGTCACGATGACGCCTTCGGGGCCGGGCAACACGGCATCGGGGACGTTCTCCACCTGGACCTTGCGCGGTCCTTCGAGGACGGTGGCTCGCATCCCCGCACGCTACCCGCAGGAGTACACTCTTACGGGCCGAATTGGGGCGCTGCACGCACCCCCGTTCCCTTCCCGGAGACCCATGCCTCGGACACTCGAACCCAGCACGATCGTCGAACTCCCCGTCCTGGCCGACGAGGACATCGACACCTTCTTCGAGGTCGAGGATCTCTGGGCCGTCATCGTCTGGAACGATGACATCACGACCTTTCAGACAGTGATTCAGGCGTTCGTGGAGATCTTCGGCCACACGGTCGAGCGAGCCGACAAGCTGGCGTGGCAGATTCACCGGACAGGCAAGGCCGTGGCGGCGGTGCGACCCAAGGACGAGGCCGAGGCCGCCGTCCACGCGCTGCACCTGCGCAAGATCTCGGCCTCCCTCAGCCGGGCCTAACTCCTTCCTGCGGAGGCTCTCAGAGCCCAGACCGTGGGGCGCTCGGGATCGTCGGCTGCATCCGCGCTGAGCCTCCGTCCTGGAAAGGCGCCACGATCCGCCGCGGTGCTGACCCCCGCTCGGTCCAGCCAGCCGGACTGGTCGTCGACGCCCACCGAAGATTATGCGTATGCTTTGAGCATTCACTCAAAGTGAGGTGGCACATGGCGAAGTCCGGAACGGCCAGCACGGTCGTGACGAGGGACTCTTCCCGCTCGGCCGGGACCCGGACGAGGTTGATCGATGCCGCGATCGAGACCCTGAAGACCGAAGGCTTCGCCGGGTCGAGCGCACGGGCGATCGCCGAGTGCGCCAGCGTGAACCAGGGCTTGATCTTCTACCACTTCGGTTCCGTGGCGAACCTGTTGCTGGCCGCGCTCGACACGGTCTCCGTCCGGCGCATGGAGCAGTACGGAGCTGCGGTCGAGCACGTCGGATCCCCGACCGAGCTCGTCGACGTGGCGACAGCCATCTTCCGGGAGGATCTCGACGCCGGTTACGTGGCCGTCCTCGTCGAGATGATCGCCGGGGCATCCTCGACCCCCGGCCTGGGTCCCGAGGTGTCGGCTCGCCTCGGGCCGTGGTTCGCCTTCGCGGAACAGGCGGTGACGGCGACGCTGGGGCCGTCGCTGGAGTCGGTCCTGCCACCCGGTGATCTGGCCTACGGCATAGTCGCCCTCTACCTCGGGCTCGAGATGCTGACCCACCTCGACGGTGACAGCGGCAGAGCACTCGGTCTCTTCGCCCACGCCAAGAACTTGGCCGCACTCCTCGAAGCGCTTTCCCCGCCGGCGGCGGGGCAGGCATGACGGGGGTCGCTCCGGACGCCGTGCCGGCGCGCCGGTCGACCGACACGGGGCTCGACGTGGTCACGGGAGCCTTCAGCTACTCGGGCTCCTCGCTGGCCCGTGCTTTGCTGCAGACCGGCCGTCGGGTGCGCACCGTCATCGGGCATCCCCAGCGCGCCCCCGCCACGACGGAGATCGACGTTCGCCCGCTCGACTTCGACGATCACCTGGGCCTGGTGGCCTCACTTTCCGGGGCGACCACGCTGTACAACACCTACTGGATTCGCTTTGCCCGTGGCACCGTCGACCACGAGCAGGCGGTCGCCAACTCGAGGTCGCTCTTCCACGCCGCCAAGCGGGCCGGAGTGCAGCGGATCGTGCACGTGAGCATCACGCACCCCAGCAGCACCTCGCCGTTGCCCTACTTCCGCGGCAAGGCACTCGTGGAACGGGCCCTCGCCGAGTGCGACGTCTCGTACGCGGTCGTGCGACCGGCCATCCTCTTCGGCGGCGACGGCGTCCTGCTCAACAACATCGCCTGGCTCCTCCGTCGGCTTCCCGTCTTTGCGATCGGCGGTCGGGGGGACTATCGGATCCGGGGCATCCACGTCGACGACCTGGCTCGCCTCTGTCTGGCCAAGGCGGCCGAACGGCACGACAGTGTCACAGACGCCGTTGGCCCGGAGCGGCCGACCTTCACCGAGCTCGTTGGTGCACTCAAGGATGCGGTCGGGAGTCACGCCCGGCTCATCCACGTGCCGGGCGCCACGGTTCCCGTGTTCGCCCGCGTCCTCGGGCTCGCACTGCACGACGTGCTGCTCACGCCCGATGAGTACCGGGGCATGGCGGCCGGCCTGGCCGACACGGATGGTCCCGCCACCGGCCCGACGGCCCTTTCGGACTGGCTGGTCGAGCACGGGGAGGGCCTGGGACTCCGGTACGCCAATGAGCTGGCGCGCCACTTCGGAGCCACGAGCAGGGCGCGGTGAGGGCGGCCGTGCTCCATCGGCCGGCCGCGCCCGGCTCGATGAGTGCCGCGGTCGCCGCGCTCCTGACGCTGGTCGCCGCCCTGGTCGTGATCGTCTTTGGCGTCATCGCCACGACGGGCGTCTACGGATCGCGCCTGGCCTGGCTCCTGGGTGTCGCGCTTCCCTTGCTGGCGACGAGCATGGTGCTCTCCAGGGTCGCGGTGCGTGCCACTGCACGGGTCCAGCCCGGCCTTTCCCCTGCCGGGCCGGCGCCAGGCCGGCGGGTCAGTCAGGTGATGTTCGCGGCGGCTGCGCTGCTCTTCGGCATCCCGATCGCCCTGGCGGCGACGCTGCTTGGCGCGTACGCCTTGCTTTTCGCGCTGCACGGCATCAGCCTGCTGCGCTGATCGCTCCCCGCATCAGGCAAGACGTGCCGTCAGGCGCGCCTGCACGTCCGGCCACTCCGCCGCCACGATGGAGAAGCGGGCTGACGTGCGTACCGTGTCGTCGGATCCTGGCCGGTCCGCCCGCATGATGCCGTCGAGCTGGCCTCCGATGCGCTCAATGGCGGCCCACGATCGCTTGTTGCGCACGTCGGTCTGCAGGGCCACCCGGTGGACCTGCCAGACGTCGAAGGCGTGGCTCATCATCAGCAACTTGGCCTCGGTGTTGACGTGGGTCCGTTGAGCCGGCCCCGCCAACCAAGTGAAGCCGATGTCCACCACGTCGGGCACCCCGTGCCGCTGGTGGCCCGCCCCGGGCGGCCACTGCCAGAAGGCAATCTCGCAGAAGCGCGTGGCGCCGACGACCAGGTCGCCGCCGTCCGGCCCCGCCCCCCGTCGGATGGTGGCGAAGGCCACGTGGGCGCCCGAGGCCACCTTGGCGAGGGCGTCGCGCACGTAGTCGGTCATCTGCCCCACACCCTGAGGCGTGTAGGTCCACTGGTAGGTGCCGCGGTCGAGCGCGGCGGCCTCCACCAGGGCGGGGATGTGGGCCTCGGTCAGTGGTTCGAGCCGGACGAATCTCCCCTCGAGCGTGAACGGCTCACGCATGGACGGCGGGGACGGTGCCGTCCTGTACGCCGGGTGCGCTTTCGCTGCCCTGGGCCGGGGGCCCGGTCGGCGCCCCCGTCGGGACCACGAAGTCGCGCTGGCGCACCAGCGCGAAGCCGCAGACGGCGCCCACCAAGGCCACCACCGCACCGATCTCCATCAGGTGGTTCAGTGTCACCGAGAAGCCCGAGTGGTACGCCTGCAACAACGCGTTCCGGGCCCCGGCGATCGGGATGGCCGTGGCCGCCTGGCGGACCTCGCCCGAGGACATGGCGCCCTGGAGCTGCGCACCGCCTCGGCGCAGCACTTCGGGCCCGAAGGGCGACTTGGCCAGCGCGGCAGTGGTGTGTGCCACGATCTGGCTCTGGAACACCGCGCCGAGCACGGCGATGCCAGTGGCGATACCGACCTGGCGGAAGGTGTTGTTGGCCCCGGAGGCCATCCCGCTGCGCTGCGGCTGGACGACGGAGACTGCGCCCGAAGCCAGGACCGGGTTCACGATTCCGACCCCGAAGCCGCTCACGATGAAGCCGGGCAGCAGCACGGTCCAGGTCGAGCTCGGATGCGTCGTCGCCATGAGGAGGAGCCCGCCTGTCACGAAGAGCATCCCGATGCCCAACAGGAACCGCGACTGCACGCGCACGGTCAGACGCCCGGCGAAGAAGGAGGTGAAGAAGATGACAAGCGTCATGGGCAGGAAGCGGATGCCGGCGGCCAGCGGGCCGTAGCCCAGGTTGTCCTGGATGTAGAGGGTCAGGTACAAGAACATGGCGAAGATGGAGGCGGCCAAGGTGAAGGCGACCGTCGAGAGTCCCACGAAGGCAGGGATCTTGAACAGGCCGAGGTCCAACATCGGGTCTGCCGCAAAGCGTTCGTTGACGAAGAAGCCCACCATGAGGACGCCCGCTCCAGCCAATAGCCCGATGGTCGTCGCGCTGCCCCAGCCGAAGTCGTTGCCCCGCACCAATGCGAACACGAGCAGGAAGAGGCTCACCGAGAAGGTGACGAAGCCCACCCAGTCGATCTTGCGCGCCCGGAGGTCCTCCGACTTGGCGATCTGCGTGAAGGTGATGAACACGGCGATCGCCCCGATGGGCACGTTCACGAAGAAGATCCAGCGCCAGCCGATACCGCTCGTGATCGCCCCGCCGATGAGCGGCCCGATGGCGACGGCGCCGCCGATCACCGCGCCGTAGACGCCGAAGGCGGTGCCGCGGTCCCGCCCCGTGAACGCGGCCGCGATCAGGGCGAGCGAGGTGGCGAACATGATGGCGCCGCCGACGCCCTGGACGGCCCGGGCCAAGTTGAGCATGAGGGGTGTGGTCGAGAGGCCACAGACCAGCGAGGCGAGCGAGAAGACGACCAATCCGATGGCGAAGATCTTCCGCCGTCCGTAAATGTCACCCGCCACGCCGGCGGTGAGCAGGAAGGCGGCCAGCGTCAGCGAATATGCGTCCACGACCCACTGCAGGTCCGAAAAGCTCGCATGCAGCGACTGCTGAATGTCGGGCAGCGCCACGTTCACAACCGTGATGTCGAGAAGGAGCATGAACGTCGCCGTGCAGACGGCGATCAGGGTCCACCATTTGCGGTCGAGTGCGGGCATTGGCGGAGTGTATCGACCTGGGGTTGTTCCTCGTACAATGTGACGTGATCGTCGGGTCAGCCCTCACCATCGAAATCGGCGACCGCACCTTGCTGGCGGACGCCTCTTTCGTCGTCGGCGCCGGCGAGAAGGTGGGCCTGGTGGGGCGTAACGGAACCGGGAAATCGTCCTTCATCTCCGTGCTGGTAGGCGAGACCTCGCCCCAGCTGCGCCATCGGGGCAACGTCCGCCTCCTCGGCTCGTTCGGGTACCTGCCGCAGGCGCCGGTACCGGGGGGCCTCGGGCTCGAGCCGACCGGCTTCTCGCACATCCTGTCGGCCCGGGGCCTCGACGTTCTCGACGATGCGCTGGGCACCGCCCGCGTCGCCATGGCCGACGATCCGACAGAGGAGAACATCGAGCTCTTCACGGATCTGCAGGAGCAGTTCCAGTCCAACGGCGGCTACGAGGCCGAGTCGGTCATGGCACGCCTGGCCGATGGCCTGGGCCTGCGCCAGGAGCTGCTGCTCGAGGACATCGACGCGCTGTCGGGCGGCCAGCGCCGCCGCGTCGACCTCATGCGCGTGCTCTTCCAGGAGCCGGACCTGATGATCCTGGACGAGCCGACGAACCACCTCGACCGTTCCGCCAAGCGCTGGTTGCTGGACGAGCTGGCTCGCTTCGGCGGCGCGATCCTCGTCGTGAGTCACGACCTCCGACTGCTGGACCAGTCCATCACCAAGGTGCTCAACATCGCGAACCAGCGGCTGACCGAGTGGAAGGGGAACTACTCCAAGTTCGAAGCGATGCGCGAGGCCGACCAGTCCCAACGTGAGCGTTCATCGGAGCTGGAGGCGCGCGAGATCAAGCGTCTCTCGTTGCTCGCCGACTCCATGCGGGCGAGCACCGAGAAGCGGGCCCGCAAGGCCAAGCAGCTGGACCGGCGGGTCGAGCGGATGGAGTCGGGACGGACGCAGGTCGAGAAGCGCGACCGGGCCAGCAAGTTCTCGCTCCCGACCCCGCCCCGCTCCGGCGGTGTTCCCCTCGAGGTGGCCAAGTTGGGCATCCGCTACGGCAGCAACGAGGTGCTCTCGGAGGTGACGTTCCATGCCGGACGGGGCGATCACATTGTGATCATCGGCCGCAATGGCGCCGGGAAGTCCTCGCTGCTGCGCTGCCTGGCCGGTGCACAGGAGCCCTCGAACGGCGTCGTCGAGTTCGGCACGAACGTCGAGCTCGGCTACTTCGCACAGGAGCACGAGCAGATCGATCCCGAGCGCAGCGCGCTCGACAATGTCAGCGATGCCGTGCTGAAGGCCGAGCGGGACCGGCGCGCCCTGTTGGGCTCGTTCGGGCTGCCGTCCAAGGCGGCCGACCAGTTGCCGGGCACCCTGTCCGGGGGAGAGCGGGCCAAGCTCGGGCTGGCCATGCTGTCGGCGGGGGAGGCGAACCTCCTTTTGCTCGACGAGCCGACCAACAACCTCGACCCTTCGTCCATCGCCGCCGTCGGCGCCATGCTCGGGGCCTGGCCGGGCACCATCGTGGCCGTCAGCCACGAACGCGGCTTCGTCGAGGCTCTCCGCCCGACCTATTGCCTGCGCCTGCCCGAAGAGCGCTTCACCCACTGGCGCGACGAGTACCTCGACGACGTGGAGATGCGCTGATCCGAGCCCCGGCCGCGCCGCGGGCCGGTGCGAGGGGTCTGCCTTACTTCATCCAGATCTGCGCCGGCCAGAGCACGCCCTCGTCGAAGGCGATGGCCTTCGATCCCTGCAGCGTGGTCGGGTTGGCGAAGTTCTGCACGTTCGGGTTGGCCACCACGGCCCAGGTGTCGCGGGCCAGCCAGAGGTAGGGGATGTCCTGGGCCAGGTACTGATTCACCTGCTGGTAGGCCTTGACCCGGTCGGCCTTGTCGTTCGTGGTGCGCCCGGCCAGCAGCGCCGTCTGAATCCGGGGGTCGCTGTTGCGGGCCATGTTCAGGGCCAGCGGGGGAGAGGTGGTCTGCGTGCTCCACCACACGTAGTTGAGATCGGGGTCGACGGCTCCGAACTGGCGCCACAGCGTGGCCTGATAGGTGCCGGCCAATGCGGCGTTGATGAGCGCCGCCTGGGCCAAGATGGTGATGTTGACCTTCATACCCGCCGTCTGCCAGGCCTGCTGGAGGAACTGGGCTGCAGCCAGGGTCTCCGGGTCGCTCGTGGAATTGAGCGAAAAGGTGACCTGCTTGCCCGTCTGTTGCTGCACCTGCTTGATCAGCTTGGCAGCTTGCGTGGGGTTGTAGTTCGGGTAGGCGGTCTTGGTGTAGTACTCGCTCCCCGGCAGGAAGAGACCGTTCACAGGGGCGTCGACACCCTTGTCGATGACCTTGGTGAACTGGGTTCGGTTGATACACATGGCCATGGCCGTGCGCAGCGTCTTGTTGTTGAATGGTGTCGTGGAGGTGTTCAGCATGATGCACTGCATCGTCGGCTGTCCCACGACCTGGCCGCTGTTGTCGTAGTAGGAGTACTTCTTGTCGCCTCGGAACTGCAGGAGGTTGTCGGGCGAATTGGAGTGCATCATGTCGATCTCGTTCGTCTCGAGCGCGTCGGCGCGCGAGCTGGCGTTGATGATCGGCTTGTAGGTGATGGAGCTCAGGTACGGGTAACCCTTGCGCCAGTAGTGGGGATTCCTGGTCGATGTCATGTGGCTGTTGGGCACCCAGTCCTGGAAGACGAACGGACCGGTGCCGACCGGGTTCGAGGTCCCGCCGTCGGCACTGTTGAGCATTGACGGTGCGGCGATGTAGCCGGTCTGGGCCTGAGCCAGGTAGTAAGGGAACGGGGCCCATGAGGTCTTCATGGCGATCGTGACCGCCAGCGGGCCACTCACCGATGCGCTGGCGATCTGGTCGGCGAAGGCAGGGCCGGTCAGGATGGAGGTCGCCGAGTTCTCGATGTTGAGATGCAGCGCGCTGGCGTCGAGTGGCGTCCCGTCGTGGAAGACGATGCCGGGCCGCAGCGTGATCGTGAAGGACGTGAAGTCCTCGTTCGACGTGATCGACTCGGCCAGGTACGGCTCCACGCCGCCGGCGGCGTTCACGATGGCGAGGGGATCGAAGACGGTGCGGCCGTAGAGAAACCCGCCCTCGTCCCAGCGAGCGGTCGAAGGGTTGAATCCGCTCTCCTCGGTGTCGATGCCCATGGTGAGGGAACCGCCCTTCACCGGCCTTGCAGTCGAGACCCCGTTTCGGCCCGGTCCGTTGGTCTGCGCGGCGCCCGCCTCGCCTTCGAGGCCGCCGATCATGGCGGCTCCCGCGCCGAGTGCGAGTCCGCCGGCCATGAACGACCGACGATCAAAAGACTGCGTCATCGCAAACCCCCAAGCTCTCGATCCCCACTGCGTACCGCTGTGAGGCGGGAGGTTACAACTTCGTGACCGTTCGAGTGTGGCGGGCAATTGGGGGGTGGCCGACGGGGTATGGCAACCTGGGCCAGAACCAGCCGTGACCATGAGAGGGAGAACAGGAATGACGATCGCAATCGGTGACCGGGTGCCTGACGTGAAGGTCTTCACATTCGGCGACAAGGGACCCGAGGCGACCACGTCGGCCGAGGTCCTGGGCACGGGAAAGGTCGTCCTTTTCGGTGTCCCCGGGGCCTTCACGCCGACCTGCTCGGATCACCACCTCCCCGGATTCGTGTTGCGGACCGAAGAGCTCCGGGCGAAGGGCGCCGACAAGGTGGTGTGCGTGTCGGTCAACGACCCCTTCGTCATGGGTGCGTGGGGGCAGGACCAGAACGTCGGTGATGCCGTGGTGATGCTCGCCGACGGGAACGGCGAGCTAGCCGAGGCACTGGGGCTCACCATGGACGGCAGCGGTTTCGGACTGGGGTCGCGTATTCAGCGCTTCGCCGCCATCATCGATGACGGCGTGGTCAGCTGGCTCGCCGTCGAGCCCGGTCCCGGGCTGAACGTCAGCTCGGCCGAGGAAGTGCTCGCCGCGCTCTAGCGCCTGGTCCTCGAGCACCGCGCCGACTGACGGACCGCGTCGGTCAACCCGCACCATCGCGCAAGAAATGCAGGCTTCGTGCTTCTGGCGCGCTCCGCAACGGGCGTGGCACCGCCTCACGGGATGAAGATGGAGGTCAACCCCCTTGCCGGGGGACTCAATTCAGAGTAGGATACTGGGTATGCTACCTCGAAATGAGCGCTCATGAGCGTCCGCCACGCCCTGTTGGCCCTTCTGAGCGAGGGGCCGAAGTACGGCCTGCAACTGCGGCAGGAGTTCGAATCCCGGACCGGTGAGGTCTGGCCCCTCAACGTCGGGCAGGTCTACACGACCCTGCAGCGCCTCGAGCGTGACGGCCTCGTGGAGTCCGACGACACCAGTGAGGAGGGCCCCCAGAAGGGCTTCCACATCACCCAGGAGGGAGCGGACGAGCTCGCCCTGTGGTTGCGCACCCCGCCCGATTTCTCGTCGCCGCCCCGCGACGAGCTGGTGATCAAGGTCCTGGTCGCCCTCGGACTCCCCGGCGTCGACGTGCACGAGGTGGTCCAGGTGCACCGGCGCTACCTCGTCGAGCTGATGCAGCAGTGGACGCGCCTCAAGGAGGACGAAACGCGCCTCGACATCAACTTCGCGCTGGTGGTCGACGCCGAGCTGTTCCGCCTGGACTCGCTGATCCGGTGGCTGGACACGGCCGATGGCCGTCTGAAGAGAGCGGCGGGCGAAGATGCGCCGGCACCCCAGTCGTTCCCACTCCCAAAGGCCCGGCGCAGGGTAGGAGCCCCCGAATGAGCTACCTCGAACTACGCGACATCTCCAAGGTCTACGGAGAAGGTGCCACCGAGGTCCACGCGCTGCAGCGTGTCGACCTCTCCGTCGAGTCCGGTTCCCTGGTGGCGGTGATGGGCGCCAGCGGCTCAGGCAAGAGCACGCTGTTGACCATCGCCGGCAGCCTGGAGGACCCGACCAGCGGCGAGGTCTACGTCGGCGGTCGTCCGCTGTCCTCCCTGTCGCGGAACGCCAAGGCAAAGCTGCGGCGCCAGTCCATCGGGTACGTCTTCCAGGACTACAACCTGCTCGCCGGGCTGAGCGCGCTGGAGAACGTCTCCTTGCCGCTCGAGCTCGACGGGGTCCCGGCCCGCAAAGCGCAAGGGACCGCCCTCGAGACGCTCGACGAGTTTGGGCTCAAGGACCGGGCGTCGCACTACCCGGACCAGCTGTCGGGTGGTGAGCGCCAACGGGTGGCCATCGCCCGGGCCGTGGTCGGGGGACGCCAGCTCCTCCTGGCCGACGAGCCCTCCGGCGCGCTCGACTCGACCAACGCTGAGAGCGTGATGCGCTTGATCCTTGCGGCGTGCCACCGTGGCTTGGCGGCCGTCGTGGTGACCCACGACGCGCAATTGGCCTCGTGGGCCGACCGCGTGATCTTCCTGCGCGACGGGCGCATCGTCGATCAGACGCTGCCGCTGGACAGTCCCGAAGCCTTTCTCGCTGACGTTCCCAACCGATGAGCGTCGGCGTCCTCGAACGGCCGCCGACTGAGTCGGCCCAGAAGCCGAGCAGCGGAGGCGTACCGGCCCGCCGCGCCATGCTCCGCTGGTCCTGGCGCCTCTTCAAGCGAGAGTGGCGCCAACAATTCTTGATCTTGCTGCTCATCGTCGTGGCGGTGGCCGCCACGGTCGTCGGCTCCGCGGTCGCGGTGAACACCCCACCTCCGGCCAACGCGGGGTTTGGCACGGCCCACGATCTCGCATCCTTCAACCTGACGCCGACCACCAAGTCGGGGACGGACAGCCCGTCGTACGTGGCGGCGCAGACCGCCCTGCTGGAGCACCGCTTCGGCCGGGTGCAGATCATCGCCAACGAGACCTTCAGCGTCCCCGGCACCACGCAGACGTACCAGCTCCGGTCCCAGGACCCCCACGGCCCTTACGGCGGGCCGATGCTCCAGTTGCTCTCCGGGCACTATCCGGCCAGCTCTGATCAGATCGCGCTCACCCCCGGGCTGGCCTCCGAGCTCAACCTGAGCGTCGGCGACGCCTGGCCCCTCGGCGGCAAGACCGTCGTCGGCATGGTGCAGAACCCCCAGAGCCTGCTCGACGAGTTCGCACTCGTCCCGCCGGGACAGGTGGAGCATCCGACCCAGGTGAACGTCCTCTTCGACGCATCTCCGTCGGCGGCCAAGGATCTTCCCTCGTACGTCACCACGCCCGGAGCGAGCAACAACAACACCATCAACCCGTCGACCATCGTGCTGGCATTGGCGACGGTGGGCATGCTCCTGATCGCCCTGGTGTCGATCGGTGGCTTCACCGTGCTGGCCCAGCGCCGCATGCGCTCCCTCGGGATGGTCGAGTCCATGGGGGCGACCGACCGCAATGTCCGGCTCGTCTTGGAGGCCAACGGCGTCATCGTGGGGTTCGTGGGTGCAGTCGTGGGTTTCGCGCTGGGCCTGGTTCTCTGGTTGGCCTACCGACCACACAACGAGCAGAGCGCGCACCACGTCATCGGCATGTTCGCACTGCCCTGGAACGTGATCGCGCCGGCCATGGCGCTCGCGATTGTCGCGACGTTCTTCGCCGCCGGCTACCCAGCGCGAGCAATCACCCGCGTGCCGGTCGTCAGCGCTCTCGCTGGGCGTCCCGCGCCACCCCGCCAGATCCACCGCTCGCTGGTTCCCGGCGTGGTCGCCTTGGCCGTCGGGTTCGTCATGTTCTCGATCTCCGGCGCCTCGGGGAACGGCGGCGGCGTGATCTGGCTGGTTCCGGGCCTCATCGCGCTGATCGTGGGGATCATCCTCGTCTCGCCGTTCTTCCTGGCCCTGCTGGCCCGCGTCGGAGGCAAATCGCCCATCGCCATCCGCCTGCCACTGCGCGACATGGCGCGCTACCGGGCCCGCTCGGGCTCGGCCCTCTCCGCCATCAGCCTCGGGATCATGATCGCGGTCATCATCTGCGCCGTCGCCGTCGCCCGCTACGCCAACGTCTTCGACTACGTCGGTCCGAACATGACGGCGAACACGCTCAACGTGTACAGCGCACCGACAGGTCCCACCTTCGGTCCGAACGGTCAGAACGGTCCAGCGCAGCCGGCGCCGAGCCTCTCGGCCCAGGCAGCGACCGCCCATGCCATCGCCTCCGCTGTCGGGGCCAAGCGCCTGATCGAGCTCGACAACCCGGCCGTGGGCCTGCAGAACCCGAGTGGACAGGGCCGGCAGTGGAACGGCCCGATCTACGTGGCCACGCCGTCGCTCCTGCGGGCTTACGGCATCAACCCCTCGTCTATCCCGTCCAGCGTCGACATCCTCAGCTCGCGGCCCGGACTGGCCGGCTCGGGCGTGCAGCTCACCTACGGGGGCGGGGGCAAGGGGGGCAACGGCTTTCAGGGTCTCGGTGCCGGCGGGAACAACTACAACCAGTGCACGCCCAACCAGTGCCTCGCCCACCCTGTGGTCCAGGAGGAGAGTCAGCTGCCCATCGGCACGTCGTCACCGAACACGGTGATCACCGAGAGTGCGCTGCACCGGCTGCACCTCACGAGCCAGAACAGCCTCGCGGGCTGGATGATCTTGGCCAACGACTCCATCACCCAGCCCCAGCTGACGAACGCGAACTCGCTGGCGGCATCCGGCGATTTGAGCATCGAGTCCAAGAACGACGCGCCGACATCGGCCGAGATCGTGAACTGGGCGACAGTCTTTGGCATCGCCCTCGCGCTCGGGGTCCTTGCCATGAGTGTGGGGCTCATCCGGAGCGAGACGGCGAGCGAGCTGCGCACGCTCGCCGCCACCGGCGCCAGTTCGCGCACCCGGCGGAGCCTGACGGCCGTCACCGCGGGAGGCCTGGCCTTCCTCGGTGCGCTGCTCGGCATTGTGGCGGCTTATATCGGGCTGTTCGGATGGTTCCGCTCGAACGCGTTGGAGGGCGGCGTGTCGGACATCATCAATCACGCACCGTGGGACAACCTGTTCTTCATCTTGATCGTCATGCCGGTCGCGGCCATCCTCATCGGCTGGGTGCTGGCAGGGCGGGAGCCACGGGGCATCGGCACCCGGCCGGTGGAGTAGGTGCCGTGACCACCTGCAGCGATGACGGCTTGGTGACGAGCTATGTCCCTTCGCCATCACCGGGCGCTTCCGTGGCGCAAGGCCACCGGATGCGAGCCCGTTGGCTGGTGCACCTCTCGCTGATGGCCACCTTCGCCGCCTCGCTGGCCACCGTGGTGTTGATACCCGAGGGGACGCTGCACCTCGTCGTCGGGCTGGCGTTCGTGGCTCTGGCGACCGTCCACGTCGTCCAACGCCGACACACCGTGACGCGATTGCTCGGGAACTTGGGACGGGCGCGCACCTGGGTGACCCGTCGGGGCCGGCTCGCGTGGTCGGACGTGATCCTCGCCGTGTTGACCTTCAACCTTTTGGCGTCGGGATCGTACGACTGGCTGTCGGGCAACCAGGTGATCCTTCAGCCCCGCGAGGTGGGGATCCCATTCCGTGACATCGGGTGGCACGTGCTCTCGGCTCTCGTGCTGCTCGCGTACCTCTGCGTGCACGTCGGCCGCCGCTGGGACCGCCTCCGCCGGTCCGCCATCCGCTGAGTCGTTTACTCACGCCCGAAGGCTGCCGGTCTTAGGACTCGGACGTCACGGCGAAGCGCTCGGTGTAAAAGGTCAGGGCCCGCCGGCGCTCAGCTGCGTCGAGCCCGAACTGGTCCAGGTCGTAGGTGACAGCCCCGTGGCGGCCGCGGGGGTGCGCCGCCATGAAGGTGGCCATTGCGTCCGTGGCCCGTCGGTCCAGGGGCTGGCCCGCCAGGTCGTAGACCCGCGCCACCATGGCCAGGTCGTCCGCCATGAACTCGTCGAAGCGCACGTCGATCGTCCGATCTGCCGGCAGGGCGTCGCGCTCGGTGGCGCACCGGCGGAGCATGCGCTCGAGCCGGTCCGACCAGTAGTCGCCCATGCCCTCGAGGTCGACGCGGTCACGGGTAAGGCGCGCCGTGTAGGCGATCATCGTCACCATGGACGCGGTGACCGAGACCGGGTCCCGGTGCGTGACGACGAAGGTGGCGTCGGGGAACGTGTCGACCAGCGCCGGGAATTGCTCCAGGTGTTGGGGCGTCTTGAGGACCCAGCGGGTGCCGCCCCGGAGCCACTGCAGCACCTTCAACACCTTGCGGAGGTAGGCGTAGGTCGGTCGCTGGTCGCGGGACAGATAGGCGTCGCGCCAGGTCGGCATCGGGGCAGTGGTCTCGAACAACATGGTGGAGAAGTCGATGGCCAGCAGCTGTATCTCCTCGTGCGTGTGCTCGACCGTCATCTCGTGCATGCGGTTGAAGTACGGCAGGGCCGCGTTGAGAAAGGAGAGCGCCGTCTCCGTTCGCTCCAGGCGCGGGTCGGCGGCGCCAGGGGCAGTGACTTCGGCCGCTGGCAAGACCGGCTCCAGGCTCTCCCAATAGGGAAGCGACCGCAGGGCGGGATCGGCCGACATGAGGTTGTGCAGGTGCGTGGTGCCGGTGCGGGGCAGCCCGCAGACGATGATCGGAGCGACGATCTGCTCGTCGAGGATCTCGGGATGCCGCCCGATGAGGTCCTCGATGAGCAGCCTGTTCTTCAGCAAGCCGAGGATGAAGACATGCTGCTGCATGATGCCGGCACCGTTGAAGCCGCCCTCCTCACGCATGGCCAGGCAGAGCACCCCGAGTCGCTCGACGAAGTCGTCGGCGCCGAAGTCCTCGAGTCCGGTCTCCGAACGCGCGGTTGCGATGAGTTCCGCTGGGGCGAGGGTCAGTTGCGATCCCGCTTCTTCCATGAAATCGAGAATGGCGCGAACCTCGTCGCCGTAGCGGGGCGCGGCCAGGTCGTCGATGCGGACGGCGGCCGGGCGGGCACTCATACCGTGTCCACCGGGAGGACCTCCACCTGAGGCTGCTCGGGGGTTTCGGCGGGCAGGAACCAGCGGAACCAGATGCGACCCGACTCGTGCCCGGCGGTCGAGACCCAGTTGGGGTGGGTCGGGCGCCGGGCCGACACGACGATGATCCACGAGCCATCGGATTCGTATTGGACCTGAGCGCCGTTGATGGTCACCCGCTCGTAGTCGTAGTTGTAGGTGTGGAGCAGGCGGTTCCACAGGCACATGTTCCAGAAGACGCATTCCGGGGAACGCCCGCGGATGACCAAGGCTTGGTCTTCGGCTAGTTCGAACGCACCCATGGCGTAGGCCGCATCGCCGGCCGCCCAGCCGAAGGTGGTGGTCGGCACCGGGTAGGGGGGGTCGATGGCGTTGGGCGTGCCCAATGGGATGGGCACGATGCTGGCCTGCTCACGAACCCAGGTCGTCGCGGCTCGGATGCGCCGGGCCAGATCGGCGTCATCCTGCCGGAAGATCTCCGGCGGATCGTCGGACTCGATGTGCCAGGCGGCGCGCCGTCCCGTGACCGGGTCGTCGAGATAGTCGCGGGTGATGGCGGCCACGGCATCGGGCTCCAACCGGATCCAGGCGGCGCCGGGCTCAGCCGGGTCGGTCGGAGAGATGACGATATGGATGGCCCCGTCGGCGTCCCGCTCGACACCATGGCTGTTGGCCGACCCGACGATCCGGGTGGAATAGCGCCCGTCGTCCGGACCGCCGTAGACGGTCAGCGACATGTAGACGGCGTCGCCGGGATCGAGCCTCACCCGGTACGTCCGAGTGGGATCGACCGGCGCGTAACAGTAGAACGCGTCGGAGTTGTCGCCGCCCCATTTCTTGTACGGCCCCACGATCTCGACGAAACGGGGCCGAGCCTTGTCGGCCCACAGGTTCACCTCGGCTGCCACCTGCAGGATGGACAGTACCCACTTGTGTGCTTCCAGAAGCGTCTCGGGGTCGTCAGCGAGGTGTTCCACCATGCGTTGGTGTGTCGCGCTGACGGTTTCGAGCAGCTCGGTGAAGGCCGTCTCGGTTTCGGTCGTCATGTGTCCCCCATCTCGAAGTGGCGCCGATCATAGGGAGCATCCGGGCCCCGACGGAGTTGGTGGGACCATGACCGCGGTTCGAGCGATTGGGAACGGATCGTGGCTCGCACGAGGTGGCGACGCGTCTGGGCGTTACGAGGCCTGGATGGGAGCGATCGAGGTCGGAGCTGCGGGCACTCCGACCTCCTGGCGCTGGTGCTCCCAACGGGCCAGGATCCATGTCAGCGCGGCGAGTCCGGCGAACCAGACGAGGTTGCCAAATGGCAACACGCTCCAGGCCACCATCGCGCACAGGACGAAGATCGCGGCGCGGCGGAGCCGGGCATCGCAACCCGTGCAGGCCAGAAGTGGGAGCGCCCACAAGACATACCAAGGCTGTGGATTGGTCGCACAGATCGCCATGACCCCGAAGCCCAGCGCCAGAGCGCCAACCCAGTTCGCTCGCCGTGGGAGCAAGAGGACAATGGCAACGGCCGCGACGATTCCTCCTAGTTGGATCGCGTTGGCGAGACTCGATGATGTGGTCCCGGCCAGGTTCAGGATCGAGAACGAACTGGCGACGGTGGCCTGTGAGGCAGAGCGCAACCAACTGAAGCCGTCGCCGCCACTGGCGAGCCCGGCCGCGAGCAATGCGCCGAGAGTCAGGGCAAGCCCACCGACCAGATACGCGCCTCGGCGGCGCCATGAGCCTTTCCAGCACCACCAGGCAAGAGCCAGGACGGCGAGCGCTGCTGGAGCCTTCACCGTCACCGCCAGTGCGGCCAGACACAACGCCCACCACGGTCGTTTCGTGAGGGCGAGGGCGACGGCCGCCACGACGAGGCTGATCATGACGGCGTCGTTGTGGATGCCGGCGACAAAGACGACGAGCACCGCCGGGTTCGACACGCCGGCGACCACCGCTTCGGCCGGGTTGATGCCGCGAGCGGCCGACGCTCGGGCGACGCCCCACGCACACAGCGCCAGACCGGCCACAACAGCCAACCGCCATCCTTCGACGGCAATCCAGGGGTGCCCGCCGGCCACCTTCACGAGCAGCGCAGAAAGATCCACCTCTCCTGGCCCGTAGATGGAGGGGCCCGTCAGATATTTCGGATCGACGGCCGAGACCCATATCGAGTGGGGACCGAGGAGATGTATCGGGCTTGTCGCGCCAAATCCTGACGTCGCCAGCTTCCCCTGAGCCACGTAGACCCACACGTCCTGGCTCGCGAACGGAGCAGCCAACATCAATGGCGCGGTCCATGCCACGGCGACCCACCACAGGCGACGCCACTGGAGCGTGGGATCCGCTCGCACCATGCGCCAGAGGCTGAGCCACGCCGCCCCCAAGAGCACGAGTCCGATGACGGCCGCAGCCAGGACCAGCAGGTGGCCCGACCCCACGCCGGGACCAGCGTTCGCCGGCCCGGCCCAGGCGGGCAGAGTCGGCCCCTCCCACCCGGGGGCGGGACCCGAGGCCGCGAGGGGCCAGACGCCGCCCGCGTGCGGTCCGTACGGCGAAGCGGGGAGATTGCTGGCCAGCGCCAGGAGGGCCGAACCGCCGGCACCCGCCACCGCCGTGCGGACCCGTGCGATCGTCCGGTTCGTCTCTTCTGGAGCGAGTGCTCTCCCGGGTGCGATCCGGTCCGATTCCAGCGAGCCGGCGCTCACGATGGAATTATCGGCTGTCCGAGCGGGATCTGAAGTGATTCGTGAACCCACCGCTGTGAGATTTGATCGGCTCTTTGACTGCGGCTTCGCGGCATTTGGGTGGCGTCTCGGAACCAATCGAGTCGCGAAGAGTGTCGGGTTCGGCTGGGTCTTATGGCCTACCAGGGTCGGAGCTTGAGAGCGGCCGACCAGGATCGAACTGGCATCATCAGCTTGGAAGGGTGAGGGAGCCGGATGAAGGCGAACCCTGTCGAACGGTTATGCCGGTTCAGCTCCGTTGCGTGGATCAGGCCGAATAGCGTTGAATGCCGGCATCCGCGGGATGAAACGCGCACGGCCGCAGAAATCGGGCAGCCGTTCTCCAGAACACTTGCGGCCAACGGGAACTCGTGATCGTCGCCTGCCCCATGCCGGCACCATGGTGCACCCGCAGGGCCCGAAGAAGCGGACGTTTTGGGCTACCCCAGGGGTAGGACGGCTGTGGACTTCTCCACCACGAGCTGGCAGACGTCGCGGTGAATTTTGGCCCTTGAGGAGCGGTCTGTAGAGGCCAGCGTTCGCGATTGTTGCCTGCCCGCAGTCGGCCCGATCCGACACCTTCGCTCGAAGTCGTGAATGTCGCTTGGGACTCAGCTGTCGGGCGTGACCGCATCCAATCGGCGCCGAACCTCGGACGTGTTCACGCCGAGAGCGCCCAGCAGCACCGCCGCAGGATCTGGTGGTTGGAGCGTGAGGATCTGGGCCAGCACCTGCTGGGCCGTGACATAGAGCCTCCGGCGATTGGGCTTGGACGCTTCCTCAAGGACCTTCTTTGCCGCTGGCGTGATGCGGAGGCGATCTTTTTGCGCGACGTCTCTGAGCCTCGGCTTCTTTGGCACGGTGCGCATCGGCAGTGGGGGAGCGTCGGTGCCGGACCCCAGGCCCAGGGCACCCAGGGCTTCGTGATCGAGCGACGCAAGGGCCTGGCGAGCTTGCTGCAGGTTCACACCCAACATGACTTCGATCGAGGGGTCCTCGAACAAGGCGAGCAAGAGGTGATCGGTGCCATATCGGCGATCACCTCGGCGACGAGCCTCCTCACTGGCCTGCAGACAGATGGCCCAGGCGTGAAGCACCTCTGGCGCAACGGATTCGGTGGTCATGATGACTCCTTGTTGTATTTGGTGTGTACGGATTGGCGGGTGACGCCCAAAGCGTCTCCGATCTGCTGCCACGACCAGCCCTTTTCCCGGGCCGACGCGACGTT
>Ga0182024_10002775_pt1 | contig 42977 bp, 27 predicted proteins | sample P32metaG_FD_120480 | JGI IMG/M metagenome (GOLD analysis project Ga0182024, IMG submission 120480) | Permafrost microbial communities from Stordalen Mire, Sweden - P3-2 metaG (Illumina Assembly) | ecosystem: Environmental > Terrestrial > Soil > Wetlands > Permafrost | place: Sweden: Stordalen... | reverse complement strand
GAGCTTCGCCAAGCTGGGCCGCAAGACGATGCTACAGGCGGTGAAAGAGATTTTCGCCGAACAACCGGGTCGGCCCAAACCGGTAATTGACCACGCTCCGGCTGAGCCGGTTGCTCTTCCGCAAGCGCTACAGGACGTGCAGACGCAGCCGGCGGGTCTAGCGGGTGCAACGGTACCAGTGCCTGCCGGCACTCGTCCTTCACCTTCGGCAACTTCTGGCGGCAACGGCGTCGAACTGGCCGCGGCCTCGTTCATCGAGGCTGGACTGCGATTGATCGAATCAATCGCGGTGGGTGGCACTGCGGGCGGCGCGGCAGGCGGCACGGCGGCTCGTTCCACGGCCGCGCCCGCACCGCGCCTGGCTCAAGTGTTGCCCGCCCTGTTCACTAGCGATCCTCGGACGAACCGCCCGGCATTGACCATTCCTCTGCCTGATTCAGTGACCCCGGAGCGGCTCACCAGCGCGTTTTCGGCCCTGCTGAACATGTTCGGACGATCCGTGAGCGCACCTGCCACTCCAAAGAGCCAGAGCTGACCGGCATCAACCCAAGAATAAGTTCGTCACCGTGCAACCAGTGCTCAAGTTCATACCCTGGTAGAAGGTTCCAATCAGACGAAGTGAGCGGGCACTGAGATGGCCCGGGAGACCGTTTTGTTACGGGTGTGAGACTTAAAGAAAGGACAGCCGGTCAGTCGCCTGGTCGATTGCGTACCTGACGTCTGAGGCGATTGATATCGATCCGTTCGGTCTGGGACATGCTCTCCAAAAGTTCTTCCAGAGTTCTGCGGAATGCTCCCGCCGTCGCATATGTTCTCGGAATCGCCATTATGCAGCCCGCCGCAGTGCATCTTCGACCATCTTGCGTGCCGTCTCGCTCAGTTGTGCGTTCCGAAGCTGCTGTCGCGTGATGAGCCCGCGGTCAACAGCCTGCCGCAGCGCTTGACGTATAAACGTCCGCTCCACCGTTCCGGCCTCTATCAGATCAAGAATCGTTCGCAGCGGCCGAGTGTATTTGTAACCAGGTCCAGCCTGTATTTCGCTCTTAAGCAGGTCGCGATAATGGAGCACGACAATTCCTGGGATAGCGCTGTTACGCCGGAAGTTCGTCGGAACGGTCATATGGAGCTTCGCCGGGTTCAGGTCGGTCAGTTCATAGAGGCTTAGCGCCGTCTGATGACTGTAAACTCCCACTACCTCTTCCTTCCGATTCCTGGACCAGAGCGACCAGAGCACAAGATCGGGCCGATCCGGCGCCGGGAACAACGTAAGGCGGTAGATGCCGCGCTGTTCCCGAATCCAGTTTCCGGCCTGCACGTGGTAGGGATGCGTATTTTCGGCAAATCCGGCCGTCTTGGCCTGCTTCGTAGTGAAAAAGCCTTGCTGTTGCTCGGCGAGCTCGAAGAGCCGCCGCGACGCTTCTCGGTGAGACTGAGCCATAACACAATACTACAACTTTTTTGTGGTACAAAGTAGTGTCTTTACTTGAGACTCAAGCTCGAAATGAAACAGCGCTTCCCTAACACTAATGCCAGAAAGTTTAAGGGTGCGCTGATACTTATCCGCGCTCATTTTCCTAGCACTATTTACTAGCACAGCCCGCAAAAAGTGCCTAAAAGCAGCAATTTTGGTGCATTTTTGGCGGTATTTGGTCGCATGGGGATTCACAGTATAAGCGCATTATTTTGAGTTAATTATCTGATTTTAGAGGAGTTACTTGGGGTGACGACGGTCGAATCTCACGTCCTAACCCCTAGACGATAGCGCCACTGCAATCAATAACTTGCTAAAGATATTCCAGGCCACAAAGTCCTCATCAGCCGATTTCGGGCCAAAATCAGTATCGCTGAATCTCGCGAAAATGGCAATTCCTTCCCAGGTTCTCGAATTAGTCGCTAAGCAGGTTGAGCGAACGTCCGCCCACGATGACCTTCTCCCCCACGGGTGATTGCGCGAAGGGATCCTCGATGTTTTCGGTGTTGACGATCATGCGCCAGGGCTTGCCGCTGGGAGACGGGGGCAGAATGAATTCCACACCCTGGTCTGCCGCGTTTACCATCAGCAGAAAGCTGTCGTCGATTACCCACTCGCCGTTTTCGTCGGTCACTTGCAGCGTCTTCCCGTTCAGCAACAAGGCGACGGAGCGGGTCCAGCCGGTCGACCACGCTTCGTCTGACACCTCGTTGCCGTCCGAACTGAACCACGTCACATCCCGGATCACACCCACCAGCGCGCCGTTGCCTTTCATGCGGATTTCGCGGTCCTGAAAGAATTTTCTGCGGTGCAGATTGGGGTGCTCCAGCCGGAAATGGACTAGCTTGCAGGTAAACTCGAGCAAACGCTTGCGGCGCTCATCCAGGTTCCAGTCAAACCAGGTCAGTTCGCCGTCCTGACAGTAGCAGTTGTTATTGCCCTGCTGCGAACGCGCGAACTCATCGCCTCCGTTAATCATGGGAACGCCCTGCGAAAGCATCAGCGTGGCCAGCAGATTGCGCATCTGGCGCTCACGCATTGTATTGATGGCGTCGTCGTCGGTCGGTCCTTCCGCGCCCATGTTCCAGGAATCGTTGTTGTCCGTTCCATCCCGGTTCTCGTCGCCGTTGGCTTCGTTGTGTTTGTTGTTGTAGCTGACCAGGTCGCATAGCGTGAAGCCGTCGTGCGCAGTCGCGAAGTTGATGCTTGCATATGGCTTGCGTCCGTCGTACTGGTACAGGTCGCTGGACCCGGTCAAACGATAGGCGAAGTCGGAGAGCATACCGCCGTCTCCCTTCCAGAAACGGCGCACGGTGTCGCGGTATTTGCCATTCCATTCTGCCCACAGAACCGGGAACTGGCCCACCTGATACCCGCCGTCGCCCACGTCCCACGGCTCGGCGATGAGCTTCTTTTCCGCGAGCGTTGGGTCCTGATGAATAGTGTCGAAAAACGAAGAGAGCCGGCTCACTTCATGCAGCTCGCGCGCCAGCGTGGCAGCCAGGTCAAATCGGAATCCATCCACGTGCATCTCCGTAGCCCAGTAGCGCAGTGAGTCCATAATCATTTTGAGCACCTGCGGATTGCGCACGTTGAGCGAATTGCCGGTGCCAGTGTAGTCCATGTAGTATTGCGGATCGTCTGGGACCAACCGGTAATACGCGGTGTTGCACACACCCTTCCAGCTCAGCATGGGGCCCAGGTGGTTGCCCTCGCAGGTGTGGTTGTAGACCACATCCAAAATGACCTCGATGCCCTCGGCATGAAAGGCGCGCACCATCTCCTTGAACTCGCGCACCTGCCCACCCCGATCGCCCGACGCGCTGTAACGCGCCATCGGCGCAAAATATCCCAGCGAATTGTAGCCCCAGTAGTTGCGCAGCCCGTGTTCAATCAGGTGGCCTTCATCGATGAAATGATGAACGGGCAGCAACTCGATCGCGGTGATGCCGAGTTTTTTCAAGTATGTAACGCTGGCTGGGTGTGCGAGGCCTGCGTAGGTGCCGCGCAGCTGCTCGGGTATATCGGGATTGCGCATGCTGAATCCGCGAACGTGAGCTTCGTAGATCACCGAATCGGCGAGTGGCGTTTCCGGTGCGCTATCGCCGGCCCAGTCGAAGCTGGTGTCGATGACCACTGATTTTGGCACTCCGGCTGCGCTGTCTTGTTTATCGATCGCGTTGGAATCGCCCGAAGCCACATCGTAGGGGAAGATGGGCTGCTTCCAATCTACGTTGCCGGCGATAGCCTTTGCGTATGGATCGACCAGCAACTTGTTGCAGTTGAAACGGTGGCCCTCCTCCGGCTCCCATGGCCCATCGACGCGAAAGCCATAGAGCTGGCCGGGCTTGATGCCATTGATGAAACCATGCCACACAAGAGCGGTACGCTCGCGCAGCTGAATGTTTTCAGTTTGTTGCCCCTCATCGTCAAACAGGCAGACTTCCACCCGCGTCGCCGTCTCGGAGAAGACGGCAAAGTTTGTGCCTCGTTTGTAAGATGTAGCTCCTAAAGGGTGGGGTCGTCCCGGCAACAACGTGCGTGTCATAAGGGCTACGATGCTCATTTGCTGCGGGCATGTTGTATTTCGATCCAGAATTATCAGACGCGGCGGAATCAAGTCTCACCAACCCGTATTCCAAACCATGCATCTTTAATAAATACAGCTCATTTGGCGGGCATAGCCCGAGTTGCGGGCCATTCCCCGCTTGTTGTTGCCGAACGAGTTATCGAGAGTTTCGCATTGAGGCATGAATGCGATGAAGCCAGCAGATGGTCGCAGGCGCGTGGTAATTGAGGGTGTCAGTCCGCAGATTGACGCAGGCACACACCCAATACGCCGGATTTGCGGCAACACGTTGTCGGTGAGCGCGGTCATCTTCGCGGATGGCAAAGACGAGATAGCTGCACGCGTGCTTTACCGCCCTGCGAGCGAGAAGCGCTGGCGCTCTGCTCCGATGCAGGCTGTGGGCGACGATCTTTGGAAGGCCACATTGACTGTCGACAAGCTCGGCGCGTGGAGTTTCACAATCCTGGGCTGGGTTGATCATTTTGCAACTTGGGTGAGCGATCTGAAGAAACGTCTCGCTGCGCAGAACCAGCCGGAATTAGTCGGTGCGATTGCTGCGACATCTCCGAATGCAAACACCGCGCTTGGTATTGGGTCCAATCCAGCCACGCAGGATATCGCGCTCGCGCTTCGCTCCGGTGCTGCTTTGGTAAATGAGGCGGCGGCGCGGGCGCAAGGCAACGATGCCAGACGCCTGAGCGAAATGGCGCGCGAGATGGAGCTGTTGGCCAGGGAGCCGCGCGACATTTTCGATGAGCCGTTTAACGCAGAACTACAGCTCTTAATGGCGCGCTATCCGGATTTGGCTCATGCTACGAGGTTCGAGCCTGAATTGCCGGTGTGGGTCGAGCGTGAGCGTGCGCAGTTCTCGTCGTGGTATGAGCTCTTTCCGCGCTCCGCATCGCCCATTCCCGGTCAGCACGGAACATTGAACGATGTGGAGAGGCAATTGCCTGAGATTGCGGCGATGGGTTTCGATGTCGTGTACATGCCGCCGATTCATCCTATAGGCCGGGCATTCAGGAAGGGGCCAAACAACTCAATGATCGCTCCGCCAGATGCTCCCGGAAGTCCCTGGGCCATCGGCGACCGAGCTGCCGTGGCATGCGGCTCGCTTGGCGCTGAGGCTGCGGGCGATTGCGGCGGCCACAAATCCATTCATCCCGAGCTTGGAACTTTTGCGGATTTCGTTTGCCTTGTGAATTCTGCCCGATCGCGAGGTATTGATATTGCGTTGGACATCGCATTTCAGTGCTCGCCAGATCATCCCTGGGTAACAGAGCATCCGGATTGGTTCGTGATCCGGCCCGATGGGTCGATTCAATATGCGGAGAATCCGCCGAAGAAATATCAGGACATTTACCCGCTGAACTTTGAATCGCGCGATTGGCGCGGGTTGTGGGATGAGCTTTATTCCGTCTTCGAGTTTTGGATAGAGCATGGCGTGCGCGTATTCCGCGTGGACAATCCGCACACCAAGGCGTTTCCTTTTTGGGAGTGGTGCCTGAACAAGCTGAAGAGTCAGTATCCCGATGTGATCTTTCTCGCCGAGGCGTTTACCCGGCCGCATGTCATGTATGGATTGGCAAAGCGCGGATTTACCCAGTCGTACACTTACTTTACTTGGCGTAACAGCAAGGCCGAATTGCAGAGTTATCTGGAAGAGCTTACGCAACCGCCGGTTAGCGAGTTCTTTCAGCCGAATTTTTGGCCGAGCACGCCTGACATTCTGCACAGAACATTGCAGGAGGGCGGCCGGCCGGCATTCATGCACCGGGTAATTCTTGCCGCGACGCTGAGTGCAAGCTACGGGATCTACGGGCCGGCCTATGAGCTTGCGGAAAACGCCCCGGCTCCGCCTCGTGAAGGTAGGCGCGACTCTGAAGAATATCTGGATAGCGAGAAATACCAGATTCGCCAGCGCAACCGCAATGCGCCGGGCTCGCTGGTTCCGCTGATCACAACCGTCAATAAGATTCGGAACGCGAATCAGGCATTGCATTCAAATGATTCTCTTCACTTCCATGCGATCGACAACCCTAATCTGATCTGCTACTCGAAGTCGACCCCGGGCTTCGAGAACACCGTTCTCGTCGTGGTCAATCTCGACTCTTTCAACGAGCAAATCGGATGGACAAATCTCGATCTCGACAAGTTAGGCATTGCGGCCAACGAATCCTTTCAGGTTCAGGATCTTCTAAACGGACCATCCTACACGTGGACCGACAAAAAAAATTATGTTGCTCTGCAGCCCGGCGTGCAGCCTGCACATATCTTTCGCGTAACCCGCATGCAATGAACCCATACAGAGGATGGAACGCGCAATCGAACAGCCCGGAGAGCGAAACGTGAAAAAAATAGCAAGCGCAACGGACCCCCTCTGGTACAAAGACGCGGTCATCTACGAACTTCATGTGCGCGCATATTCCGATTCCAACGGCGATGGAATTGGTGACTTTCCGGGGTTGCTGACAAAGCTCGACTATCTACAGGACGTGGGTGTTACGTGTATCTGGCTTCTCCCGTTCTTTCCGTCGCCGATGCGAGACGATGGTTACGACATCTCGAATTACGTTGATGTGAACCCATCCTACGGAACATTGGACGACTTCAAAGCGTTCCTTGGCGCTGCGCATCAACGCAATATGCAAGTCATGATCGAGCTGGTCGTCAATCACACCAGCGACCAGCACCCATGGTTCAAGGCTGCGCGTTTGTCCCCTCCCGGTTCGCCGCAACGTGAAATGTATGTGTGGTCCGGCAATGATCAGCAATACAAGGACGCGCGCATCATCTTTACCGACACAGAAAAATCGAATTGGACCTGGGACGAGACAGCCAAAGCATACTACTGGCACCGCTTCTTTTCGCATCAGCCTGATTTGAATTACGACAACCCGCTGGTGATCGATGAAGTGCTGAAGGCGATGCGCTTTTGGCTTGATATGGGCGTTGACGGGCTGCGCATCGATGCAATCCCCTACTTATGCGAACGGGAAGGAACATCGTGCGAGAACCTGCCCGAGACGCACGCAATTGTCCGGCTCTTGCGCGCAGCCATCGATGCGGACTATGCCAACCGCTTGATTCTTGCGGAGGCCAACCAATGGCCCGCCGACGTGCGCCCCTACTTTGGCGACGGCGATGAGTGCCACATGGCGTTTCACTTTCCGCTGATGCCGCGCATCTATATGGCGCTTCGGCAAGAGGACAGGTTGCCGATCACCGATATCATGGCGCAAACGCCGCCCATTCCCGACACCTGCCAGTGGGGCCTTTTCTTGCGCAATCACGATGAACTGACACTCGAAATGGTGACCGACGACGAGCGCGACTACATGTACTTCGCGTATTCGGCCGATCCCCGCATGAGAATCAACGTCGGAATCCGTCGCCGTTTGGCGACGCTGGTGGATAACAATCGCCGGCGTATCGAGTTATTGAACTCCCTGCTCTTGAGTTTTCCAGGTACCCCCATTTTGTACTACGGCGACGAGATCGGAATGGGCGACAATATTTACCTGGGCGACCGAAATGGTGTGCGCACGCCCATGCAGTGGACATCGGACCGCAATGCTGGATTCTCCAAGTGCGATCCCGCGCGGCTTTATCTTCCCGTTGTGATGGATCCGATTTACGGCTATCAGGCTATCAATGTCGAAGCGCAGTTGAGCGACCAATCCAGCTTGCTGCAATGGACCCGCAACATGATCGCGTTGCGCAAGCTCTTTCAGGTTTTCGGACGCGGAACCCTCACTTTCCTGAACCCAACCAATCGGAAAATCTTAGCCTATCTGCGCGAGCTGGATCAAGGCGACGGATTTCGCGAGACAGTGCTATGCGTCGCTAACTTAAGCCGATTCGCACAGTCTGTGACGCTCGACCTTTCCAACTACGCAAACTTTGAAGCAGTGGAGATGATTGGTTATGTTTCGTTCCCCCGTATTACTAAGGATCCGTACTTACTAACCTTGGCGCCATATTCCTTTCTTTGGCTGGAACTACAGCAGCCCATCATTGCCAGCGAAGCTTTGCCCGAACAGCACAGCGTGGCTGACGAAGCTTCGGGAGCGGACCGCGAGCCGTCGCCTGTCACACTCGTCACGAGTTGGGCAGAGTTCCTTAGGGATGCGGAGATAGAAGTTCTGCAACCGGCACTGATAAATTGGCTGCCGCGGCAACGCTGGTTTGGAGCTAAGACGCGGACGATCGAGTCCATACGTGTCCGCAATTGGGTGGAGCTTGAACCAGGCGGCGCGGCCGAATCTGCAAATCGTGCCGCGGCAAGTGCATCGAGGGCGAAGGCAATTTCTCCGGCGATCTTTTTCTTCGATGTGACATACTTCAGTGGAGCTCCGGACACGTACCAGATACCGCTCGCGATTAGTACTGGCGCTGAGATGGATAAGATTGCAACGAACCGGCCTCAAAGTGTAATCACACGGTTGACAACAGGAGCAGGGCTGGCGATTCTCCATGACGCGGTGGCGCGTGAGGATTTCCACCAGGAGTTACTGCGCCTCATCGCGAGTAACGGAACAATAGCTTTGACGACCACCGGAAAAATCGTTCCAGGGTCAGCCGATGTTCTCGGTGAATCGACCTCCGCTCAGGACATTGGCGCGCCGTCCGCCGTTCCAACACCGGTCGGAGCCAACACAGCGGTCTCCCCGGTGCCACTCAGCGCACAGCCCGGTGAAGCCGCGCAACCACCGCGAACCGACACCGCAAATATCCAGTCGACGGGTGCGCAGCGGTTGCATCCGGGCGAATCTCCATCCGCGGGCGATCAATTTCCAAAGGGAGACCGGCTCGATGCGCGCGCTTCCATCGCGTTTCCGGCCGAGTTGGCAACGCAACGCCTGCCCTCACACGTCGGTTCAGCGGAACAATCAAATACGTCGATCGTGTATGGCGACCATCTCATTCTAAAGATTTACAGAGGGCTGCAACAGGGAGAGAACCCCGATGTTGAGATCGGGCAGTTCCTCTCGGACGTGGCGCACTTCCAGAAGATTCCACCGTTCTACGGCGAAATTTCCACTCGCTCTGCCATGTCTGAAAAAACGACTGTCGCAATGCTCCAGGGATTGGTTGCGAATGAGGGAGATGGTTGGCAATGGTTTCTCGACCGGCTTTCGCGTTGGTTTAAAAGTGTTGTCGATCGCCCCGCTCCTGAGGATTCGTTCACTCCTAACTTGTCAAGCGAGCGAAAGCCCATTCCCGAAGCTTTGTACGCGGCGCGAGAGTCGCTTGAGGCAGCGGAGCTTCTAGGCAAGCGGACAGCCGAAATGCATCTGGCTCTCAGCAGTTATGCGAATCTGCCGGCCTTCGCGCCTGAGCCCGTCACGCGCGAAGATCTGACGGACGAGGCGGAACGAATTGAAGCGCAGATCAAGTCGGCGCTTGAAGCTCTTAAGCAGAAGATTCCGGCGCTCGATGAACCAACATCAGACATCGCGGGCCTCCTGCTTTCCCGCAGGCCGAATCTGCTGGCGAGAGCGCGCTCGCTTGCGGCGCTCGTTGCTGGTGGCCAGCGTATTCGCGTCCATGGTGATTACCACCTGGGGCAAACGCTTCGCACCCGAGCGTCAAGTGGGAACGAGGAAGTAACGCCTGCGTCCACCACGGGCGACTTTATCATACTCGACTTCGAAGGCGAGCCTGCGCGACCGCTCGCGGAACGCCGCCTCAAGCAGTCACCGTTGAAAGACGTGGCTGGCATGGTGCGGTCGTTTTCATATGTCGCCTTCACCGCGCTCGACCGATTCGTTCCGGCCAAAAACAAAGACGACAAAGACGATAAAGACGTGCGAGTAACTGACCGGAGCGACGCGGCAGCATGGGCGCGTCTTTGGCAGAATTACGCCTCTGCGATGTTCCTCTGCGCTTACAGGGACACCATTGCCGCTGCCCCGGCTCTATTGGCGGCGCCTAAGGAATCTCAGGATCTCCTGAATGCCTATCTGCTTGAAAAGGCGCTCTACGAGCTACTATACGAACTAAATAACCGCCCCACATGGCTCCATATCCCAATCAACGGCATCCTAACATTATAGGAATTTCCCTGTTAGGCCAAAAGGCCGAGCCGAACATGTTTTCTCATTGAGATCGATGACGACTGAAAATTCGACATCCGCTGAGACCTCAACCATCGACCAAACGACGGCCGACTTGCTCGTTGTGGGCGCAGCTGTCCCTCCTGAGGAATTTGATGCGCTGCTGGCGAATCTCGCCGTGGCATTCCCAGTTGAAACCGTAGTCATTGCGAGGCAAGACCAACAAGTGGCGAACGCACCCGCCAATCTCCGAATGATTGCGGCTCCGCAGTCGAGCGCTGCCTGGATGCTGAAGCCGGCGGACTTTGTGAATGCTTATGAGATCGCGAGGGAGCAACGGACCCGTGCGATTCTAATGCTCGGCTCCGAAGCCCATTCGCTAAAGCCGCAAGCGTTACGTGAACTGGCCGATGCAGCTCTGAGCGGAACGATCGATCTGGTAGTTCCACGTTACACGCTGCCCCCCCACACCGGGTTGATCAACTCGGCAATTCTTTATCCGCTAACGCGCGCGTTGTTTGCCACGCGGACGCGATTCCCTCTTACGATCGATCTCGCCTTCTCCACGCGCATGGCGGAGCGCCTCGCGACTGTGGGCAAGCGCTTCGCTGCGGCGAACCAGGTCGATGCAATCGTGTGGCCGGTAAATGAAGCCGCGGTGGCTGGATTTGCAATGGATGAGGTTGACGTGGGAACCCGTAGCGTGCCGCAGCCCTCTGACCCGGACATGAACACGATTCTTGCATTGGTCACCGGTTCGCTATTCGCCGACATTGAGACGAAGGCGGCATTTTGGCAGCGGCCGAGGCGATTGCCTCCTGTGCGCCGGCCAGTGCCTGAAACTCCTCTCGCCGATGGGACCGCCGACATAGCTCGAATGGTTGAGGCGTTCCGCTTGGCCAACGCCAACCTGCAAGAGATCTGGTCGCTGGTGCTACCGCCAAATTCGTTGCTCGCGCTCAAGCGGATTTCTGTACTTGACGCCCAGTCGTTTCACATGCCTGAAAACCTTTGGGCGCGCATCGTCTTTGACTTCGTAATCGCCTACAAGCTTCGCACCATTAACCGCGGTCACCTGATGGGTGCGCTGATTCCACTTTATCTGGCGTGGGTCGCTAGTCATTTGAACGTTACGGCATCGGGAGCATCTTCGGAGCACCACATTGAAGCTGTTGCCGCGGCCTTTGAAGCAGACAAGCCCTATCTAGTAGCGCGCTGGCGCTGGCCAGACCGGTTTGGCTCATAGTCGCAGTTTGCGCCGTCGGCCGGATTCTAGCGTGCAGAACGGTGAGAGGAGCAAATCCATGCAGAACTTCATTGCAAGCATAGCTCAGGCAAGCCAATTGGCATTGGCGCCTCCGGCTTACGTCGACGACGGCTCGATCTGGCATCATATATCCGATGCACTCAACCAGTCGCTCTACCGCGTGCTCACGCTGCTCATCGCAGTGCTGCCGGGTATCCTTGCCTTCTTTGTGGCCCTGGCGGTCTTTACTCTTTGCGGCATGTTGATTTCGTGGTTGCTGCGGCGTTGTTTGTCCTGGATCAAATTCGATCAGCGGCTTGCGCGCATGAGCGGGGATGGCTGGACGCCGAGTAGTCCGCCTACAGAGATCGTCGCCCGTGCTTCGTTCTGGCTCTGTGTGCTGCTCGGTCTCATTATCGGTGTATCAGCCTTCGATGCGTCGTACGCAACCGGTACCGCACTGCCCATATCGCTGCTTCCCTATGTGACGCACGTGGTCGGGGCCGTATTCCTGCTGATTGCGGGTATCGTGATTGCCCGCTTTCTCGCGCGATCGGTTTTGATCAGCGCGGTCAACGCGCAGTTGCAGTACGCACGCTTTCTGTCGCTGGGCGTAAAGTGGCTTGTTCTTGTTCTCACTGCCGCGATGGCGCTCGATCATCTCGAGGTCGGCGGAAAAATCGTCGAATTGGCTTTTGGAATTTTGTTCGGAGGCATTGTTCTTACGCTGACTCTCGCGGTCGGGCTGGGATCTCGCGATTTGGTCAGCCGCTCGCTTGAAAGCCGCGTGGAGCGCACCGGCGAGCATAGTCCCATCGCGCACACTGCGTCATCTTCGAGCGAACAGATTCGCCATTTTTAGCAGCTTGACGAAAAAGTTATTTGTGTGGCAGGTCAGTATAAATCGAGCAAAACCATGATAGCCGTTGTAGGCCGCGCAAAGTTCCACACGCGAGCAAGACGCGCAAAGTTCCACACGCGAGCAAGAAGTGTCAGGGCATGACTTTAGTCGTGCCGCAAATGCCATTGAATGACTGCGGGCTTTAGCCCCTGCCGAAACATTTCCTGCAGCTCGCGCTCTTCGATTTTCTCCGCAGCCTGCTAATACTGGTCAATTTGCAAAAGTGGCATAAGACACTGTGAGCACGGCGACCGCATCGCACGGCAATATGACTTCACCGCCGACGTTTTGCAGCGCACCGCACGAAGCGAGGATTACCTTCGATTCAGGCGAGACAGAGAACCAACGTTCCGACACACCAAGATTGCAGAGGACAGTGATTGTTCCTCGCTGCATCCGAATCCAGCTTTCCTGCTCATCGAATGTCACCGTGGTATTTCCCGGCGCGGCGTCGTTCAGGCATGGGTGTGCGCGGCGCAGTCGAATGAGTTCGCGATACCACGTGAGCATCTCCCTATGTGCCGGCGCAACAAGTTCATCCCATTTCAGCTTCGATGACTGAAACGTCGCCGCAGACTCAGGATCGGGAACAGAGGCAGGGTCCCACCCGAAGGCGGAGAACTCCTTTTTTCTGCCTTTCGAAACCGCACGGGCTAGTTCAGGGTCCTGGTGGTTGGCGAAGTATTGGAACGGAGACGACGCAGCCCATTCCTCGCCCTGAAAAATTAATGGAACAAACGGACTCAGCAATACCAGCGCCGCCGCTATTTTCGCGCGATCCAATCCAGCGATGTGCCCGATCCTGTCGCCAACTGCGCGATTGCCAATCTGGTCGTGGTTTTGAATGTAGCCAAGGAAACGATGCTGTGACAGACAGCCAGCGGGTCGGCCATGGATGCGATTGCGATACCGGGAGTAGATGCCGTCATAGACAAACGTCTGAGTCAGTGCTTTGGCCAACTGCGCCAGAGAACCGAAATCCGCATAATAGCCTTCCTTTTCGTTCGGGCAGAGAACCGTGAAGAGCGCGTGATGGAAGTCGTCGCTCCATTGCGCGTCAATGCCCAGGCCGCCAGCCTCTCGCGGAGTCACCACGCGCGGGTCGTTTAAGTCGCTCTCGGCAATCAGCACAAATTGCCGCGCCAAACTTGCTTCGAGAGCTTCGACCTCGATAGCAAGTTGCTCGAGAAAATGGATCGCCGATCTGTCGACAAAAGCGTGCACAGCATCAATGCGCAATCCGTCGATGTGATAGTCACGCAGCCACATCAGCGCGTTATCTATAAAAAAGCGTCGCACCTGGTGTGAGCCCGCGTCCTCAAGATTCACCGCTCCGCCCCAGGGCGTGTGATGCGAATCGGTCACGTAGGGGCCGAACTTTCCGGTGTAGTTTCCCGAAGGCCCAAAATGGTTGTAAACCACATCGAGAAGAACGGCCAATCCCTTTTCGTGTGCCGCATTCACAAAGCATTTCAAACCGTCGGGGCCGCCGTACGGCTGGTGAACGGCGTAAAGCGCAACCCCGTCGTAGCCCCAGCCATACTCGCCGTCAAACGCGGACACAGGCATCAACTCCACGTGCGAGATACCTAGCTCAACCAAATGATCCAGCCGTTGAATCGCAGCATCGAACGTTCCTTCCGGAGTGAAGGTGCCGATGTGCATCTCATAGAGAATGCCGCTTGCCAGCGGGCGCGGCTGAAAGCGTCCGTCTGTCCAGCCAAAAGCGGCTTGGTCATAGAGACGCGAAGATTTGTGTACGCCATTCGGCTGCCATTGCGAACGCGGATCGGGAAAACACTCAGCCTCGCCGTTCAGAAGAAATCCGTAGTCTGCGCCTGGACCCGCATCTTCGAGATCCACCCACCACAAGCCATCTTGGTCGGGACCATCCATTCTGTGGTCAACGCCCTTCACGCTGACGGCGAGGCCTTTTGCAAATAAAGCCCAAATCTCAAATCGATGCATAATTACTCCGGATCCTTGACAAGAAGAGCGACCGGGAACCGCTGTAGCAAGCTTTGTACTCGCACTCTGCCCCCGCTCACGGCTTCACTTGTGAGCCGATTCCTCCAGCGCCCAGCAGGAAGCTCAACCATGGTACTCTTAAATCCGCCGCCAAGCCTGATACTCCAGCGAGGCGCAATCGTAGCCACCGAATCGCCGCGAAGAAACGCGATCGCGTGCGCTGCTTTAGAGCCGTCGGTGGGCAAAGGCGCATAGGACGATCTCTCGTCAAACCACTGAGGCTGCTCCCGCCGAAGGTGCAGCGCCTGATGCGCGAGCCACAGCTTTGGCAGCCCGCTATCCATGCGCTTCATGATTTCATCAACCGGCAAGCCAGCCTTAAGTTCAGCAAGCATCGATCGTCTGATCTCATAATCGACAGGGCTGCGGTTATCGGGATCCACGAGCCGCAGATCCCACAACTCACTTCCCTGATAGGTATCGGGAACTCCGGGAGCGGTGCATTTTAGGAGCGTCTGTGTGAGGCTATTAATTCGGCCTGGCAGCAGAATCTGCGCAACCAAACCTTCCAGCTCGGAAACAAACTCTGCCGATTCGAGAATCTGCTCGATGAAGGCCTTGAGAGCATCTTCAAACTCCTTGTTCTGATGCGTCCAGCTGGTTTGCTGCTTCGCCTCGCGCACCGCTTTCTCCATATAAGCAACAATCCGATCCTTTGCGATAGGCCATGCGCCGATGAGTGTTTGATAAAGGAAGTATTCCGTGTTCGGGTCGGGAAAGCTCTGCGTTTTGAAACGGCGGTTTCTGCGCGACCAGCGATGAACAGCCGTCCGCCAGCGCGAGGGAATCTCGGTAAGCACCGCAAGACGCGCGCGAACATCCTCAGAGCGCTTTGTGTCATGAGTGGCAAGTGTGGTCATCGTGAGCGGATGCTGCGCCTGCATTCTGAAGCAATACGCATGAAATTGGTCGATAGTGACACCGCTGTTATTCGGCGCCGCGCCAACCTCGTTCAATCCAATCATCCGATTGAAGCAGTAGAATGCTGTATCTTCCACGCCTTTGGCCATTACCGGAGAGGTGAATTCCTGAAAGCGGAGCAGGAATTCTGTTTCCAGGTTTCCGCGGGTCTGCAAGGACAGAACCTTCCCAATGAAGTCAAAGAGCTCAGGATCGATGTCGGACCGTTGCGTCTTCGCGGCAGCTACGGCATCCTCGATTTCCTTGCGGTCTTCATCGGTGATTTGGTTCCGATCCGGAACCACGTAGGATCGGTACACCGAGAAACATGCAGCAACTTCGCGAATGGCGCGGCGAATTTCGGCGCGCGTATAATCGCGGCTGTCGCGATTGTTTTCGCAGATTTCGACAAAGAGGTGAGCTAGTAGGTTGACATCGCTGCCAAGCGACTCATGCTCAACGGCAAGCTTCTTCGCGTGAACGAGAGATTCAAAACTCTCGGTCTCGCCGGTGAAAGCATTATAAGTTGAGGTCAGCTCGGCAAGCCCATCGCCATAAACTAACAGCTCATTGCATACGTTAAGAAAGTCGTAACCGGTGGTGCCGGCGATCGGCCACGTCGGGCGCAGTGATTCTCCGGGTTCAAGAATCTTCTCGGCTAGGATCCACGCATCCGGAGCGCTCGCGCGCAGCCGCTCGAAGTATTGCTCGGGGTCGCGTAACCCGTCAGGATGATCGACGCGAACGCCGTCGAGCACGCCATCGCGAAGCCACTTGATAATCCGGCAATGCGTCGCTTGAAAGACATGCGAGCGTTCAACGCGCACGCCGATCAAGGAATTAATGTCGAAGAAGCGGCGATAGCCAAGCTCCTGGTCGGCCGTGCGCCAATAGGCCAATCGATAATTCTGTAGATTGAGCAGGGCGTCGAGAGTATCGATGTTCTTGTTGATTTCGTCGACTGCCCGCTGAATGGCTGCTGTTACTTCAGGCTGCTCGGTCGAGAGGCGCAGCAGGAGCTCGTAAAGGATGGCCTTGTCGCGATGGCGTGCCGCGAGCCATTCCAGGTCGGTGGAATCGGGTGAGGGAAGCCGCGCCAGGCTATCGGCTACAAAATTGAGCATCGGCGCATGAATCGACTTTGCGGCCAGTGCCAGTGGAATTGCAAGCGATCGAGGCGCTAAAGGGAATCGATGATCCATGTAGCGAACCTCAAAGGATTCGCCGTCATAATGAATAGCAATCTGTTTGGCGCTCAACGCGTGGCCATATTGTTCGCCAAGCACTGGAATAAGAACTTTATTTTGCAGCTTAACCTCGGCAGAGTTCCAGTCGACATCGAACCAGCTGGCATACCGGCTTGACGGACCATTCTCAAGCACGTCCCACCAATATCTGTTTTCAGGTCCTGTCGCCATGTGATTGGGCACAATGTCGAGCACTTGGCCCAAATCGAGCGCGCGTAGTGTCTCGCAAAATTGCGCGTGGCCTTGTTCGCCGCCAATCTCGCAGTTCACCTTTTGCGGATCGACCACGTCATAGCCATGAATGCTGCCTTTGGCCGCCTGAAGGTACGGTGAACAGTAGATGTGCGAGATGCCCAATTCCTTGAGATACGCTGCAAGGTTAGAGGCATCACTGAAGGTGAAGCCTGCATGCAGCTGAAGTCGATAAGAGGACGAAATAGGTCGCGGCATAATGAGGGTTCCGCGTAAGGCAACGGAGCAAAACGTCTGCGTTCGGGCATGCGCGGCGAATTGCCGTCACGCGTGCGTTCTTGTGGGGGCATGGAAGAGTTCACGCCTTCAATGACCCGCGCGGCATCGGCCGCTCGCGGCTATGTTATATAGACTTAGATGATTGCAAGTTCTATATGGGATGCCTGATCCGTCTCTACCGGCCATTTTCTACCCGCGGTTCAATGCTTCTTGAAGTATTGAACTTCGCGTTCGTGTTGCTTCGCCCGCTCCAAGGTCGAAAACGTACCTAGGTTGCGGCGTTTTCCGGTTGCATCGTCTTTCTTGCGTGAATAGAGGCGATATTGGCCCGATTTCAATTTACGGATCAATAAGAAGCTCCTTGCGTGCTCGGCTCCTAACTAGGATCGCGCGTGAGTCGGAATGGTTGCACCGTCCTGCTGGAGCGCGCGGCGTCCCCTTCTGCGCCGTGCTGCATCGATATCTCCTATTTGTCATGACCGGCTAGAGGAAAGCATCCCTTCGGTCGCTGAAGCACGCGAGCCCGGCTGACCCGGTATCACAGCGCGCATTCGGGCCAATAAGTCCGAGGGATGAACAGGCTTGGTTAGGATCTCGAACTCGTGTCCATGGGCGCGCGCCTCTTCGAGTAGGTTTGCCGTGCAGGCTTGCCCTGAGAAGAGAAGAATCTTGCACGACGGCAACAGCGCGCGCGCCTTGATTGCCGTCTCAATTCCCGTGATGCCCTGCATGATCACATCGGAGATTAATATATCCGGTTTGAAACTCTGCACGATATCGAGTGCCTCCTCGCCGCTATAGACAGCATGCGTTTCAAAGCCAGACTGATTCATGATCATCGCGAGCGTGTTAGCGATCACTTCTTCATCATCGGCTACTACGACTCGTGGTTTGGTTTCTGACATAGCTTCTCCCGTGAGAACCGTGTGCTTTCGTGGCTATTGGCCAAGTCCCAATATTTCAAGAGACGAAAAGGGATCAAGGAGGGAACACGCTCGCATGTGTTCAATAGCGAGTCCAAACCGGCCGAAAGAACGAGAGTCTGCGACATGGGGAATCCCTTCTTACTGCAAAATTGTGTGCCTTGCGTTCTGGGGATCGATCTCTAACGCTCGTAGAAACCCTCCAACCCTCGGCGGTGGCTTGTTCGGCCTCCGCCTCTTCGACTGTCTCTCGACGGTTATCCTGGCCGAGGTCGCCTAAGATCCTGTCCACAAGCTCCAAGCTTCCAAAAAGAATCACCTTTGATCTAAAGCATGTATTTTCAATCGTGTACAGATTCTACCCGCGCGTCTCATCAATGAAATCACCGGTATGCACCCCTAATGTAGCCTTCGCTTTTTACCACGTCTGTCGCCTGTCGAACATTCCAGTCGGGAATTAAGGCGTACCATCATTCCAAGTCTACTCATGCACTCTGGCCCTCTTTGGGTTGGCACCTCTGCGCATCGGGAGGCGAAGAGTTTGCTGCTTCGCTGCGCAAAGGGAGATCTATGCCATCGGTTGTGCTTCCGCAACAGCCTTACAAGAATCGCGTGTTAGCCTCGCTTCCGGCGCAAGATATCCAGCGCCTATCCGCCCATCTCACGCCCATAACCTTCAAGTCCAAGCGGAGCCTGCACGAGCCGGGCGAGCGGATCGACACCGTCTACTTCCTCGAGGATGCCGTTGCCTCGGTTGTAATCACCATGGAAAATGGCAGCACCGTCGAAGTGGGTCTAGTCGGGCGCGATGGTGTGGTCGGCCTGCCCGCGGTCATAGGCAGCGGTCACTCGGTAAACCGGACCTTCATCCAGCTGCCCGGGCGTGGCTTCGCCGTAAAAGCCAAGGCTTTTCAGGCACTGGTCGAGTCGTCCAGCGAGCTCCGCAAGTGTTTATACATAGCCATGGAGGGCTATCTGGTGCAAACCGCTCAGACCGCCGCATGCAATCGAGTTCACGAACTCGAAGAGCGTTTGGCTCGCTGGCTGCTGATGTGCTCTGACAGGGTTCAATCCGATCACGTCCCGATAACTCACGAATTTTTGGCGATGATGCTGGGCACCCGGCGCAGTTCGGTTACCGTCGCAGCAGGCATCTTGCACAAAGCCGGGCTTATCACCTATTCGCGCGGAAGTGTGACAATACAAAGTCGCAAGGGCCTCATCGATGCGGCATGCGAGTGTTATCGATCGCAGCACGAGGAATACCTTCGCCTTGGGCTTCTTTAGCGCATTTTTCAACTCAAGTGTTAGCAGAATCCACCGTGCCCCATCCATTGTGCGTCCTTTGCACAATGGGTGGGAGAGCACAGAGGCCTGGGCGAACAGTAATCAGTTAGAGCGAAAATGATCGAGTGTCCCGAGCCTAAAGTTCATTCCCCCAAATCTGTCATCCTGAGCGACCGCAGCGTACCTGCGTCTTCTCCGTCGTACTTATGCAATGAGCTTCCGATTCGACATACAAGGTAGGACATCAGCTCTTCGCCCCCACAGCTTCTAATGCGGCTTCCGCAAGCGCCTGATTCAGTCCGCTCATCTCTTTCCATGGATCGTGCCGGAGCCTGGCTTTCCATTGCACGAAATCGGCAGCCGCGAACGCAGGCGCCTTATGTCCGTCGAGTTCCTTCCAGGCGAGTGGAACCGAGACTGGGATACCCGTGCGTGCCCGCGGAGAGTACGGCGCAACAGCCGTCGAGCCGCGATCGTTGCGAAGATAGTCCAGATAAATCTTGCCGGCGCGAGCGGCCTTCGTCATTTTTGTAACGAACAATTCTGTGTCCGCCTCTTCCATGCGCGTTGCCACACCATGCGCGAACGCCTTAACTGTCGGCCAGGAGTGTTCGGCGCGAATGGGAACCACCACGTGCAGACCCTTGCCGCCGGTGAGCTTCACAAAGCTCTTCAAGCCGAGCTTTTGCAGCAGGGCGCGAATCCCGCGCGCGCTTTCCGCCAGAACTTTCCACGGAATCGACAGATCGGGATCGAGATCGAAGATGATGCGGTCGGGCTTTTCCAGCGAGTCGTTGCGCGAGCCCCACGGATGAATTTCCAGCACACCCATCTGCGCCAGTCCGACGAGGCCTTCAGCGGAAGAGACCGCGATGTATCGCTCGGTGGCGCCGGTTTCACGATCGCGAACTGGCACAGTGTCCACCCCATCGGGCAATCCGCTTCCCACGTGTTTCTGAAAGAAGCACGGTTTGCTGCTTCCTTCGGGGCAACGAACGATGCTCAGAGGCCGGCCGGCAATGTGTGGCAACAAGCGCTCTGCCACCCCGAGGTAGTAGTTAGCCAGATCCTGCTTGGTGAGGCCGCTTGCCTCATCGAGTAGCTTATCGGGATGTGTCAGATGAAACCCTTCCAGCCCGGCTGAAGCGGCGGCAGATTGCGGCGCGGATCGCGGTTTGCGATTCACCTTCGCGGCAACTTTGCGCGCCGGCGCATGAGTGGCATCTGCCGGCTGCACCGTCTCCTCGCGCACTACCTCTTCGGCAGCCTTGTCTTCGCGCAACCCTTTGAATGCTGCCTGCCGCACCAGGTGATCCGTGGTCCATGTGGCGAACGCGATCTGGGCCACCAGCTTTGGCTTCACCCATCGCGCATTCCGCCGCGCCTCCACCGGAACACTTGTAAACGGCGGATGCTTCTCGATCAACTTGTCGAGCCGATCGCGCAGAGTCTGCCGCATCTTCTGCGTAAAGCCCGTTCCGGAGCGTCCCGCATAGATCAGTTTGCCGTCTTCGTAATAGCCGAGAAGAAGGGCTCCGATACCATGTCCTCCCTTCGCGGGAGGCGTAAATCCACCGATGACAAACTCCTGTTCCCTGCCGCACTTGATCTTCAACCAGGAACCGCTGCGGCCCGAATGGTAAGTCGATGAGGCCAGTTTCGAGACAATGCCCTCCGCGTGGATCTCACAGGCTTTGCCGAACATCTCTTTGCCGGAAACATCGAACGATTTACTCGTCCGGATAATCGATTCCGAGCCGGCATCCTTCAGTATTTCGCTGAGCAGAGCTTTGCGGCGAGTCAATGGAAGATTGCGCAGGTTGTGGCCGTCAAGGTGGAGAAGATCGAACGCGAAGTAGATGAGGCTCTCTCGTTTACCTTCTTGAAACGCCGCCTGCAATGCCGCAAAGCTCGTCTGCCCCGACGGCTCCAGCACCACCACTTCCCCATCGAGCAGAGCAGCCTTCACCGGTAACTCCGTCGCAGCGCGCGCAATTTCGGGCATGCGATGGGTCCAGTCCAGACCATTGCGCGTGAGCAACGTGACCGAGCGAACAAGCTTGCTGCGCGATTTTGTCGCGCGCACGTGAATCTGGATTCGATAACCGTCGAGCTTCAGTTCGTGAAGCCACGCATCCGCCTCCGGAGGCTGCCTCGTGGCCATCGCAAGCTGCGGCGCAATGAAACCGGGAAAGCTCTCACGCGGCAGGTTTCGCAGCGCCCGGTCATCCGAATGTATCGGCGCAGCCGTCTGTTTCTGGTTCAGTCTGCGCGGCGCTGTCTCTTTTGTCTCCACCTTCTGGTGCGATGACTCTTTCGAATTCCAGACATGATCCCCGTCAGCGGCAATCTGTTCCAGGCTCCTCCCAGTCACCACGCTATCCGGCAGCGCGTCAACCACGGCGGGCTTTTGCTCTGTGCGCGCGAATGTATCCCGCTCCTTGATCAACAGCCAGTTCGGTTTTGTCGCACTCGCTGCGCGGCCTTTCATGCGCACCAGCACCCAGTCGCCTTGTAGCTTTTCGCCGTGCAATGTGAACTTGAGATGGCCGTCGCGCAGGCCCTGGTCTGCATCCCCGTGTGGTTCCCACGTGCCCTGGTCCCACACCATCACCGTTCCGCCGCCGTACTGGCCTTTCGGAATCGTCCCTTCAAAGCCGCCATATTCGATCGGGTGATCTTCCACCTGCACCGCCAGCCGCTTGTCCGTGGGGTTATAACTCGGCCCCTTGGCGACGGCCCAGCTCTTCAGCACGCCGTTCCAGCCGAGCCTGAAATCGTAGTGAAGCTGTGTCGCCCGATGCTTTTGAATCACGAAGGGCAGCGCCTGCCGAGCTTTAGTTGACGTCTTGCCGCGTGGCTCCGCTGTCACGCCAAAGTCGCGCATCGCCCGGTAGCGTGCAAGCTGGTGGTCAACTGCGGCTCGGGGTGATTGCTTTCTGGCCATAATGAAAGATCACGCAGCCCAAGTCACGCGGCCCGACGCCTGCGTCGAGCGGATTTCACCGCGTGCGGTCCCTTCTTGGCGGCGCTCGTGCGTGTCGGCGCTGCGGATGCCGTGCCGCGCTTCGGCGTTTTGCCCAGGCTTTGCCGCAACGCGTCCGCCAGGTTGATCACCTTGGCGCGGTGCGGTTTGCCCGATTCAAGCGGAAGCGGTTTGTTCTTGAGCTTGGCATCGATCAGACCTCTGAGAGCTTCTTCATAGTCATCCTTGTACGCGGAGAGATCCAGCTCGCCGGCGTAATGGTGGATGAGGTCCACAGCCATGGCCAGCTGCTTCTTGTCGGCGGCATCGCGCTTGACCGGCGGGAGATACTCCGACGGATCACGCAATTCCTGCTCATAACGCAAGATATACGCCATCAGGCCGCGCGTCGGCTTGCCGGGAGCCGCGGCAATGGCAACCAGATGCTCGCGGCCCGCGAACGCGATCTCGCCCAGGCCGGCCTTTCCCGTCTGCTCCATCGCCTGGCATACGATGGCGTACGCGGCGGTCTGCTCGGCCGGTTCGGGCACCACGAAATACGGCTTCTCGAACAGCGCAAGGGGAATATCCCGTAGATCGACAAACTGCTGGATCTCCAATGTGGTTCTCGATTCAATGCGCAGCTCGTTGATCTCCTGCGGCTCAATGGCAATGTACTTGTCCTTGCCGATCTCGTAGCCCTTCACGATTTCAGACTGCTCCACCGGCTCATCGTTCACCACATTCTGATGGTGAATCGGCTGCCCTGTTTTCCGGTCGATCTGGTGAAACGAGATTTCACTTGCCGGGCTGGTGGCGGGAACCAGTCCCACCCCAAATGAAACCAGAGATATCCGCAGGTCGCCAGACCAAAGTGGACGCGCCATATCATCACCCGTATTCAATCTGCCTGAATTTTATCTGCCTGGATTAGCCGCGCCGCAAGCGCAACTTTCTCACCTTTACTCCGATGCAGAATTGGTGATGAAAGGAAGCCCTAGCCCGATGCCGAATGGCAGCGCCAGAACCTCCAAAGAGGGATTTTCCATATAAGTCTTTTATTTTGATACGATTAATCGATTTGAGAGGGTTGCGGCGACCGGCAGGACATGAATCAGATTCCCAGCTTCTTAACCTCGTCGTTGTAATACTTCCTGTACAGAATCTCCCACTCCTGCGAGCCTTCCAGGATGATCTTGCGCTGGTTGGCGATCTTCAATCGCGCCGCCGTGTCGATGCCCGCCTCTTGGGCCAGCAGGGTGGTCAGCGCCTTGCGCGCTTCCTGGCGGATGGTATTGCGATCCTCAAGGAAGCCCACCGCGTCGATCTCGGCCAGCGTGTCGGCCACCGTGTGAGCTAGTTTATTGAGCTTGTCGGGGCTGATTCTCATAGCACCGCCTTGTATTTCTTCGTCAGCTCGGTCTTTACCTTTTTGAACATCTCGGCATATTGCGCGCCAGACTTCCGCATCTCATCGGAGTACGCCTCCAGAATCACGCGCACTTCGTCGTTGATGCGGTCTTCGAGTGAAAGTTCGTCGATCAGGCCTGCGGCGACGCGCGCTTCCACCACCTTCAACTCACTGGTGGTGATCATCTTGGCCTCGATGAGGTGCTTGACCGTGCGGCGGGCTAGATACCCGATGTAATCGCGGGAAAAAATCATGGGCTAAGTCTCAGAATACCCCACCACCCCACAACCTGTACACAGTCAGCCCTTCACAGCCCTCAGCCCGCCCTCAAACGCCACATTCAAGCGCCCCGCGGCCGTTGCGCCTGCATTCACGAGTGAAGGTGACCGCAAAGACGCCTAGCGCCGCTGTCGGCGCTGCTCCGGTGCGTTGGTCCGCAACCGGAGCAGCTCACACAGCGGCGGAAGCCAGCAGCGCAAACAGCAGAATCTGGGGAATTCGCGTGCGCTTCATGGGGTCCTCCGCAATCTATTTATCGGACCCCTGCGCGCGAGCTTGAGAATGAATCAGTAAACCAAAGTTTGAAGAGAACCAAAGTTTGAAGAGTCGCAGAAAAAGCCAGGTTTTCTGTCAGGCAGCGCCCGATTGCATTGCGCTGCAGCTTATTGGCCCAGGTGGGCGAGGGTGGTGTTGTCCTTCGCGTTCACCGTAAGTGGCGCCGTCGCTGTCACGGGGCGATAGTTTTTCGCGCCCGCCGGTGTGAAGTTCGCCGTGATCGTGTATTCCCCGGGAGGCAACACCGTATCGGCTGAGACCGCGATTCTCTTTCCGTCCGCAGTCTCGGCTGTGTAAGCAAAACTCCCCGCCACGCCGGCCGATGCATTCACTACAGAAGCCAGAGTTGTGCCATTGATGATTGTCGTGTCCAGGCTCCATGAGATGGTGGGCGTCTTGGTCTTGTGCTGCGTTGCTAAGCCTTGTCCTATTCCGACGCTACTGAGCGTAATCGGCAGAATCACCACGGTCAGCAAGGAATTGCGGAAGAACCTTATGGCGATGCGCATGATAAGTCTCCTGTGTCCGGCTCGGCAAAAATACACGGGCTCGGATGCTACCTGAAAACCTCGTCCCAAAGCGCTGGTCCCGATCTCGGATGTGCGGAATTCTTCGCAAAGTCCAAGTAGATCGTCCCCCGGAACAGCCGCGATGTATCCACATAATCGTGCATAGCTGAAACAGCGGCAATACCTGTTTGGAGTCAGCGGTATGTGCTGCGCCCGTAATGCTGCATAGTGCGTCGGTAACGCCGAGTTAGTTACTGACGCTCGGAGCGGGACCGCCTGCGTCGTCACGGCATGACGCTTTTGTTTCAAGTATTTGTCCAGGCGTTCATTAGGGTCAGGCGGCAACTTACCGGCTTATTTAGAACGTATCCGTAACCTGTAGCGCTGACCTCCCGGTCGGCTGTCGTGTGGGCTTCCAGGCACACGCGCGGCTTGTGGCGGCGCTACCAAAGCACGCAATTTACGGATAGGCCGCTTAAAGGCGGAGGGAAGCGGCAGGGAGTGAATCGGCCTGAAGGGCGCGTGCTTCGCATGCCGATAAACAAAAACCGGAGAGAGGCGAGGTTTCACGGGCAGAAAAAACTCGTCCCGCAGCGCACGGAGTATCAGGGCACGACTTCAGTCGTGCCGCATGATGTGTGCATAGAGTCAGGGCTTTAGCCCCTGAGAAATGTTCTTAGCCCACCCCGACCGATCGTCAGGCCCGATTCCGCAGCCTCTTCACCCCCCCGTAAGGCCGATCCACTATTTACCGGCCGCTGGCGCGACTGTAACCCCCTGCAAGCACGCCTTGTTGGCGTCATAAGTTTCCTGCGACATCTCCAGCCGCCATAATGTCTGCCGGCTGTCGTCAAGGCCGCTGATCCTGGCTATGGGAACGGTTCTTGCCGGATTGAGAATGATCGCCACGTTCTCAAGCCGAGGCGTATCGTCGTCGGCTTTTCCGTCCGGGGTTGCGTAATTGAAACCTACGCGCTGCACATCGCCGCCCAGCTTGGTCCAGAGGAAGTATTCGTATTGATGTTCGCCCCGCTCCAGGGAACGGTAATTCGACTTCGTCACCGTGTATTCAGGCCCCAGAACAGTCTGCGCCGCTGTGGAGGCTGGAACCAGCCCGCCCACAAGAACAAGCAATGCGGGCATCAGGACAAGACGCAGATTTCGTGTGTTCATGTGTTGTGTACCCCCCTTGTATTTCCGAGCGTGGGTCAGGTTGAAGGGTACGACTTCAGAGGCTGCGGAAAAAACTCCTTTGGAGCGTCGAATAGGGAGCTCTGTAACAAGGGCACGGCTTCAGCCGGGCCGATAAGGTCAAGCGAATGAGTAGGGCTTCAGCCCCCTGAGTGAAGATTTTTGGACTCTTTCGCTTTTCCTTTGGAGTTTTTCCGCAGCCTGTTCAGTCGTGCCGCAGGTAGCTGAAATTAAAGGCAGGGCTTTAGCCCCCTGAGGGAGAGCTAATTGATAGATCTATAGCTCGAACTAGATTGCCTAAAGCCCATTGCTCTTCCCGAGATTGCACGCTTCGCGATTTGTGCGATGCCCGCTGGCCGCCTCAATGAGCTGGAATCTCGGCTCGCTCATCCTCACCCAATCAAAATATGATGGATCATATCCAAGGAAGCGTCCGGTAAGGGGTGAACTGCCGTGCCAATTGATCGTCATTCCATCCCCTTCGACCCGGCCGATCCCAAGGCCGCTCTGGCCCAGCTGCCGCAGAGCCCCGCCGTCTTCGCTCTCTATGGCGAAGAAGCGCATTTCGAGCCCTACATCGGCCGCACGCCCAACTTGAGTGCGCGGCTTGCCCGGCTTCTCCAGCCCTCGCCCAAACATCCCCGCCGACTTCAGTTGGCTGGCCGCGTGCGCCGCATCGAGTGGCGACTCACCGGCTCGGAGTTTGAGTCTCTCCTTCTTCAGTTTGAACTCCTCCAAAACGTCTACGGCACGAAGTCCCTCGAGCGCATGCACCTCGGCGCGCCGGCTTTTGTGCGCTTCCTCGGTGGCAACCCCTATCCGCGCATTGTCGTGACCCATCGCCCCAGCCAGCGCGAAGCGGACTGGGCGTATGGGCCTTTTGCCTCCCGTGCGGCTGCGGAGCGCTTCGCCGACGAGGCCCTCAAGCTCTTCTTGCTCCGCCGCTGCACCGACGACCTCGACCCCAATCCCAGCCACCCCGGCTGCGTCTACTCCGAGATGAAGATGTGCCTGGCACCCTGCTATCAGGGATGTACAGACGAGCGTTACGGCGAAGAAGCGGCTGCGGTCGAGAGCTTTCTGGCCACGCGCGGCAACAGCCGTCTGGTTGTTCTTCGCACTCAGCGCGACCAGGCCTCCGCCGATCTCGAATTCGAGTCCGCCGCAGCGCTTCACGCGCAAGTCCAGCGTGTGGAAGCGGTCCGCGCCCTGGCCCCCGAGCTGGTTCGCCCTCTCAGCCAGCTTCGCGGGGTCATTCTGCAAGCCTCCGCAAACCCCGGCGAGGTCGCCGTCTTCCTCTTTGAAAACGCCCGCCTGCGTGGTCCGGCTCGCTTCTCGACCCTCGGCATGAGAATCCAGAACGAGCACTCCGGCTCCACGTCGCTCTTCGCCCATCCCCTGGCCATCGAACCCATCCTGGAACCGGCAGAGATCGGAGATCAGCGATCGGAGGATCAAGGGTCAGAGAACGGAGATCGGGCATCGGAGATCAGAGATCAAGGGTCGGAGAACAGAGACCAGGAATCAGACAAAAGCGATCAGGTATCCAAGATCGGAGAACAGGGATCTGGGCATCAGAGATTTGAGAAGGGCCAAGATTCTCCAGAGCATGAAGTGTCAGGAGAGCATGAAGTGTCAGGGCACGACTTCAGTCGTGCCGAAAGCAGCCAACAAAAAAGGGGGGCTTTAGCCCCTGAGGGCAACACCGCACCTTTGAAGCTCTCCCGCGGCGTCCTCGAATCCCGCATGGAAGCCGCTCTAGCCGAACTCGCTGAGCCTTCCGAAGCACTCTCCGCAACCCAACGCCAGGGCCACCTCGCCCTCCTCAAGCGCTGGTACTACCGCCCCGAAGCCCGCCGCACCGGCGAAATCTTCTTCCCCGACCCCGAAGGCCATTGGCCCATCAAGGCCATGCTGCGCGGCGCAGGGCGAGTGGCGGCAGCCGCGAGCGCTCCTGGCGTAGCCCGGTCCTAGCCGCAACCTGCATCGGTAAATACGCGGCGCTACAATTTCCTCAGGCGAGAGTCAAATCTCGACATGAGCACGCAGTCGAGCCGCATCGCCGCTGAATGAGGAAGCTCCTATGAGATACACGAAGCACACGTTGTTTCTATTGCCGCTGTCGTTGATGTTGGTCTGCGCGCTACAACGGGGGCAGGCCCAAACCGCCAGCGCGCCAAATGCAAACGCGCCCACTGCCAGCGCGCCGATTTTGATCGAATTGTTCACCTCCGAAGGCTGTTCCAGTTGTCCTCCCGCCGATTCCTGGCTGCAAAAACTCGACGAATTTCAGCCCATTCCCGGCGGCCAGGCCATCGTCCTCAGTGAGCATGTGGACTACTGGAACCACGACGGCTGGAAAGACCCCTATTCCTCCTCCTCGCTCACCGACCGGCAAAACGAATATGAGCGCGCCATGGGGCTGAGCCAGGCCGTGACCCCGCAGGTGATCGTCAATGGAACGGTTGGATTGCCCCTGGGTGACCCGAAACTGCTCGGCCAGCTTCTTTTGAAGGCTGCGAAAGCTCCCCAGGCGCCTGTGCGCATTACCGCGCTAAGCGTGGATGGCGATCTCCTGCGCGCGCATATCGAGGTGGACGGAACCTCAGATAAGCACAATGCCGATGTCTTCGCGGCCATCGCTCTCGATCACGCGGAGTCGCAGGTCCTACACGGAGAAAACGGTGGCAAGCATCTCACCCACGCAGCCGTCGTCCAGGACCTTACCAAGATCGGCAAGCTGGAAAAAGGGAAGACCTTCGTCCAGGACTACCAGGTGAAGCTCAAGCCCGGCTCGGACCCAAAGAATCTGCGGCTGGTCGTTTTCGTGCAGGTGTCCGGTCCCGGCGAAGTGCTCGGAGCGGCGCGTCAAGAGCTTGCTGCTTCAAACAAAGTTATCGCTTCCAACCGGTAATTTGTAGCGCCGGCCTCCCGGTCGGCTGTCGTGTGGGCCTCCGGGCCCACGCACGGCTTCTGGCAGCGCGGGCCGATGCAGCCACATTGGGGAGCGGAGCAAGAAAGAGCGAGCAATTTTACCGATAAGCTCTCAGTCGTGCCACAAGTCTCCGAAAATAAACCAGAGGGCTTCATAGGCTGCGGAAAAACTCGTCCGGGCGGTAGGCCGGGACTTCAGTCCCGGTATAAAGCAAGCAAAATCAATGGTGGCTTTAGCCCCTGAGGTATGTTTTTCGCATATTTTGCTTGAAGCCGCGCGCTTTTCCGCAGCCTGTTCAATCCCCGCCTAAAGCTAACGGCATGCGGGCTGGCTTTAGCCGCGGAGGAACGCTTACCGTAAATTTTGCACGACAGTGGGTTAGCGTGAAGGGTACGGCCTCACATGCTGCAGAAAAACTCGTCGCGGCGCAAGAAGTGTCAGGGCACGACTTCAGTCGTGCCGCAAGAGCCGCAAAATTAACGACGGGCTTTAGCCCCTGAGGAAAAGCCTTTCAAACCCATTCACATGCCTGCCTCGCCGCACAAGTAACGGTCACCCGCCGCGCTGATACACTAACCCTGCAAGGAGAACTCCCGAAAACCCCATGGTCGAGCTGCTTCCTTCCATATTGTCGGCGGATTTTGCCCATCTGGCGGATGAAGTTGCCGCGGCCGAGCGGGGCGGTGGCACGGTCATCCACGTAGACATCATGGACGGCCATTTTGTGCCCAACATTACTCTGGGGCCGCCGGTGGTCAAGAGCTTGCGCAAGTGTACTAACCTGCCGCTCGACTGCCACCTGATGATCGAGAACCCCAACGATTTCATCCCTGCCTTCGCCGATGCCGGGGCCAACTGGGTCAGCGTTCACTACGAGACCTGTCCCCACTTGCATCGTTCGCTTGAGCTGATAGCCCACCACGGCATGAAGCCGGGCGTGGTGCTCAATCCGGCCACCAGGGTCGACCTCATCGTCGACATTCTGCCCATGGTTCATCACGTGCTCATCATGAGCGTGAATCCCGGCTTCGGCGGGCAGCAATTTATAGGGTTTTCGCTGGATAAGATTCGACGCCTGGCCGAATTGCGCCGGGAACTGGGGCTGGCGTTTAGAATCGAAGTGGATGGCGGCGTGGCTCACGATACCGTGGCCCAGGTCGTCCAAGCAGGTGCGGAGCTGCTGGTGGCCGGGAATGCCGTCTTCGGCGCTGGCCATCCCGAGCGGGATGCGCGTGCCTTGCTGGCCGCCGCCCGTCAGGCTGCAAAACCGCCGCGCACGGGCAAACGAGTCAAGAAGTGATAGCAAACTGGGAATGGGTGCATGGCTTGTCCGAAGGCCGTCGCCCCAATGAGGTCGTATGAATCGGTTTTCCTCAAAGATCGCCGCAGTGGCTCTTGTCGTACTATTCATGGCCGGAGCCTCGGCCAACGCTGTCATTAAGAAGCCAAAGAAAAAGAAGGAACAGGATCTGAGCGCCAATCCGCTGGCAGGCGTCAACTCCAAGCAGCCCGACAAGGAGCTCTTCGACAAGGCGATGTACGCCATGAAGAAGGGCCGCTTCGACGTGGCGCGGCTCGATCTCCAGACCATGCTCAACACCTATCCCGACTCGGAATACCGCATGCGCGCCAAGCTGGCCGTGGGCGACAGTTGGTTCAAAGAAGGTGGCTCTGCGGCCCTGACTCAGGCCGAAGCTGAATACAAGGACTTCATTACCTTCTTCCCCGATGCCCCTGAGGCTGCCGAGGCGCAGATGAAGGTGGGCGACATCTACTACCAGCAGATGGAGAAACCCGACCGCGACTACAACAACGCGCAGAACGCCGAGCGCGAGTACCGGAACATGCTCAACCAGTACCCCGACTCGACCCTGGTTCCCCGCGCCAAGCAAAAGCTGCGCGATGTGCAGGAGGTTCTGGCCGAGCGCGAGACATCCATCGGCCTCTACTACGAAAGCCGCGAAAACTATAGTGCCTCCATCGCCCGGTTGCAGACTGTCGTTGATACCTACCCGCTCTACTCCAAGAGCGACCAGGCCCTGCTGGGCATCGGTGATGCCTATGCCGGCGAAGCCCGCAACATCCAGATGACTCCCAGGTTGCCCGGCGCCATCAAGGAGCGGCTGCACGCCATGTACCAGGACCGGGCTGCTGCGGCGTACGACAAGATCATCACCCGGTATCCCATGGCCCCCCACGTCGAGGATGCGCGCGACCGTCTCGTCGCCATGAATCGCCCTGTTCCCGACCCCACCCAGGATGCTGTCGCCGAGAGCGACGCCGAAGAGCGCAGCCGGGGACGGGTGCAGCTCGCGACCAAGACCTACGGAGTCATCAAGCATGGGCCCACGGTCGTCGAGGCAGTCCATGTCGGCGAGCCCAGCCTTGAAGACCCTAAGCGGACCCTGGCCCCGGATGTCACCAAGGAGAACGTTGTCATGTTCGCCGCCGCTGTCAATGCTGGCCGGCCGGCCCCCGCGCTAGCCGCCCCGGCAGTGCCCACCGGCGCCAACGAGCCCACGCGCAGTGACCAGCCCTCCAACGCGCCGTTGCAGGGTGCGTCGCCCGAGGGTGGCACCGGCGTAGGCGCGGAAATTGTCTCCGCTCCGTCCGCTGCGGCAGCCGATCCCAATGCCGTCCTCAAGCCGGTTGGCCCCACAAACACCGTCATGCCCGCTGCTGAAAAGCCGGAAGAGGCCCCCGCAACCGTGAATGACATCAAGCCCGGCTCCACCCCGGCAGCTTCCGCTACCGATGCCAAGACGAAGAAGCCAAAGGCCGACCTAAGCGACGAATCCTCAAGCAAGAAAAAGAAGAAGAAGGGCGTCGCCAAACTGAACCCGTTCTAGTGTCCTGTCCCTAAAGTTCGCATCATAATTTGACAGTCCCAAATTTCCCCAAACGGGGTGTCATCCTGAGCGAACGGGGCCCCGAACGTCTTTCAGTTCCGGGGTCCCCAAAGCGCGGTCTCTGCCCTTTGGGGTGGAGTTCGGGTGTGGTGAGTCGAAGAATCTGCGGTTGTTCTTCAATGAACTTCAGACTCTTTACGCTAGCGCATTTTCGGATTTATTTTAGACTTCCGTGCCCCATCCATTCCGCGTTTTTCTGCGGAATGGGTGGGATACCTACAAAATTCCGTTATACGCAATTCCCGAAAATACTCTAGCTGTCAGTCGGAAGCGTCCAGCTCAATTGCGCCTATTTCTTTCCAGCGCCCCGACGAATTCTCGAACACGGAGAGGCTGTGGCAACGGCATAGCACATGGCCTCTTTCGTCTAACCGCGCGCGCAGCTGCGCCTCTGCATCCGCCGCTTGAGCTGCGTCGCCGGAGCATACCGTCAAATGCGGAATAACAGACTGGTATTGTCCCTCGTACGGTGGAGAATCGGGAAATTCAGATGCGATGCGCGCAATCAATTCTTCAAACGGCTTTGAAGGTTCGGGCGCGAGGTACACAACTCCGGGGAATCGTCCGATTGCGTCCAGTCGAAATTCAAACACCTTGATTCCCAACACTGCGCTTTGCACTCTGCGAAGAATCGCATCGTCGATCGCTGCAGGAGGCACGAATGGATAAACCACAGTGATGTGGGCCGGCACACCCAGCGTGGCAGTGGGATCGAACTGCTCTCGCAGACTGCCGGCCACAGGTTCGGCTTCTGGCACTCTCACGATGATTGCGGATTGAGCTGCCACAGTGCATCGCCTCCTCGCGCTTCAGCATGAGTTACTGTTCTGAAAGAGGATAACGAACTGCGGTGACCTACGTTCGGAAGCCACGCGATTCGCACGCAATCTTTTTCGTCTAAAGCGCGCTCACTTTACGAAATCAACCCACGCGGCGAAGCCGCGCTCTCATCCTGCCCATCGCAACCAACAGATTTCAAGCCCTCCGTCAACGCGGAGGGAGCAGGGGCATTCATGCCCCTGAATCCAGCCCATCGATTTTTATAAATCAACCCACGGCTTCAGCGTGAAGGGTACGGGCTTGAGCCCGCACATCACTCCGCCCATGATTTTCAGAAATCGACCCACGCGGCGAAGCCGCGCTCTCATTGAGTAGGAGCGCAGTTCTTGTAGGGTCAACGCCCTTCACATGAGTACAACGGCGTTATAGACCATGTGAAGGAGTACTGCGGGCGCAAGACGGCCCGTCTTTTTGAAGATCAGACAATTGGCGGCGCCAAGCAGTCCAACCGGCAGCCACGACATAGGGGGATGGTAGATGGCAAAGAATGCGGCACTGCCCACGATGGCTCGCCATCCCCCCCACTCTCGATCCAAAGCGCGGAACAGCAGTCCGCGAAAGAGATACTCCTCCGCGAACGGTGCGAACCCAATCGCCATGATCGCGTACCAGAGATGAAAATTCGGAATCTTGGCCATTTGCTCTTGAGATTTGCGGATGATTTCGCCAAGGGTGGGGATGAAGTGCAGGGCGGCAAGGTAGCCGCGTGCAAACATGCCCAGAGCTAATCCTCCACCGGCTCCCAGCATCAATGCGGGAAGGATGGCGCGATCTCCCAATCCGAATCGACGAACCCACGGTTCGCTTTCTTCAATGGAGACACCGTCGGGCAGCCAGCACCAGATGTCCTGAGGGCGGACGTCGCGCTCGCGCAGGAAGTTGGAGACGAAGAGCGAAACAACCACAGCGGAGATGCCGTATCCCATGGCTTGTGCCATAGCCATGTTCTCGTGTCCGGCAATAAGGAGAACAGGGATTGACAGCATAGCCGCTACCTCAACCAGGACGCTGACGGAGATCATGGCGTGCATGAGCGTGGGCGGCGCAGGGAGCTTTTCAGACCAGGGATCGTAGAGGTAGGGCAAGCGGGCACGGAAGTTCTGCCACATGGCCGCGGCTGTGAGGTACGAGTAGACGATGCCTATGATGGCGAGCTGCCACTGGCCCGTGACGATCCCTATGGCGAAGGTGAGCATGCCCAGTTGAGCGGCCCAGCGCCTTCCACTGGGAACTTTCTCTGTCTCTCCCGAAGAGGAGGCGACGGTGACGAGGGTGACTGATTTTTCAGCCATGCTGCGGGAGAAGAAGAACCAGCCCACGCCGACAAGCGCGATTCTCCAGATGTCGGATGGAAAAGCGAAGGCGGCGTAACAAAGTACGATGGCAACGAGGCCTGAGGAGAGAAGAGACCAGAGCCACGCCTTGGCTTTCAACAGATTTTCGAGGCCGCGGGGCCAGGTGAGCGCAATCCACAGGGCGGTCCCTTCCGATTGCAGGGACTTTGGCCCGAGAACCCAGAGAAAGTAAGTTCCGAAGAAGATGGCGACGCCGCACAGGTAGTTCCAGGCACCCTGAGCATGCACCAGGAGACCGCGCAGATTGAAGACCTGAATCCCCGCGACGGAGAGGGGGATCAGAATGGTCTGAACCAATGCGCTGCGGTCGCGGGTGAACCATAGGAGTTCCTTGCGATAGAGCGGCTCTTTGCCGAAGCGCGCTCGACTGTTTGCGGCGGAGGGTCCAGGCGCGTCTGAAGCAAAGTTGCCGGTAAGGCCCTTTTGAGTGGCCCACGCGCTGAACCAGACCGCAGAGGCGATGATGAGACCCGCGGCAACCCAGCAAGCGAGAACGCCGGAGAGGAAGGAGAACGATCCGTCGGGACGCGCGCCGAGAAACAAGCCCAGCCAGGGCCATGGAATCGCCGTGAAGACCTCAAGAAACCGCGCTGCCGCGGTGATAAACCTGGGAACGAAGTAGATGCCCAGGAAGAACAGCATCATGGCCGTGTATCCGAGCCAACTCATGAGGCCGATGGTGGCGCCACGCGAACGTGGCGAAAGACGAAGGGTCATGCCGATCTCGAGGGCCTTTCCGAGGCACGCCGCGGCCACGGTAAGCGGAACGCCTATCAAGATGGCCGCGATGAAGCCGGAGATCGGATCGTAGGCGAATCCGTAGACGATCCCCGGGAACAATGGACCACCCCAATACATGGGATTGGCGGCGATGGGGGAAAGCATCTCGGCCAGGAAGACAGCGCCGGGCTGCACGGGATGGCTGAAGAGCCACTCCCACATGGGATGACGGCGGCGCTGGGTATCCATTTCAAGGCCTTCGCCCTGGAATGCGAGCATGACGGCCCACCAGAGAAGAATCAAAGAGCCCACCATCGCCGGGAACGGGCCTGTGCGTGCGAGAGCCTTCAGGCCGGGCGACGCATTGTGTTCGGAAACCAGGTCCATCGCTCCGTGATTCTCGACGGCATCACGGAGTTTCTGTTCGATGGCTGGCTTCGATCCGCCGTATTCGTCAGAGATTCGTTTCGCTTCGGAGGAATATGCATTTCCTGTAGATAACGCTTTGTCAGTTTCTTCCGGTGAGAGATTCCAACTTGCTCTGGTGCTGTCCACGTTTTCCAGAAACCAATGGCTGACGACAATCTTCCCCTGCCTCTCAACTTCGACGCGCTGAGCAGTTTCAACAGCAGAATGCAGGACAAAGGCGGCGGACCCGTTGACAAGGAACATCAAGAGGATGAAGAATGCGAAGCCGACGCCGCTCCAATCCGTCGATTTTCCGGCGCTGCGATTTTGAAGCAGCTGTTGCTGGCGCGCGCGACGGCCGTCGGAGCGCTTTCTTGCCGCGCCAAGAAGCAGGCTGACAGTCGCCCAGAACGTCGGCTTCCGTTCAAGCTGAGTTGTCATTTCTGCGGAGGCCTGGCGGTCAATTGGAGGAAGATGTCTTCAAGGCTCATCTGGCTGTATGCGGAGCGAAGCTCTGCGATGGAACCGCTAGCTACGAGTGTGCCTTCATTGATGATGACTGCGTGCGAACAGAGGCGGGTCACGTGATCCATCAGATGGGTGGAGAACAGGACCGTCGTGCCCTGGCGCGCGGTTTCAAAGATGAGATCGTAGAAGAGACGAGTCGATTCCACGTCAAGGCCATTGGTGGGCTCATCGAGGACCAGGAGCTTAGGCTGATGAAGCATGGCCAGGAGCAAACCGAGCTTCTTCTTCATTCCCCGTGAATAATCTTCCGCGTAGTTGTCGATATCGTCGGCGAGTCGGAGCGTGGCGATCACCGGCTCGATGCGATCGAAGGCTTCATCCGGGTCGAGCCCGTGCATCGCGGCACTCAATTGCAGGTGCTCCCGGCCGGAGAGATAGGAGTAAAAGACGGGTTCATCGGGGAGAAATCCGATAAGCCGTTTGACTTCGACGCGATCGTCAAAGGCGTCGCGGCCATCGATGAGCAGACGGCCTTCAGTCGCTTTCAGGATGCCCATCAAGAGGCGAAAGAGTGTGGTCTTTCCAGCACCGTTGGGTCCCAGAAGTCCACAGATCTGCCCCGAAGGCACACCAAAAGAGACATGCTGGAGCGCGACCTTGTACCCGAAGGATTTGGTTACATTTTCGACAAGGACAAGATCCTGAATGGATTGGCCGTCACAGACCAATGCAGGTGCGCTCGCGGAGTTGTCGCCCATCGGGAGAGAGAGATCGCTCATGGCAAAGGGACCGGAAACGTGTCCGCGAAAATTTTAATCCAGCATACTACAATGCCCACAAGGTTCTAGTTGAATCTCATCCTAACGGATAACTCCATTCAGGCCAATCGCATAGGGGTTCATGCGGAATAGGTGCCTGGTTGTCGCTCTATCGCAATCGCGCTTACCGCCCGCATCGGCCAAAACAGCCGGCCCCGAGCTCTGCCGAAAGCCTGCACTGAGCGAAGTCGAACGGGCGTCTGCCCCACGGCAGGTGGTGCCGATAATTAGCCTCGATGGGCGCATACTCAATACAGAGAAGCGGCGAGAAGGACTCCGCTCCCTCCAACGAGCGAATCCATGCGCAACACGACGGCAAAAATCGACGATATCTACCGCAAATTCAGTAGTTTAATCACAAAACGCAAACTTTACATGCGTTTTTCGCGCTGTCTAGCTGTGCCGGCAAAAATTACCGCCTTGTTATCAAGAGTTTGCTCCGCCAATCCGCACAGAAGCACAGCCCCTGTGCCAGTGTGCCGCTCCGCCTAACCCATTCAAAACAAAAGAATTTCTCCGCAAATCCGCACAGAAGCATACATTCTGTGAACCTGTGCAACTGTGCGTTTCCCGCCCATTGCATTGGATCGGTTTCCCGTAAGCCGCCTTCCACCCGGAACTGTTTTAATGAGGAGACGGGGTCAGCAATGCGGACAGCGATCATAGGCGGCGGGATAGCGGGCATGGCAGCCGCCTTCGAGCTGGAAAAGGCGCGACAGGCAGGCGCAGCGGTGAAGTACACGCTGTTTGAGGCGCGCGCGCAACTGGGCGGGTCCCTATCTTCGGAGATCGTTGACGGCGTGGTCGTCGAGCGCGGACCCGATTCGTTCTTGACCGAGAAGCCGGCGGCGGCGGAGTTGTGCCGTGAGCTGGGCCTCGGCGGCGATCTCCTGCCCTCGAACGACGCGGCGCGCAAGACCTATATTCTGGTGAAAAACCGGCTGGTGCCGCTGCCCGACGGCCTGATGTTTCTAGTGCCGACCAAGCTGATTCCAACGGCGCTGACCCGGCTGTTCAGCCTGAAGACCAAGGTGCGCATGGGGCTGGAACTGCTGCACCCTCCGCGGCCCAGCGGTCTGCCCGACGAGTCGGTGGCGACCCTGGTGGAGCGGCACTTTGGCCGCGAGGCTGTTGACCGGCTGGCCGATCCGCTGCTGAGCGGGATCTTTGGCGGGGATGCCTCGCAACTGAGCGCGCGAACGGTGCTGCCTCGGCTGGTCGAGATGGAGAATGAATACGGATCGCTGACGCGCGGCATGTTGGCGGCGCACCGCAAGATGCGGGGGGCGACGCGCCCGGCGAAGGTTGGGGCGACCGCGCCGCGGGCCGTCTTTACGTCCTTACGCGGCGGAATGCAGCAGTTGGTCGCCGCGCTCACCGCGCGGCTCGACATGGGGTCGATTCGGCTGGCGACTTCGGTGACCGGGCTGGAGAAGACTGAGACCGGCTGGAGAGTCGAGGCCGGCGGAGCATGGGAAGCGTACGATGCGGTGATTGTGGCTTCACCCGCCTGGGCCGCGGGTGCGTTGCTCGACAAGGTGGATGCGGCGCTGGCCGAGGAACTGAGCGCAATCCCGTACTCTTCGTCGATCACCGTCAATTTGATCTACGACGAGACGAAGCTGGGACGATTGCCTGACGGATTCGGGTTCCTGGTGCCCGCCAGCGAGGGCCGCACCATGCTGGCCTGCACGTTTGTCCATCGCAAGTTTCTGGGCCGCACGCCTCCAGGCAAAGCCGTGCTGCGGGCTTTTCTGGGCGGCATGAATAACGAGGCGCTGCTGGCGGAGACGGACGAAGCCTTGATCGCCGCGGTTCGCCGTGAGTTGGCGGCGATTCTGGGCGACGCCGTGATTGGTTTCAGGGTTGAGCCGGAACATGCGCGGGTTGCGCGCTGGCAGCGGGCGATGGCGCAATATGCCGTCGGCCATCAGGAGCGGATGGCGCGGGTCGCCGCGCGGGTTGCCATGCTGCCCGGACTGCGGCTTGCGGGCAACGCCTACGACGGAATTGGGATTCCCGACTGCATTCGCCTGGGAAGAAAAGCGGCGAAGGAGTTGCTGGCAGGTCAGAAAGTCAGTAGCTCCGCGTAAGAAACTATAAGAGGCTGCTTGTTTACATCCCGCCTTTGCCGAGCAAAATGCCGATGCCGTATGTTACAGCGCCTTCGACTGCGCCCACGACGGTCATCTCCAGCCCCGAGGACCACCACGAGCGGACAGTGATAAGCGACTTAGCTGCGCCGACGGCAAAATGTGCAGCGAGAGAGATGACGGCGGCGGCGATGACGGCATCGAGGCCGGACATGAAGAAAAACGGGATGATCGGGATGGAAGCGCCGATGGCGGTGGAGAGCGCGCCAGAGCTGGCTGAGACGAGGGGGTTCGAGAGAGCCTCTTCGGAGGAGCCGAGGCGTTCGCTGGTCAGGGCGCGGAGCAACTGTTCGGGGTCGTTGGCGATGTGGTTGACCATGTTGTGGGCATCTTCCTCGGGCAGGCCCTTCACCTGGTAGTAGAGGGAGAGGAGTTCGCGGGCCTCGGGGCCGTTCATCTGGATAGCTTCGCGTTCGCGGGCCACCTCAGCCTGGTAGATTTCGCGCTCGCTCTTGGCGGCGAGGTACGCGCCGGAACCCATGCTGAGGGCCGATGCAATCATGCCCGAGAGCCCTGCGAGTAGGACGTATTTGCTGTCGCCGGCAGTGGCGCCTGAGACTCCAGAGACGATGCCAAAGATGGCGCCCAGTCCGTCGTTGACGCCGTAAATGGCATCGCCGATCCAGGCGCCTGGCTGCTTGCGTCCCTGGTTGCGCTTGGCCAGCATTTCGTCGAGGACCGCCTTGGCGTCGATCTTGTGCGTGCCGGCGGGGACGGCATAGTGGCCGCGCAGCAGCGACCCCAGCTCCCGGTAGTGATCCTTTTCGTCCTCGATGACGTGCTCAAGGATGGCAACGGACTCCTCGTCGCCGAGGCTCTTGAGTTGTTCGCCGTAACTGGCGATGGCGCGACTCTCCTCGATCTCAAGGCGGCGCAGGGCCATGCGAATCCCACCGGCGCGGCTGGCCAGCGAGTCTGCGTCGCCACCCGGCTTGCCATGGTAAACGGGGTCGGGGCCTCTCAGCTCCGCGATGCGGCCATGCCATAGCTCGGCGTGCTCCCACTCGGCGCCGGCCAGGTGGCGCAGCATCTGGGCGCGCACCGGGTCGGTGTCGCGCTCGGCCAGGGCCTGATAGGTGTGGTAGCCCTCCATCTCGGCTTGCCAGTTGCCCTCAAGGGCTGCCAAAACCTTTTTCAGTTTGGCGCTGTTCATCGCTTCCTTCGCCACGGGTCTCTCTCCTGACGTTTCTTTGAGGATACGGTATGGGCTGCCCGAGAGGGGAGGACGATAGCTGCGGGACTGGAAAATCGATTCACCGTGGAAACGGCGGCGATGAGATGGAGGCTCCGGCAGATGGGCATAAATCAATCGTTTTTGCGGTCACTTCCCCAACGCCGGGCTTTGCGTATAGTGTTGTCTGGTGCAAAAAGAGGGGTTCCGGGCAAGCGTGAACCGAATGAGGTAAACCAACTGGTGGAAAGTGCAAGCGCCTGCCAGACATGTTCCTTTGCCCAGAACGACACGTCGGCCCTTGACCGGGCAAACCTTTTTGATGAAGTGGGAGCAAATCATCCATGGCAACGAGATCGACACAGCCGGGGGCGGTAAGCACGCCCAAGTACACAGGCCCGTTTATCACGGTTACGATTCTGTATTTCATTTTTGGGTTTATCACCAACTTGAACATGCAGTTGGTGCCCCATCTGCGGTCGGTTTTCGACCTGCCGTGGTTGCAGGCGGCGCTGGCCAACGGCGCGTTCTTCACTGCCTACTTTGTGGTGTCCTCGCCTACGTCGCGGCTCATTGAGGCCATCGGCTACAAGAAGACCATGGTGGTTTCGCTGTTTGTACAAGTTGCCGGTGCGCTGCTATTTCTGCCGGCAGCAAGCCTGCCGAATTTCTGGCTATTCCTGACTGCGGTTTTCATCGTGGGTTCCGGCGTGGCCATGCTTCAGACTTCGGCTAATCCTTATGTTTCGGCGCTGGGGCCGGAGTCCTCTGCCCCGGTCCGCCAAAACCTGGCGCAGGCGTTCAACTCGATAGGCGGCATGATTGCCCCTGTGGTGGCGGGCGCTTTGATCCTGAAGCACAAAGTCGTACTCGACGCGGCAACGCTGGCGACGAAGACAGTCGAAGAGCAGATGGCCTACAAGGTGAGCATCGCCAGCACGGTGCGAATGCCGTACCTAGCCATCGCGGCAGCTTTGGTCCTTTTGGGCATCGCGGTTTCGTTCGCGCACCTGCCCACGATCAAGGCCACGCAGGAGTTCCGCCCGACCAAGGCCGGGGTGGGGCTACTGGAGCAAAGTATCTGGAGCTACCGGCACACGGTTCTGGCCATGGTCGGCATTTTCGTCTATGTGGGTGTCGAGGTTGGCTTGGCCCAATTCATGGTGGGCTACTTTGGCCTGCCGGAGTTGGGCGGGCTGACTGCGGCAGCGGCAGCGGCCTTTACTTTCTACTACTGGTCTGGCGCGTTGGTGGGCAGGTTGCTTGGATCGTGGATGCTGACCAAGATCAATGCTGGCTGGTTGCTCGGGCTCTTCGGTCTGATGGCCGTGGCCTGCGTGGTGTTCTCAATTAGTACCTCCGGGCCAGTTGCGGTCTGGAGCCTGATCCTTTGCGGATTCTTCAACTCGATCATGTTCCCGAACATCTTCGCGCTGGGCATTACCGGCCTGGGTCCAATGACCAGCAAGGGGTCGGGGTTGATTATGACCGCGGTGGTCGGCGGCGCGGTGATCCCAGTCGCGCTGGGCGGCCTGGTCGATCACTTTGGATTTCGTCCCGCGGCGATTCTGCCGGTGCTTTGCTATCTCTACATCGCTTTCTATGGCTTTGTTGGCCACAAGCCGACGCGGACGTTTGCGGCGTAGGATAGTTTGCTCGTTACCGAAGGCCCCTTGGCGCAGGCTGAAGGGCCTTTCTATTGAAGGGAGTTACTCTTTGCCCTACCCCAGCCGCCACGCCTTGATGAATTTCCAGTGGATGTACACAGAGTGATTGATATGGAGCAGCAAGCCCTCGCGCCCATCGAGAAAGCCGAGGCGAAGAAAATAGTTATAGATGAAGGTTGCAGCTGGATTCGCGACCGCATTCCACACAAAGGCCGACAGCGATTTACTGTCGCGTCCCTTGTTGTGCAGTAACTCCGCAATCTCAGAGCTATAGCGATTCATGTGTTCGAGATAGATATTCAGGCTGGGGTAAGCGTAGTGGAGCATGTCGTGCTTGAGCTTGCCGCGCGGGCCTGCGAACTGTGGCGTGGAGTGGGGTCCCACGCCTTCGCTGAGCCGGGCCGAGCCGCGCCGAAAGAGCCTCAGCTTGCGGTCGGGATAGAAGCCCCCGTGGCGCATCCAGCGGCCAAAAATCAGATTCAGACGAGGAATCCAGTAGGCGCCGAATTGTGGCTCACGCCCGCCGGGGCAGGCAAGAAGCTGGCGAATCTCGTCTTGCAGGCCGGGGGTGAGGACTTCATCGGCATCGAGGAGGAGAATCCAGTCGGAGGTGCAGAGATCGAGGGCGACATTTTTCTGTTCGCCGTGACCGCCGAAGACATGAAAGGACGTCTTGGCGCCGAAGGATTGGGCAATCTCCAGGGTGCGGTCCTTCGAGCCGGAGTCGACGACAACGATCTCGTCGGCCCAGCGCACGCTCTTCAGGGTGCGGGGTAGGTTTGCCTCCTCATTCATGGTAATCATGGCTATGGAGAGCGTCTGGGGCATCGAACAAAGGATAAACCGGCTGGGCGGCCGGCGTATCATGACCCCTATGAATCTCGAAGCGATTCAAACCGCACTGCGCGAGGCTGGCTTGGACGGCTGGCTGTTCTACGACCACCATCACCGCGACCCCATCGGCGGGCGCATCCTGGGGCTGGACGAGAAGGCGCACGTCACGCGGCGCTGGTACTACTTTGTGCCAGCTCAGGGCGAGCCGCGCAAGCTGGTGCATCGCATTGAGCAGGCGCGGCTGGATGCGCTGCCTGGGGCCAAGGGACTCTATTCGAGTTGGCAGGAGCTGGCCGCGGGCCTCAAGGCGATGCTGGGCAGTGCGCGGCGTGTGGCGATGCAATACTCGCCTAACAATGCGATTATGTACATTTCAATGGCCGATGCGGGGACGGTGGAGTTTTTGCGCAGTCTGGGCAAGGAGATTGTGAGTTCGGCCGACCTCGTAAGCCAGTTTGAGGCGGTGCTGAGCGAAGAGCAAATTGCAAGCCACGGCGCGGCGCAGCAGGCCATCGATGGAATTCTGGCCGAGGGTTGGAAGGAGATTGGCCGTTGGCTGCGGCCCAGCCGTGGCGGCGCGGGCGGCCTTACGGAGTTCGACATCGTGGTTTGGCTGAGCCAGGCCATGCGCCGCGAAGGGCTGGTGTGGGAGAACGGGCCCAACGTGAGCGCCAGCGCCAACAGCTCCGATTCCCACTATGAGCCGACGGCGGAGAAATCGGCGCCGATTCGCGAGGGCGATTTTGTGCTGATTGACATCTGGGGCCGATTGGAGAAGCCGGGCAGCGTCTTCTATGACATTACCTGGACCGGCGTAGTGGGACGTGAACCGACGGAGCGCGAACAACTGCTTTTTGAGACGGTGCGGAACGCGCGCGACGCAGCCATCACCGCCGTCGAGCGGGCTTTTGCCGAGGGCCGAGCAATCCGCGGCTTCGAGGCTGACGATGCGGCGCGGGGGGTAAT
>Ga0182024_10002774_pt1 | contig 42977 bp, 60 predicted proteins | sample P32metaG_FD_120480 | JGI IMG/M metagenome (GOLD analysis project Ga0182024, IMG submission 120480) | Permafrost microbial communities from Stordalen Mire, Sweden - P3-2 metaG (Illumina Assembly) | ecosystem: Environmental > Terrestrial > Soil > Wetlands > Permafrost | place: Sweden: Stordalen... | reverse complement strand
ATGCCAGTTCTAAATCGTAGAATCGGCCAACCTTGTGGTTTCATTGATTAGATTGAGACACTTGACATAAAATTAAATAAAATCAAATAGTTATAAAATAGACTTGCATTAGGATAAGTATTTAGCTATAGTTTGATTATTATGAGATATCCCAATCTTATCCATAAGTAAGGCCTTCTTTCTCTCGATCGAGACTGGTGGTTTTGCAATAAAACCGTCAGGAGAGAAAGAAGGCCATTATGATAAATCCCATTACCAAACAGTGTACAAAATGTAAAGAAAATAAAGAATTAAGCGACTTTCACAAACATAATGGGACCAAGGACGGCCTATACCCTCTGTGTAAAATTTGTCGTAAAATTAATGACACAAATTATCGACTTAAAAATAAAAAAGAAATAGCTACTCAAAAATCTGTTTATTATATAGAAAATAAAAAAGAAATAAACACTAAGACTAAGAAGTATTATCAAGAACATAAAATAGAAATAAGTCTTCAAAAAATAGGGTATAACGCTTTACATAAAGAAGAAAAAGCTACATATGGTGCGATGTATGGACCAAAATGGAGAAAACGAAATAGGGGAAAAGTGAACGCTAAAGCATCTAAACGACGAGCGGTTAAACTAAAAGCCACCCCTAAATGGCTTACTAAAGAACAATATAAAGAAATGGAATCTTTATATATAGAAGCGGTTAGGCTAACTATAGTAACCGGTATCCCTCATGAAGTTGATCATATAGTTCCGTTACAAGGAAGAGATGTGTCCGGATTACATGTTCCTTGGAATTTGAAAGTTATTCCGAGATCTGTAAATCGTAGTAAAAACAACAAATTAATCCCTCTAGCACAATCTTAACCTATTAAGGAGTATTTTTAATGTCCACCTTTATACATGGAATCTGTTCAAGTGCTGCAATTGATTCCAGTGGGGAAATCGTAGATATCCATGGTTTGGACATCACTTCATTAGCAAGAACGGGTGTGGTGAACTATGAACACGATCAAGGTAGGGACGCTAAAGGTGAGGCTATCACCATTAAACTTCCGGCCGCAGTAGTTGGAAAAATACTTAGTGCAAAAAAAATATTTACACTTTCCGATTGCTCAGATGAACACGAGACTTATTTTTGGAATAAAATCAAACTTCCTTACGTTTATATTACTGCAGAACTTTTTGATGATTATTGTGATGGCGCTAAGGAATGTGCCGGTAAATTCAAATACAGTCAAGCTCATCCGGAACAAGAAGCGGTTTTTGGATTTTCAGTAGAAGGTTCAGAATTGCCGGGAAGTCGGCAGCAGAAAATTTTGATAAAAAAATCTATCGCTCGTAAAGTGACTTTAACAGTAGCACCAGCAAATAAGTCTTGCGTTGCTGAAATTTTAATAAATACTCCTAAATCTCAAGTAAAAGACGACTTCGAAGAAATCTTCAAATCCGAAGCCAACGCCATCCAAATGTTCAAAACCGATCAAGGTCTCAAGATCTATGAGACATTCTTGGCTAAAAAAGAAAAAGAATTAAAGAAAGTTGCGGTTCCTGGTAGTAAGTATCCTTCTGCTGCCGCCGCAGTTGGCCAAAAACCCATAACTTCTTCTGGTGGAATTCCTAGTTTTGCTCCTATTACTAAAGAACCAAGTTTAGCTCCTCCTGGTGCCCCTAGTTCTGGCGGAATCCCAAGTTTTGGACCAATCAACAAAAAAGAGAAGAAAACTAAAGAATTAAAAAAAGCTATTACTGCTGGCAATTATAATGCTGCTCCAGGAACCCTAGTTAATGGCGCCGCCTACCAAGTAGAAGATCGTGGAACTCCTAAGAAGCAGGATTGGAATAAACGTGCCAAAGAAGACTACGATCGTTGGCCACATAAAGACAAATTTGAAAAGTTCATGTCCGCACGTATGCCCCATCTTGCTATGGGCGAAATTAAAGCGATTGGTAGAACGATTGCCTTGAAGAAAAATATTGATTTTGAGAAGTCATTAAAGGAACTGGTTTCAATAGATAAAACGGAAGAAACCAAAAAAGAATTAGAGGGAAAGTCTCTGAAGGATATTCAGATCGAAACCGCTCACAAATGGATGGATAGGGCTGAAGAAGCTTATAAGAAAGCCATTGATGAAAAGTCTGTAAAATGGCTAATGGATGCGGTAGAATATGGTCACGAAGCCATAGAGCATTCTTCCCTATGTGAAGAGGTTTCAGTTTTTGAAGAAGTAAAATCAAAAATCATGCCACTTCATGACAAAGCCACTAAACTCTTGGTCAATAAATAATTCTTGCTTATCATTTCTTATTAGTATAATCTTACTACTGCGCGGTAGTGGAGTGGTACCATACGAGGCTCATAACCTGTGTGACGTGAGTTCAATTCTCACCTGCGCATCCAAATTTCTCTTGACTTTTGAAACCATACACGATATGGTAGATAAATCATCTGGGGTGTATTATTGTGCCGAATCACACCCGACCTAGTACCTGTGCATGGGGAAAGGATAGTCTAGTTGCCCGAGGGTGCCTCCTCGGGGATGAAGCCAACTGGAGCCCCAGATTTTTATTGACTTTCTAGTTTTCCCACAGTAGGATTAATCATGATGGACAAAGATACTATTATAAAAGCTGACTGCGAATATTGCGACAAAGAATTTGATTACGATCCTGGATATTGCTGCAATGGGTTCGATTGTGGATGTGGTGGGGCACCTATGAATCCACAAGTATGCACTAATGAGTGTTGGGACAAACTCTTGAAAAGAATGGATGGAAATTGATGAACAACGTAACTATTGTAAAAGGTGATCTTTTCTCTGCTCCCAAAGGTTCTATTATATGCCATGCAGTGAACTGTAAAGGCGTTTGGGGTGCAGGTATTGCCAATCAATTTCGTAAACGGTATCCAGATGCTTATAAAACCTACGAAAAAATATGTAAAGAACAACGATCCAATGACCTCTTGGGCTCTTGTCTATTAATTGAGACCAATGATTTTATCATTGGGTGTCTGTTTACGTCTAGTGGATATGGATATGAAGTCGATGATAAAGATAGTATCTTAGACGCCACTTATAGTGCTATAGACGATCTCTTGGATCAAAACGTTATGGATCCCAAAGAAATCCATATGTGTAAAATTAATTCGGGTCTATTCGGAGTTCCCTGGCCTGAGACACAGCAAGTATTGGAAAGTTTTGAAGAAAAATTCACGGTGTACGAGTTATGAGAAAACCAGCTAAACCTTATCAAATCGCTGAAATCTGTTATAACGCTGAATGGCCAGATACGCCATGGTACATCATTCGTAGCGGAACTGTAGCGGAACAAGGTGGTTTAAATCTTGGCACACAAACGGCTTGCTTTGAGACCATAGAATCAGCATGTAAATATTTGGCAGAAACCATTTCTAAAGATATTGACGTTATTAAAGATATAATTGCAAAGAAATAATTTATGTGGTACATAGGGATCGTTCAGTTGAAACAAGCGCCGCTGCCCACTACAGTTATTAAGGGTACTGACAGCCTGTCCGAACGCGGGTTAATCGGATAACCAGACTCACCACCTGGACAAATTTATGAATAAAATCTTAGAAATGGAATTTGGATCTTCACTTTACGGTACTCGAACTCCGAACAGTGATTTGGACTATAAGGCTATATATCTTCCAACAGCCAAAGAAATTGTCTTGGGTAATTATAAGCGCACTATCGCTAAATCTAGACCAAAAAGTGAGTGCGAACGTAATACTAAAGACGATATCGATATTGAAATCTTTAGCTTAGATCGTTATTTGGAATTATTGATGCAGGGACAAACGGTTGCGTTAGATATTTTGTTTGGGTTTAAAGAAAGCGACTGTATTCCTGATAAAGTTGGTTATAACAGCTCTATTATGCAAATAATTTACACTAATCGCGATAAACTCTTAACTAAAAATGTTAATGCGTTCGTAGGGTATGCGAAACAGCAAGCCGCCAAATATGGCATCAAGGGTTCCAGAATGGATGCTCTTAAAAGAACTAAAACCTGTCTTGATAAGATGCCCGATCCACATATGACATTGGGAGAATTTCCTTTAATTATGCAAGATTTGATAGAGGAATGTTCTAGTTTGATTTCCTTAGAGAAGACTTCTTTAGTCGAAATAGTTACACTTAAGGGTCCAAAGGGTTTAATCGATCAACCACACCTAAAAATTAATGGAAGAAGCATTCCCTTTCATGCCAAAGTTAAGTATGCGCGTGAAGTTGTAGATAAAATGTTGGACAGTTATGGAAATCGTGCTAAAAAAGCTCATCTTGCTGGTGGTATCGATTGGAAGGCTCTCAGTCATGCTGTAAGAGTCAATTCTGAGGCTTTGGAGCTACTATCCACTGGAAGAATTACCTTTCCTCGGCCCGATAGGGAAATGCTTTTAAACATCAAGCTTGGTAATGTCGTAGATACTATTGTCTATGAAATGATTGAACAAGGTTTAGCAGATCTCTATGAAGCCAGTGAGAAGTCTACTCTTAGGGAGACTCCAGATAAAGAATGGGCTGATGAATTCATTTATCAAATATATTCGGGTATCGTAAAAAATAGTTGACATGTTATAGGTATATGATAGCTTATCTGTATGAGTAAAATAACTATTTTAGTAGGCCCTCCAGGATCAGGTAAAACCACATATGCAAAATCTCTTATCAATGATGATGGAGATCACGGTTTATCGACTGTTTACATTAACCAAGATTCTCAGGGCAAACAGGGCCATATGGAAAAGTTCGAATCGGCCCTTTCTGAAGGTAAGGATATGATCGTTGATCGTATGGGATTCTCTAAGGCCCAACGAGATCGTTATCTAACTCCAACTAAAGCAAAAGGGTACGAAACCAAAATCGTCGTTCTTCACGAATCCTATAAGACCTGCTTCGATCGTTGTATGGCTAGAAAAGGTCATGAAACCATTAAGGATGAGACAAATGCTAGATCCGCTCTAGGCACATTCTTTGGTAAGTATGAACGTCCATTGCCAGGAGAAGCAGACAGGATCGTTTTTTGCTATCCTGAAGGTAAAAAACCGCTGATTATTTGGAGCGATCTTGATGGCACCCTCTGCGATGTCGAACATCGTCGTCATTTTGTTAGAGGAGAGGGTCGTAAGGATTGGCAGGGATTTTTTTGGCACATGACAGAAGACAAAGTAATTTTCCCTGTAATGAATACTTTGAAACATTTTTCTAGCGAAATGAGCATCGTTTATTGTTCTGGTAGACCAGATAATTGGAGAAAACAGACTCAGAAATGGTTAGACGATAATGATGCCCCAAAAGGCGATCTTTTCATGCGTCCTAGAAACGATAGTAGACAAGATAATATCGTTAAGGAGATTCTACTCGATTTCGAAGTATTGACTCGTTACAACATCTTTTTTTGTCTTGACGATCGTGATCAAGTTGTTAAGATGCTTAGAGATAGAGGATTAACCGTATTTCAAGTCGCAGAAGGAGATTTTTAAGGGTGGGGTGTTCCAATCTTATCCATAAGTAAGGCCTTCTTTCCTGCGCAGGATGGTTGGTTTTGCAATTAAACCGATCATAATGGAAAGAAGGCTTTATGTCAAATCCCACCAAACAATGCACAAAATGTAAATTAGAAAAATCCTTTATAGATTTTTCTAAAAATAGAGCAACAAAAGACGGTCTAAACAATTGGTGTAAACCGTGTTTGCATCGCCCATCTATAAAGAATTTGGGTAGAGATCTTTCCGGTATTAGATTTGGAAAACTTGTAGTTATTAATAAATCTAGAAGTACAGGAGAAACTACTATATGGAACTGTCAATGTGATTGCGGAAATACCATAGAAATAAGAAGAGGTAATTTAATATCAACGGCAACCAATAGTTGTGGTTGTATAAAAGTAGGACAAAAGGGGTTCGCTGTTGATGTTAGACTTGAAAATGTTGTATGGAACATGTTCATTCAAAGATGCAAATTTAAAAAGTTTATTTTTGAGTTAACTAAAGAGGAAATGATGAAGTTGGTAATTCAACCATGTTTTTATTGTGGACTAGAAAGTTCTAATAAAGTAAAAAGGAAATATGGGGAATTTCAGTATAATGGTTTAGATAGAATTGACAATAGCGTTGGATACGCTAAAAACAATATTCTCGTTAGCTGTAGACACTGTAACGCTCTTAAAATGGATGTGTTATCCGTAGAAGAAACGGTAAAAGTAATAGAACTACTAAAAACTATTAGAGGTATTGACCACAGCCCTTGGCAAGATTTCAAAAGAACTAAAAGGAGAGAATATGTCTGACGATTATCGTGTTCCTTATACTACAATTTTAAATATTCAGCCCCATAACAACGCAGAACGTCTTTCCGTATGCACCATTTATGGATTCCAAATAATTACACAAAAAGACAGATATAAAATTGGCGATAATGTGATTTTTATTCCGCCCGATTCTGTCTTACCTGAATGGCTAGAAAATAAACTATTTCCACCAGACTCAAAGGTTAAATTAAATAATCATCGAGTTCGTCAGATTCGCTTAAGGGGTTTAGCGTCACAAGGAATGATAGTATCTCCTGAAGATGTGTCTAACAGGATTAATCCTGAATCTCTTCAATTAGAGCAGAATCTCTCCGCTATTTTAGAAATAAAAAAATATGAACCCCCCATTCCTGGATTTTCACAAACTATAGGAAAACTCAAAAATCGCAATAAAAAAACAGATCATCCACTGTTCCATAAATACAATGGTCTTAACAATATTAAATTTTTTCCAGATCTATTCAAAGAAGGCGAAGAAGTTGTGATAGAATGTAAACTCCATGGAACAAGTGGACGTTTATCGATTCTTCCTTATGAAGCTAATACTTTATGGAAGAAAGTAAAGAAGTTCTTTGGTCTAGCAACTAAGAATGAGCGTTGCTACGGTTCTAATAACGTCGATATTTCAGCAGCAAGCTCCTATAAAGGATTTTATGGTGAAGATATTTATGGAAAATGTTTTGATTCCATAAATGCTTTCAGTAAGGTAAAATTAGGTGAAATCGTATACGGCGAAATTATTGGTCCTTCAATTCAGAAAAACTATTCATATTCTTTAAAGGAACATCATTTTGTGGTATTTGATGTTAAGGTTCTACAACCTGATAACAGATTCAAATGGCTCAACCCTGAAGAAGTTGAATCTTTTTGTAAAGAGCGTGATTTTGAGTTTGTTCCCGTTCTTTATAGGGGTCCCTATAATAAAGACGTAGCTTATTCTTTAACCAAAGGTCCAAGCATTTACGATCCAAATACTAAGATCAGAGAAGGGATCGTAGTTAAAGCAAGAGAGAACTATGATTACGAGGGTAATAAAAAAGCACTTAAATGGGTCTCAGAAGACTATCTAGCTGACGATAAAAATACCGATTTTCATTAAGCCAAAAAGTATCTAGCGTGAACGACTGGATGTAGATCTAGATGGCACCAAGTTGGAGTGTTTTGTTCCATTCTAATACCGTATTGTTCTAGAACCGGTTCTAATTTGGCGTGAAGCTCATCGATAGTCATAGTTCCATTGCAATCGAAATCAATCGCTAGAAATTGTGCATGTACGTCGTTAGGAATAGCCCTAACCACCTGGGCATTATAGTCTTGAGAACGGAACATGCAATGCGCATTTATGGGACAACCTAAAAAGGTACGAATCTCTTCCATTTTTTGACATAAGGCTACCAATTTAGCTTTACCATCGTCATCCAATCCGTCTTGTTCATTAGCTAAACGATTCCAAGAGTGTAAGGTGATGCAATCTGCAACGGTAAAATGTTCGGTTACCTGTGCTGTTCCATCTGTCCAATCGATATCCATATTATCCTCTTTACTTTTATTCTCATATAGTCTACAATACTAAGATTAGGAGAATTAATGAAAGTATCACATGAGAATTAGAGCACAATTCGGTCTCATAGACTCCAAAGAAATTGATTGGTATCAACCCACCCTAGATTTTCCTAAAATTGTTAAGTTTTTAGGTAGAAACTATGAATGGATTTTCTACGACGATGACCAGACCAAAGTCGTAGATAAAATACTTTATTTTTCAGAATTGCCTAGCTATGATCCAAATTATGATGTAGACTGTATTACATGGTCGGAGATAGCAAATGGATCGCCAAGTAGTTGTGAATGTGGTAGTAAATACGGTGGTGGCGGCCATATGTTCATGTGTAAGTTGTGGAGGAAATGGTGAAATACTTTTATAAGCTTCTTAGATTATTTCTGTGCCCTCATAAATGGATCTTTCAGCACGAACGCACATGCCAGACAACCGATGGTTACGGGAAAGTAATCAATACGCGGCTAATGAAAATATGTCAATGCAAGTATTGTGGAAAATGGAAAAGGTTTAGAGGATAATATGAAATTTGATAGATTGTTTAAGAAGACTAATACAGGTGCGATTCAGTTTTGGGATATTGAGGTAGAAAATGGATTTGATTACAATGAATGTTCTGAATGGGAAGTAGGTATTATCAAAACTACTTATGGTCAACTTGGAACCGATAGTCCTCAAATTACCAAAGATGTGATTGAAGAAGGTAAAAACGTTGGTAAGGCCAACGAAACCACCCCAGTAGAGCAGGCTATTGCGGAAGCTAAGGCTAAACACGAGAAGAAACAGAAGTCCGGTTATGTTTTGAGCTTGGATGGTGCCAAAGACGATGAGATTTCGGATCTAATCGAAGGTGGTATCCTTCCAATGCTAGCTTTTACGTTCGAAAAGCAAGGGCACAAAATTAAATACCCGTGTTACGTTCAAGGAAAATATGACGGCATCCGTTGCATCGCCATCGTTAAAAACGGTAAGTGTACTTTGTGGAGCCGAACTCGAAAGCCGGTTTACAGCTGTCCCCATATTATTGCCGAGATCGAGAAAAACTTTAAAGACGATATCATCCTTGACGGTGAGCTATATAACGATGAATTTAAGAACAATTTTGAACATATAGTTCATCTCGTGCGTCAACAGGAACCAGACAAAAACTGCACCGATGTTCAGTATCACATCTACGACACTGTTAATGATAACACGTTTGATGAGCGTATTAATCTTCTATCCAAAAAGTTTGCCGCTCCTACTACTCCCAACTTTAAATATCTAGTTCTAGCAGAAACCCATATGGTAGAAGATGAAGCTTCGGTTCCAGATTGGTTCGATGAATTCAAAGAAATGGGGCTAGAGGGAGCAATTCTTCGTAACGCAGCTGGTCTCTATGTAAATAAGCGATCATCGGACCTTATAAAAGTCAAGGAAATGCAAGATGATGAATTTGAAATCATTGGAATTAATGAAGGACGCGGCAAACTCCAAGGACATGTTGGTGCTTTTGTGTGCGTCACTAAGGATGGGAAAGAATTTCTTGCAAAAATGTCTGGCGAAACAGCACGCCTTAGAGAATACTTCCTCAATCATTCATTATGGAAGGGCAAACAGCTCACTGTCCAATTCCAAGACCTTACTGGGGCAAATAACGTCCCACGATTTCCTGTCGGATTACGAATTAGGGAGGTGGAATGAGTAACTCAAAACATATCGATACTTATGATAATAGTTATAAAATCTATGTTGAAGAAATTGATAATTCTGATTACTATCAAACCCATACTGAAGGAGCGCGTGTGATCATCGAAGGTTCGGAGACATTAGGTTTTGTGTTGCAGTTAGATACTAGACAGGTAAAAGAACTAATCAACGCTTTAGTAGATACCCTTAATGGCGGATAATACTCCCAAATACATTCTTGCTTTCCTAGCCACGGTTTATTTGTTGACTTGCATTGCTGAAGTTTGTATGGTTAAACAAGGTATTGAAGCCGTTTTTGAATCAGTACGAACTATTGTTCCCCATATGGTAATGTTTTTGTTAGGTTTTTATCTTTCTAAGAAATAATTATGGCAAAAAAGAAAGTTCCTCAAGTATTTTTATCGGCGTTACAAGTAGCGCATCTCATTAGTAGCAGTGCTAAGAATTTAATTGATCTTAAGATCCACGAAGATGAAGAAGGGTATAGATTTCTATTGATTCTGGATTGTATATCGCCGGAAGAATGTATTCCGCATGATCAAGAATCTGATAGCGATGACGAAATCTTTAACATCATTTGTGCCCATAATATTTTTGAATTAAATGATTGGTTTGATGCCATAATTTCTGTAAAGCATGATGACGATAAGTTTTATAGAGGTTTTAGCACCGTGGCTATAGATGACAATAATATGGCGGAATTCGTACAAGCCTTGTCTTTACTGGATGACTTTTGGGCGGAAATTGACCAAAGTATAGAAGATGAGGAAGAATTGCAAAAGAAGATCAAGGGGAAGAACTTCATACAGGGAAATGGGACGGTGAATTAATGGAACAAAACATAAAACTCATATCCCTAACTCAAGGTGCCGGAGAGCTAGTTAATAAGACGGCTCAAGAAATTATTAGTTACACCGCGAGAGTGAGTAATCCGAAAAATCAACTCAATTTTGAAACCGCTCCTAAGCTTTTAGCCTATCTTATCAAAAATAAGGAGTGGTCACCATTTGAAATGGCCCATGCTACACTAGAAATAAGCACTTCTAGGGGGATTGCAGCTCAGATTCTAAGACATAGAAGTTTTAGCTTTCAAGAATTTAGCCAACGATATTCAGAAGTTACTAATTTTGTCTCATATGAACCTCGTAGGCAAGATACTAAGAATAGACAAAATAGTATTGACGATCTTCCACCAGAAGATGCGCAGTGGTTTAGGGGCGCAATGATTAGTGTCCAAGCCACTGCGCGATCCCTTTATAAAGAAGCTCTAAATAGGAATATCGCCAAAGAATGTGCTCGATTTCTATTACCATTAAATACTCAAACCACATTATATATGTGTGGATCATTACGTAGTTGGATTCACTATTGTGACGTGCGTTGTGATGTCAGTACACAGTTAGAGCATAGGGAGATTGCTTTAGCGGCTAGAAAAATAGTAGGTGAACAATTTCCAGACGTGGCTTTAGCATTGGAGTGGGTATGAAGTTTTGTTTTCCTAAACAATTCCTAGTTTATGAGAAAAAGGGCGAATACTTTCATGTATGGTGGAAGGTTTGGATTCGTTTTCCCTTTATATTTAAAGGAAATGAAAACGATTTTTCTGACATTAATGAAGTGTGGAAAATTGAGGCTCCAACGATGATTAAATTTGAACGTAATGCTTGTTGGCACAGTTTTCAAATCTCTTTTCTAGGGTTTGGAGTGGGATATGCTAGGCAATGGGATTATTAATATGATCCCTGACGATGACTATTGGTTGGAGCAGATAACTTGGCAAACTAAGATCGTACCCATTATAAAAATTATAAAACTGATATCTACTAGAATGGATAAAGAAATTTGGAAGAAGTATTACTTTTCGGAATCCAAGAGTAGAGAGTTATTAACTATGATTGAGTCAGTCCGCGTTGAGCGGCGTACTCATCATATCCCAAAGCAACAAAAGAAACGAAGCCATTTTTAAATCCCCAACCAGGACTTAACTGACTCAATGAACAGCGACATTGACCTGTCACTATCCCATTCACGGTAACAGTGTTAGTCATAGGCTCAGTCAAACAATAGGTTTGTTGCACACCAATATTTTGGATATCTTTAATCTTAGCGGTTCTCCAATAACTTCTGATTTCACTTATTGGTGTTTTATGTCCAATTGCTCTTTCTTGCTTAAAGGGAACTCCAAAACCAATATTATCAACAAAACTATTGAATTGTTCAGCCCCATTCATCAACATGCGCCACGTTTGTTTTCTATCTGTTAGATATTCAGTTCCATCTGCGTACTTGATAGTTTTTTGATGAGCTGGGGAATGATCGTAAATTCTAGATACGAATCCAAACATAGACATCAACATTTGAATTTGTTTTAGAAATTCCAGATCGTTTTGACATATTTGAACGGACGAAGAGTCCGTACATCCATCTGCAGCAAAAAGACCTCTTAAAAAAGCCGAAACCGTTTCTTTGTCAGCCGCAAATAACCTGTTCGGTACCATGCGAGGCTTTTTGGTAAGTCCAAATTCTTTTTGGAATATCTTTCCCATTTTGCCGCTACGGAAAGAAGCTCGCTCTACGCCATACTTATCATTTGGAGGGTGTACGGTCATAGATTCCATAAAAGTAGTATTAGGGGAAGTACTTTTTATTAGTTCGTATAATTTTTGTCCATAAGGTATGTCATTACCGAAGAAATTCCACTCCGCCCAACCTGTTTTTTCATTAATATGTCCGTCACCCAACAGATTTCCCATCAGTTCAGCTTCAATTGGAAAATGGTCTTGTCCAAAACTTTCGCCTTTAGTAAACAAAGGAACTTTATCTCCTACAACCAAATCTTTAGCTTCTTTTTTGGACCATTTAGTATTGCCAGTTTCTACCCACATTTCATGTCCCAAACTTACTTCTATTTCTTGTCCACAATCTAAGGTAAATCTGATAACTTCTTGAATACCAGTATCATACACTGAAGTGGCTTGACAAAAGTAAGAATCCTGTTCTGAATGAGGATCTAGCCAAGGATTACCGGGAACAGGTTTTCCGAATTGATTGCCGATATCTTTTCTATTTTTTACTCTATAGTCTACCAACACCTTGGGAGCTACTTGAGAATCAAACAATTCTTTAAATGTCAATAGTCCGCTATCGGTAGCCAATCTTTGGCTTCCTGTAAAGCAATGAGGATGTTCGCCACAGGCTGAAGGAGTATTTTCTCCCCGTTTGTGCCAACCCATTGAAAGCTCTGACATTTTATACACTTTAGGTGTAATTCCATCTTCCATCATATGAAGTCTAACACATTCTGAACATGTTTGTCCATCCCTAACAATAATAAAAAACACTGTAGGATCTTCAATACCCTGCTGTTCAGCTTTACTAGAAATCTCCATGGTGTGGCCAAGATTTCTAGTCTTGGTGGTCTCAGCTTCTACAATGAGTTTCATACTACTTTTAGCTTTTTCCATCTCCGCTGAGATCACCTCTGCAACTTGTAAAGCACTTAACGCCAAGCCAGCTATTTTAGCTTCTTTGACCAATGAATCAACAGCCTCTACTACATTGGAGCCTGTCTTGTGTTTTAGACTTTCGATGTAACCAAAACTTGAATTCAGTATACTTTTCAAAACATCGCGCTCTGTTAAATTAGGCTCTTTCCCACCTAAGGCCTGAATGAAGATATGTGCGAGACTGAATGGGGAATTGCTGCCAAAGTAAGGAGATTTGTTCCTAAGTTTAGGGATATTACCAAGGAGTTTATAGGCTAAAGCATCGAACATCCTACTGATGGCGATCTCTATACTCTCTTTTCCCGAACTTGAAATACCATACATGAATTACCCCTTAAGGAGATTCTCTAGATTCAAAGTTTTAGTAATGGATTCAGTGGCTTTGGTTTCTTCTTCAGCCATTGATTTCATGAGTTCGTCAACAATTTTTTCCTGCATATTAAGAGCTTTCTTAGCAGGTTCGCTCATATTCTTAGTAGCAGCTTTACTTAGAGTAAATTTTGGTGCCATAGCTTTACCAATTGCAGCAATTGCCTTCTCAGACTTACGGAGATCGTATTTATGTTTGAGTTCGTTTTTGAATAACTTAATGCCGTCTAGAGACTTCTGGAGGCCCGCTTGTTCTGGAGAGCCTGGTTTAGCTGAGCCCAGCATTCCTTCGAGGGTAGAGATGTGAGAATCAAGTTCTGATCCATCGGTTTGCTCTTCACCAGGCATCCCACCTTCCTGTCCAGGTTGAGAGTTTGGGTCCTGGCCCATCATAGCAGCTTGCTGGGCTTGAGCATCAGCTTGTTGCTGAGCGGCTTGCTGAACTTGGGCTTGTTGTGCCCCCTGTTCAAAGCCAAGACGAAAAGCTACGTCTACTGCATCGTGAAACTTCAATTTTAAATCTGAATATTTCAATTTCCAGTCTTGATTTTTCATAATTAAGCTACCTTTGCCTTAGCTACATCGCTTACAGTTTTATTTAGATGATCTTCATACCAAAGAGGTTGCAAATTTGTATAATGAACTGCTTTTAGAAGTTCATTCCTATTAGTTAAATCAAACAGGCAAAGAGCTTTTATATGGTCTATCTGCCATTTACCGGCACCTTTACCGTAGTTGTCCCAAGTCATTCCTGGTTGAAATAGGGATTCAAGATACGATTTTAAAAATTCTATAGAGCATCCCAAATCGTCTACAGCCGACCCCATTTTTTGGCCATTCTCTATGGCCTTATTCAATCTAACCCTCATATTCACAGTAAGTCTGTATTGAGGATCTCTTGCTTTTCTTTCTTTATCTTTGATATTACGTTGAGGTTTATTTTTCTCTCTGTAATTTTTATCAATTTTTCTTTTTTTATCTAAATTATTAAGTCGGTACAGTCTTTGTCTCTCTCGTCTTTTTCTTATAGCTAATTCCTTTTTTATAGGAGCTTCTAAAAGTCGAGTTTCTTTTTTTATTCTTTGCATTTCTGCAGCTTCAGATCTTTTATAACTTTCTGTGTGGGTTTTTTTACGAAGCATTTTCTTTACTTCAGGAAGATTCATACACTCCTTACAATTATCAAGATATCCATCTGCATTTCTTGCAAATTTTCTAAATAAAATTAAGTCTTTTTCTTGATGGCAATTATTACATTTTTTACTATTCATCGCCATCATCCTCAGAAAGCATATCTTCAAGTTCTAAATGTAACATGTCCATCGCCATGGGCCTTGGAGCAAAATAGGCGGCTACACTATTTGGAGCAATCTGCGCCATCAACTGCATATTCTGGAGAGCAAAGGGGTCTCTAGGAAACCTGAGCATTGGATCTACATAAGCTGCGGGACTATTGAAGAACCTACCTTTTACTTGTCCAACATTTAAATATTTATCCCAGATCAACTGAATACGTTCTGAAAAACTTACTTCCCCACCCATTCCAATTCCAATAGGTTCCTTGTCTACCTGACGTAGAACCTCATCGTAATTCATATGAGTTGGCATTTCCTGCTGAAGTCGTGTAGCTTCTTGCTCTTTACTTTCAGCATCCATGCCTGCAAATTTTAGAACAATTATCTTAGATAGTATAGGATCTATAATTGGTATTAAACGTTGATTGAAAAAAGTTTCAAAATGCTGAATTAAAGGAATGATGCCAGAATCTCTGGATGCTTCAAGTTTAAATTCGTTCGAACTTTCTGAGAGAGTTTGAGAGTTTGAGGCACGACTCAAATGCCCATACCCAGGAATTTCCGAAGGATCCATGCCAAATGTAGCTAAGATGTTACGAGCGATTTGGTCGTAAATGAACTCAAAACTGTCGTCCGCTTTATCACCAGCAAATGATAGCCATTCAATTCCTTCTGTTGGGCTGATGCCCATCAAAGGAGTTCTAAAACTATTCTGAACGCCGTTAATAGAAGCCTGGAATTCCTGCCTAAACTTCTCTAGAGTTGGACCATCAACGTCGTCACTCTTGATAACTAATGCGCCACGAGTAGCCCTGCCGTTTTGGAAGTAAAGGCGTTTCCACGTATCGATTGAGATGTGTGTGGTGATTGAAGAAATGACGGTTTCAATAGGGGGTAAAGGATAGCCGTTCTTCTCTACGTCTGTTGATTCAAAGAAAGTGTGCATGAGAAGTTCTTCATGCGTAAAGTATTGTTTTGCAATACCTTCAACCATCTGCGCCCAAGCGTAACGATCTTCTCTTAGTTTCGCATAATCGACTTTGATCTTATCGCCGGTAATTCTTTCAAGCTCTTTAATAGCAAGAATACGAGTGTTGACACCAGCTTGTTCACCGTTACGGACGGTTTTATAAATGGTGCCAGCATCAACTGCCCTAAAGCGGTTGAAAGGGAATCTGCCATCTTTATCAGGCTCACTTTCTAAATCATAAATAACTTCGGTGCCCATCCAACCAAAGGTACAAGCATTCTGGACAGAGGTAGAAAGGAATTGGCTTAAAGTAACTTTTTGTTGATTCTCAAGACCTTCTGTGTGTCCGCAATTGAGTAAGATGGTTTCCAAACGCTTGATACGCTCGGTAACCTTGGCGAACTGTTCCGTATTTAATAGCTTAAGGAATTCAGGCCTAATACTGATTTCCATGCCCTTATCAAAACGATCTTTTCTCTTTTTACCAAACTGGCTAAGCTGACCACCACGGGTTCTAAGAATTGCGGCAACTAAATGGTCCTGTACGCGAACAAGTTTAAGAATAGAGTCTGGAATCTCGTTACGCTTACTCTTAACGACACCGGCATAGGCATCGTTATAATTTGGGCTCTCCATGAAAGCCAAAGCGGGCGCTCGCTCTGTAGCTTTACCCATAGAGTCATTCATTGCTTTTTGTAATGGGAATAGATCGGGCCTATTCTTTTTGAGTTCATCCATCGGACTCATGATAGGAGATTCCGACAAGGTAAAGCTCATGGGCTTATTGGACTTAATAGGTGATTTTGGTTTACTATCGTCTGTCATTTATTAGCCCATCGAAGCGAAGAACACATTGGCGACCGTAGTGCTCAAGTTGGTCACTGTTAAGGAATAAACAGGAGCCGCCATGAAAAATACCGCTGGTTGAGTCAGACCATTAATTTGGAAAGGATTCAAAACCACTGGCGATCCACCGTTATATATCACAGAAACCTGTTGATCGGCTTCCATATACATAAATGCGGCTGGACTATAAAAGGTAATGGTTTCGGTAGCAGAAGCAGTAGCTGCTTTTGACATTGTCAAAGTGGTTAATTCTGATACGTTGGAGAAGGTAATAGTAGCGTCACCGGTCCCCGAGACTAGAGTGAGGGTTCCAGAGGCTGTTGGATCACCCGAACCAGTGGTAATGAGAGTGGTTCCAGCGACCAAAGTAGAGGTAACAGTGAAGGTTTGACCATTATTGCTATAGACAGATCCTACGGTGGCATTAGCTGAAGTAACTGTAAAAGTATATCTACTGGGATTAATAGTTAAAACCGTGGTTCCAATTGGTATATTAGCACCTACGATGAGATTGTTAACAGCGATTCCATCTACTGGACCGGTTAGGGACATCGTCGCAGTACTATTGATGGTATAACTGCCAGTATTTGTTGGTGTAGCGAATGGGAATGGAACGATGTTAGGAATAGTTATAGATGGAAGTACTTGAATTTGTTGATCATTTTCTAAATTGAAGGGTATGCCATTTATTTCCCTTAACCATTTGAAATGGTTTCTGGAAGGTGTGGTAGTTGTAAGTAAGTCATCGTAAGTATTGAGGAAAAACTGTAAATTGGTTCGTAACATAAAAACCCTCTTATAGGATAAGATTGGGGTTTTATTAAAACGACCAATGGAACCCGCCACGCTTGGAAACGCCGCCAGTAGATACAGGCCCTCCAATAGCTTTTTGAAGTTCTTTTTTCATCATTTCATGCTGTTCAGGGGTATGCTTTTGTTCTACGGGTATATTAGCTTCTTCAGGATTGGTGGAGGTAATGTTAGGCCGTTGAGGTCCACTAACTGGAAACTTATTTTGACCAATATAACGAGCAGAGTCACATATATCTGCGACACCAGCTATATCGTCTGGAGTCTGAGTTATATTTCCCTGTCCATCCAATACGAATTTGTGTTTAGAAAGCGCACTTCTTACTTTCTTAGTACTTTCAATATCCAAAACCTTAAGAAGACGTTGTCCGGTAGCAGTGATGATTTTACTTCTAATTGCACCAATGCCACCCCCTACGTCCTTAACGAATTTGGGGCATGCCATACCATTTCTTACGAAAGCTTTCACGTAAGCAGGCATGTTAGTATCGCAATACCATTTTCTAGGGATATACTTATCTCTATAATTGATAGCTACTGGCAAAAGATCTTGAATTTCTAATCTTGGACTGCTGAAACAATCGATAAACCAATACTCACCATTTGGAATTTCAGCAATAGGTAAAATCACGGCGTCATGGGTGAAACCCCAATCTACACCGCAATAAATTGGTATATCCAATTGCTTTAGGATAGAATAAATAATTATATCGCTTATATTATTAGGTGCTTCGCTACCAATAAGGGTTTCATAAGCTTGTTTAAGGGTGACAACATTACCATCCTTGCTACTGTCTTTAAAACGAGGGTAGACTAGTCCATGAGAGCCTGGTTTCCAGCACATCAACTCCGCTTCCGCGACATCAACGTCGTTTTCCGCGAATTTTTGAATAACGGATGTAATTGGTTTGTAGAAACCGCCAGTTGCAGTCTGTGGTTTTTGGGAAAGCCTGGTCCTACAGACAGGAAGAAGTTTACATCCGATACATCCGCCGTGGACGTTCGGTAACATGTCGTATTTAACTTTTTCCAGATCGGGTAAAGAATTGAATTGATCTCCACTTAATTGTTTTAGAGGGAGATCTTTTGCTACGAACATGTCCTGTTTTGGAAGTTCAGGCTTATGTCTGGAAGGTGGACATGCTTGCGTTACATCAAGAATATTCCAATTCAGTACTTTGAAGTTGGTTTCAGCAGCCTTATCTAAAGCATCCTGCATGTTACCGTGATTATACTTTCTAGTTGATAAGTATACTTTTATTCCATAAAAACCACGACTATAACCCGTGATGTTAACCGCTTGGCGGATCGCATTTGGGTCCGCTAAATCCAACTCATCCAAAAATAGGAAGTTGGCATGTAAGCTATTCATGCCTTTTGCGGTACAGATAACGATTTTAATAAATGGAGTTTTATTTTGTGGAGTTCTAAATTGGATGGTACGCTTGTTTTGCGTCATGTTTTCCCAACCGCTTACCTCCAATAATGGTTCGATTTTCATTATGAAATCATTAATATAGCCAATAGCAACCGAGGATTGGGTTTCCGTGGCCGCTCCGTGAGCAACAGTTAGGGAGAAGTGGAGCATTAATAGAAGTTCTAGAATGGCTACTGAAACGGTATTGTGACTGATTAATCCATTAGACCAATAAGAATGCTCGTTTTCTACGGTGAGATCGTAAAAATATTGTTGTCCAACATCTTCTACAGTAAATTTTTTCCACTTGTTTAGTAGTATCTTTTCATACCTATAAACAATATCCATGTCTTCGTGAGTGATTAGGCCGCGTTCGTTATTTTCCTTCATCCATTCACATAAACGTCTAATTTTATCGCAGGTTACTCCTTTATAATAAATTGCTTGATCGGTTCTTTCTTTTTTATACTTTCTATTTCTAATTTGAATATAGCCGTATTTAGAACAGACGTTTAATAGGTCTCGCACATGTGCTATAGGTAACGAGTCTTTGCAGTTAGGAATTTGATTAATTTTGTGTTTTTGAGCTTTTTTAGCCTTAAAGATAATCCCTAGTTTTTCAAATTTAGCAGACTCTGTTTGTCCAACCGTAAGTCTACTCGTTAAGTGTTTTTGTATGCCATAAAGTTTGGTTTTATGACGTACTTTACATTCTATGCCCATTGCGGTCAGAGCAATTTGCATTTGATCTAAAAGAGCACCCGCAGTCATTTCAAAAAAACTATCACCTTTTTTGTCCCAACATCCATCCGTATCAAAAACGCCAGCGATAAAGCCCTTCATAGCATCTATATTAGAATATGCATAGGACGGAATTGTCTTTTCCCAAGAATAAGTGGGAGTGAGCCCCCATTCTTTGATTTGTTTGACAGCATTTTTATTAGTAATTCTATAATTAATACCCCAATTATAGATTGACACGTTTTGAAAATATTTTTGAACGAAATGACGATAAAAGCTGACGACATACTCGTCCTGATTCGTCAAAGTGAAAGCGTTCTCTTTATCGATACGAGTTAGCCCCCCATCACCAATAAGCAATCCTAAAAAATACCCAATTTCGTACTTCTCTTGATCTTTAACAACAGTATCTTTAAATCCAGTATTTACATTAACGCAAATAAGGTCCGTTTCAATATTCAAATTTTTTCCGGCGACCCATTGCTCTACACCGTTTCTTAAACACCAATATCGATGAATTGGAGTTCCAGTAGACTTAAGCCCTCCATCTAATTTCACTTCAAGAGCCGGTTTAAGACCTTCATCAAAAGTTTTAGTAACTTTTTGCCACGAAAAACCAGTCCATATCGTATCTCCGATTTCAATATCTTCGATTTTTTTGAATCCATCGTAAGTCATTGAAATTGTTGATTTTTTCTGGCACTTCATGCCTTCACGGCAACTCATAAGAATGAATCCCGGTGAAACGTCTCCAGTATTAGTTTTTGCCGTCTGATAAACTTGCCAAATAGCATCCAAAGGAGTAGTGTTACTATCTGGATCTGTTATTTCTAATGGCAATTCTAGATCTAAGAAACTGCGTGCCCAGTCCTTCACTTCTTCGGATGAGTTAAGGGGCTCAAACATGAGTTGAGCCATTTCCTTCTTTTGATCATCAGTTAGAGATCTAAAATCCATTATGCCTCTGCAGGATAAAGTTCTTTTACTTTATCCACATAAGAATATCTTACGCGTTCTTTATAATAAATATCGGCTTGAGTAACAAAAGTATTAGACCACACCGTTTGATACCTTTCTCCAGATTCCTCATCTTTGGCCTCATAATCGGAATCTTTCATAGCACATCCGATGTCGAAAAGGCAACCTTCTTGATCATAGTCCTGTCTAAAAGGTGCATTTCTCTCTACATAATTCTTTACAAAACTGAAAGTCCAATCAGTGTCCTCTTCAGTTCTACGGGACAGAATTTCTTGATATTCTCGCTCAAATCTTTCAAGTCTTTCTTCAACAGTTTCTTCTTTTTTCGATTTCTTTTTGCTTTTCATAATATCTCCTAATCAATTGTTAATTTTAAACTACTTATTAAGTATATTACACTATGAATACAGAGTCAACTATTTTCGATTATTTATTTCTATTCAAAACAGGATTCTGATATCCATCTGGATTCTGACTTACTTTACGCCACTCCTCATCTAGTGAAGCTTGTTCTCTTTCGAATTGACCATCACGAGGATGACAAACAATCCCTCCAAGGGTTCCGAGGACACCTGCTATTTCGACAGAATTTCTGATTGCTTCCGAGACCGCTTTTGTTGCATCAAATATGCCAAGATCTTCAGCGGTTCCATATTTTTGATTCTCGATGTCATAGACTTCATTTGGATTTTCAACCAATCTAGATAAGACCTGACTAGCTTCTTCTTGATTATATCCGGCATTATCCAATAGCTTATTTGGAATACTCAATAGTGCAGCCATTAGAACTTCCCTAGCTGGATCATCCTGTTCCAGTTCTTCAGAAATCTTAAGAGCCATATCTAATGCAATTCTTCCGCCACCAGGCAATACGCCATGAGTGATACTACTTCGAACCGAACAAACCGCGTCTTCACATCGGTCAATACGTTCACGAATATCAGATGGGCTAGAACCTACCACTGTCAGTTTAGCGATACCAGAAGTGATCTTAGCAATTCTCTCTTCCAACCAACTTGATTCAGCTTTACTTTCAGCCCTTTTAAGTTGCTTCCTAAGTTCTTCTGCTCTATACTCGATGTTCAAAGCGTCTGGACTTCCACTCAATGTGCTTCTGAATCTAGTGGCTTCAAAACTTTCCATATTGCTTCCAAGATCTTCAACCGTGGCTTCTGTGATTTGATTCCTTAGCCCAAAAACTTTGGCCCCTGTAAATGCCGCAAGATCGGCAAGCCAATGAGTTTGTGCATTCATAAACTGCGCCATAGGTGCTTTAAGTAGGGCAACTCTTAGGGTTCCCGTTTGTTCGAAATTGTAAGAGAATGTACTTACTACGGTTTCGCTGAATCCATTGGCTACTAAAACAATATTCTTAAGATCTTTAGCTGCATTTGGATCTTGTTGTGCTTTCGTTTCAATGGCGTTGAGAAGAGGGGCTAGGGAAACTAGATCGTGAAGTGTACCGTCGAACAAGATAAACTTTGGATTTTCAAGGTAACAGCGTTGATTGCCCTGATCGTTAATCCAACTAGAAAAGTATTTCCCTGTAGACTCTTCCAGCCCGATAGGAATTGGATAACCTTCAATTCTTTCAACAATATACTTACTTGGGCCAGGTAATTCCCTAAGAGTGACGTGACTCGCCTCACCATAGCCCACTTCTTCAAAGCATTTCATAACAGCTTCTGCTAGAGGAAGTTCGCCGTTGGCGGAAATCGTGGCTACATTTAGAAGCAATTGTTTTGATTCCTCTGTTACTTTTACGCTGCGTTCGGCAATATATGGTAAGAGAGTTTCATTCATTACTTTCTTAATCCTGCGAACGATCTTTTGTGGGCTTTCTTTTGGATTATTTTGGCAGTATTCAAAGATATTCTTGATTAATTCGTATGAAAGAAGACAGGTTGACGTGGTTCCATCCCCAGCTTCATTTGCAGTTCTTAGGGAAGAACTCATGGCGGTTTCAATGATAAGATGCTCGTAAGAATCTTGTGCGCCTAGACTACGATAGATAGTTACCCCATCTTTTGTGATGATTGGAGGTAGTCCAGGATGATCCTGCTCGATTAAGGACGGCCTTCCGCCTGGTCCCAAGGATGATGAAACAGCATCACTGATCCTTTGCATGACATTGATCACAAGTTGTTGTAATCGTGGACCTTTTGTCATGAACATTTTAGCATTGCTTTTAGCGACACGATGAGCCATCTTAGATCTCCTTATAGATATTCTTTTATATCATGAAAGTTGTTGACACCGTTTTATCGGCGTGTTAACTTATTTTTAGTTGATCTAACAATTTAAAAAGGAAAATACATGAACAAATACGAAGAAAATGCTTTTGATGAATTTATTAAAGATATATTGCATAGCCCTAACAGGAAAACGAAGTTCTATGAGGAACTAGGTACTAATCTAGTTGTTGTGCCCATAATGGACGTTACAAAATCACTTCGAGAATTCCAAGACAAAATTAAATCCCAGGAGAACCAATGAAAATCACCGAACAGGAATTACAAGCAGCAATTAGACAACTTATGGAAGAAGGTCTTATCGTTATCAGTGGCTATAACGAAAAGGGCGAAGCCATGTATGTAACTAAAGAACAAGCGGAAGAAAGAAAAATTGATATCAAAAACAATTTTAATTAACAAATATGAAAACCAAAATTATTGCAGATAAAGATTCTAATGAAGTCGCTAGGCAATTAAAAATCACTCTAGAGCATTGTACTGATTTTACAATTCATTATTCTACTTGTCCATTAGGGACATATGGAGTGATTATGTATTCAGTTTTAGTTACGTGGGTTTAATTTGAAGCTCCATATCATTTCCCCCTCAAAAGCTATAATTTCCTCATATGACGATCCGGAGCTATCTTCTCTTAAGAAAGCTCTTACTTATACCAATACTTCTGTCCAACATCTCATCAAACGTCATTATTCAAACCAATGGTGGAAAAGTAAGGACATCACTGCTTGGACCGCTCATCTAACCAATCTACAGAAAGATCTGAAACGTTGCTTGGTCTTTTTTGAAGATGGTCAATATTTTATCAGGCCAGGTAGTATTCCATACCTATACAAGTTTGATTTTGAAGTAGAAAATAGTATTGTCTATCCAGAACCTAAGAAAATTCCTTGGTTAAAACCACTTCCATTCGAACTTCATCCCTATCAAGAAGAATCCTGGACCAATCTTCTAAAATTCAAACATGACAACGTAAGTCTCACTACCGGTAGTGGTAAGGGCGCAATTATATTAAAGCTTTGCAGGGAAACTGGGCTCAATACTTGCATCGTGGTTCCCTCCAAAAGTACGTTTGAAGAATTACTAGATAACTTCGAACACCATTTTGGTAAGAAATATGTTGGTGCATTTGGAGATGGTAAAAAACGTTTAGATAAGAAATTCACCATCTGTATTGGTGACTCTCTAGCTAATATCAAACCCAATACCAAAGAATATGAGTTCTTTTCAAAGCAACAGGCTTTAATCGTTGACGAAAGCCATGAATTTGCTGCCGAATCTTTAGAAACTGTTTGTCATGGAGTGCTGTCGGAAATTCCCTACCGTTACTTCTTAAGTGCTACCCAACTCCGAAATGACGGAAGTCTTCCTTTACTCCAATCTATTATTGGTAAAACCGTTTGCACTTTATCTACTGAAGAAGCGGTTAAAGGGGGCTACATTTGCCCTCATGATTTCAAAATTGTTTCCATGGAGTCTTCTAACCCTAGTTTTCAATCCTCCGATGCCTTAGAAGAAAAAAGAGCGCATTTCCTTAAAAATACCAATATCGCCGCTTTCATAGCTAGATTTACTAATGCCATGGCTGCTCAAGGCAAAGGAACTCTCATATTGGTTTCTGAATTATCTCAAATTGCAATGCTAGCACCTTTACTCACAGTTCCTTTTGCCATCGCGCACTCGGAGAAAAAGAAGGAGCGACTGGCAGAACTTAAGCTCGATAAAGTAGACAATAAAGAAAGCGTGGAAAAACTAAATAAGAATGAAGTCAAAGCATTAGCTGGCACTTCCTGCATTGCCACTGGGACGAATATTTACAACTGTCACCATATTTTTAATTGGGTTGGCGGCAGTTCTCCTATTAAGACTAAACAGGGGGCAGTTGGTAGAGCGGTTAGATTTGGTCATAGTAATCCTTGGGCTAAGAAATGTCTTGAGAAAAATCACGCCACTATTTGGGATTTCGATGTTAGAGGTAACGACACCATGGAAAGACACTTGGAGGATCGTATCGAGTGCTATAATGAGAGTGGTAAAGATTTGATCAAATATATTAAAATAAAGAGTTGACGCCTATTTCTCCCTCTGGTAATCTATTTTTAGGTCTTAAAACTAATTTAAAAAAGGAAAATATATGAATAATGTTAGCTATGATGGTCAGAATGTAGAAGGAATCGGTTATCTTTTGGGAACAACTCGCGTAAAGCTGGGACTCAGCCGGTCTTTTGTGGCTTCAGTCGTTGGGATTAACGATAGGTTCCTAGCTAAAGTTGAAAACGGTTTCAAGCCACTCCCAGCCAAATACGTCAACGGTCTATCCGATCTCCTCAACTTGGATCAGTCTTTTGTTGCTGGGCTCGCACTTACTCGGAGCGCCGCGTATCGTAGGATGAAGAAGGTGATTAGTTAATTCAATTTTTGGGCCAAATAGGAAGGCCTAGAATCTTATATTGGCAATCCATGATATAATCCTTCGTAATCAATCGATTACGGAGGATTTATGTCTAAAACACCCAAAAAGTTTCAAAATCATCACGATCCATTGTTCACTATTCTAGCAGAAGAAGTAAGAGTAGCTATTGCAAGACATCAAGATGGTAAAACTCAGAGAGAACACTTCGAAGAGTTAACATCAGCTGAATGCGCGTTCCGCGAAACCGTTCTAGGTTATCGAATTTCCACAGAAATATATAAACGATTTGTTCAATTAATCCGCGTGGTAAACAATAACATTCTGTCAGCACGTCCTTATTTTCGCGAGAGTTCAGAAACTTTTTCATCAGGAATCACACCTGCCTTAAAATCTAGAGACGCAGATGCACTTAAGAAGTATGGGATTAATTTCCATTTCGTTAAATTCTGCAAGGACCACTGGATTGGCTTATGGCCTAAAAAACTGGAAATCGCCTATAAACGTGTTGAAAAAGCCAGAACGGTCCTGGTTGAATTAAACATGCCACTGGCCATTAATCGTGCCCGCATCTTCTTCGGAAAAACTCCTAAAGGCCACCTTACTTTTATGGATATGATCGAAAGTGCTTCGATGGGACTTCAAGCCGGTATAGATAAGTACACGGGAGAATTTAAGCCCAATTTTATTGGCGTCTGTATCGGTCGCATAGTCGGCAATCTCATTGATATCTATAGTGAAACTCAAATCCATTTTTATCCCGGCGATCGTAGAATTCTTTACAGAGCTAATAGTATAAGAGGTAGACAAGGTATAACTGACATTGTCGAACTAACTAAAGCCGTTAATGATAGTTTTGCAGTGGATCTAGCAGAGGGTAGGACCGCTCCTAAAGCCACTACTGCGACAGAACTAGCTTACCTATTACACGCGGCTTCCCTATTGTCGGCTGACGCGAATGATGGTGAAGAAGGTTACGGTGTCTATAATTTCACGCCCGATCAATCCGAGAACGCAGAAGAATTGCTTGGTAAAAAACAGGAAATAGCTATTATGTGCAAATTGGCACGAAAATTGCCTTTGATCAACCAAAAGGTATTGCGTCTAAAAGGCGTTGAAATTTGATTGACATCGTTCTGTTCTTGTATTAGATTATAAGCATGTTTGAAAAAACTTCTGAAATCGTAACGGATGTAACTTATAATATTGAAGCAGTTGAGCCCATTGAAGTCTTAGGGGTTCTTCAGATCACGGAATTCCCAGAAGAACTCTGTGCTTGTGGACAGGAAAGTTATTGGGCCTGTCATGGATTTCGCGATCAAGCCATGTACTCCGAATATTACTGTGCAGAATGCTACAATAAGAAAGAATGATATGAAAGTCAAAATTAGATTTCAACTGTGCTCGGTGCCAATTACTTTTGAAAACGTAAAAAGCACTTATCAAAAAGGGTCTTTTTATTGTGTTCGTCTCTCAGACAATAGGACCATGAAATACTATATTAGAAATATTTACGATATCGAGGAAAGTTCCAAATGATGTTCTCTGTAAATAATCGTCTTATCGTAGAACCTTATATCAAAGGTGGTCTGGAATCTAAAGTCCAAAATGGAATCGCCACTCCTGGTCAAAAAGATGGGGTTAAAGGACTTAAGCTTTTAGTTGATTTTCATTGGCCAAATGGTCATGTCCAGAAAGCGGGCAGCATAGTTTATATTCGCGAAGAAGTTCTTTACCAACCATGGGCATCAAAGCTTCTTACTTCTCCTGCAATTGAAGGTAAATTCATGATTGTGGAACTGACATACGTAGAGTTTATTGAGGACGTATGAGAATCGGTAGACTTGAATTCGGAATAGCTAAAGGAGCGTCTTGGTGGGGTTATGAACACGCTTCGTGTGATTGCCATATTTTGGATATGGGAAAGTTTTTCATTATTATAAATGGCAAAGAATGTTGCTGTATAGCATGTAATCAATTTGATTGCATTTGTGAGGAAGAATGAAAACTTGTACAAAATGCGGAAATAGTAGGGAGAATTCTTTTTTCAATAAAGATAAACGAAAAAAAAGCGGCCTCCGACCTATTTGTAAAATTTGTAATAATGCGGATCACCTAAAAAATAAAAAAGAACGAAACGCTAAAGGAAGAGAATATTATTATAAAAATAGAGATGAGAGGATTGCGTATTCTAAAAAATACTATTCCGATCCGCAAAACGATGCCAAGAAAACTGACTCTAGATTAAAAAGAACTTATGGATTGTCTTTAAAAGAGTATGAGTCGATGCTCGAATTGCAAAATAATAAATGCAAAATTTGTCGAACAGATCAAAGCAAATTAAAAAAGAAAATGTATGTTGACCACAATCACAAAACAAAAACTGTACGCGGATTGCTCTGTGATAGGTGTAACAGAGGCTTGGGATATTTTTTAGACAGTATTGTATTGCTGAGGAATGCTATAGAATATTTGGATAAAGAAAATGAGTAAAACTTTATATGTAGGAGACATTCACGTAAAGCTAAGTAATTTAAGAGAGTCGGAAGCCCTTATGCAATTTATTTTGCATACCGCTAAAAATTGTATAGTCGATAGAACTACTTTTCTCGGAGATCAGTTCGATACTCATGATATTGTTAGACTTTCTGTACTCAAATTTTGGCTTAAGTGGTTTAAAATCTTTTCCGAGCAATCCTTTAAAACTGTTGTTTTACAGGGTAACCACGAAATAAGCGGTGATTACTCTGATAATTTCTCTGCGTTGCAAACGATGTTAAATCTAGAAAATTCTAACTTTAAAATCGTCTACGAACCCTATCTAGACGGCAAGTTCTGCTATCTTCCTTATATCCATGACAACAGCACGTTCGTCTTAGAAGCCAATAAACTCGCCGATCAAGGCGCTACGATATTGGTAAGTCATCCAACATTTAAAGGAGCGGTTTATGACAACGGTGTTGACGTGGCTAACGGGATTGATCCTGATCTTCTTGATAATCGTTTTCTCCATTTGATTGGAGGACATATTCACACCGAACTTACCAAGGGTAGGGTTTGGTACACTGGGAATCCAAGATGGCTCACCAAGGCATGCACTAATAAAAATAAGGGAATATGGTTAGTAAATCATAACGATATTACTGGGGCCATTGAATCCAAAAAGTTTATCTCCACAGAAAACATCTGCACTCCCATCCGATCTTTTATTTGGTCCGAAGGCCAAGATAGGCCTGAAATCCCAGCAAATGCTAAGGTAGATATTGAATTGGTGGGTAGCAGTGAGTGGGTTTCTAAGACAAAAAAGGAATTGATCGGTATCTCTGTGTCATCCAAAATTACAGACATCAAAAAGTCAAAAGAGCGTAAGAGTGGAAAATCATTGAAAGAATTCCTAGAAAAGCATTATGAAACCGATGATAATAAACGTGTGAAACTGATTAAATACTTTGAGGATAACAGTCTTGTCTGATCAATTGGGCGATCTAAATAAACTAATGCTGTTTCTAGGAAGGGTTCCGGAAACCCACATCAAAAACTTACAGAGTTTTCCATATATTTATTTTAACGATGTCAAAGAAGCCAAGCTAGACTATTCGGTGTCAACTACCGATAAGACAGAACTCACGGAATTCAAATACGATCTTACTTTGGACCTATCTACGAATGACCAACTAGATAAACGGTATAAGGCTTTAGTGGCTGCGGTTAGAGCGTTATTCTGGAAAGAGGCTAGTATCCAAATTAGTATTAATGGTAAAGGAGCGTATAAAAGTGAGTGAAGAAACAAAAGCAATAGTCGTTCAGTACGCCGATTTTACCCTAAAAGACCTTGAAGCCATAGATAAGTTCAAAGAAAATGGTATGTTGGGTTTGCACAGCCTAAAAGATACGGACTGTGAGCGGTGCATGGCACTATACCTCGATGGCAAGACTTACAGGCAGATTGCACAGGTAACTAAAATCAATAAAGCCGTGATCTTATTTCTCGCCGCAAAGTTCAAATGGTATGAACTCCGTAAGGAATATCTGGATGAACTTCAAGCCACCCTCAAAGATAAGGTCATGGAGGCCAAACTACAAGATGGAGAATTCCTCATGCATCTTTCTTTGGCCTATAGAAAGAAAATTGGCAAGAATGTCAACGATTATCTTAGAACTGATAATGCAGAGTTTGCCGATAGAATTGATTCCCGTGACATTACCACTTATATGAAGATTATTGAATTAATCCATAGACTTAATAGCGAAAATGCTGGAACACAAGACAAATCTTTGGTTGGCCTGAATGGATTAGGAGAAGGTGTGACCATCACTAAAACTGGTAATAATTCGGTAGAAATCACTCCTAAATCGCCGTTCTCAAGTAAGTTAAAGGACTTTGCTGAATACAAGCGTAACTTGGAAAAAGAGAATCAACCAGAACCTAAAACTCATGATATAGTAGTTGATCAACCTGAGGAGAAGAAAAATGAATAAAGTACTATGTTTCCTGTCTTTCCTTGCACTTTTGACAATCTGCGTCATCACAAATGTAAGTGCTTCCAAAGAAAGTCCCGATGACACCATTGTTCTAAGTAAGAAGAATCTTCTGGTTCTTAATAGTGAGGTCAATGGAGACAGTGTTGGAGCTTTGATCATGAAAGCTAAAGAGCTTTCAGATAAAACCAATTCTAAAAAGCCACTCTATCTCTATCTAAATAGTCCCGGAGGAAGCGTTATTAGCGGCTTAGAGCTAATTGAGGCACTCAAAGGGCTCGGTAGGCCAGTTCATACGGTTTGTGCGTTCTGTGCATCGATGGCGTTCCAATTGGTTGAAAATCTCGATAATCGTTACGTATTGCAGAGCAGTATTATGATGTCGCATAGGGCTGCGGGGGAATTTAGTGGATCTTTTGGAGGAACTTCACCTTCACAGCTAGATCAACGTATGCGCCTTTTCATACAAATCACTAAAGAAATGGACGCGCAAACAGTTAAGAGAAGCAAAGGTCTCCAAACTATGGAAAGTTACCAAAAGGCTTATGCTAATGAGCTTTGGGTAACGGGACAGGAAGCTATTTCTCAAGGATATGCAGATAGTATTGTAAAAGTGAAATGTGATTCTACGCTATCCGGATTTACAACACATAGTATAAACTTTATGGGACTCAATGTCGATTATGATCTAGCTGACTGCCCAATTAACAATTCTCCAATGAATGTTAGAATCGGTGACCACAAAGGAGTTACTGATGAATATGTAAGTCATGTAAAGAAACTATTTGTCACCAGTTACGAAATGAAAGCTAATCAACCTCTACCGCTAGTATTCTAATGCCTTTAATTAGCTATCCATGCAGCTGCGGTATGAAGATAAACAAATATTTTAAATCGGTTACGGATGCCCATAACTCAATTGTTTGTGACAAGTGCGGTTTGGAAGTGAAGAAAGGGTTTGGCAGCACTTCTTCATCGCACAAGATCGTAATAGACTCAGGCACCATGGCCCGCTCCATTGAGGTGGATCCAAATATCATACAGATCAACGACGAACGCAGTCAAAAAGATTATAGCGAAGAAGATTGACAACTATCCTATCCGTGCTATCTTACTTATATGAAATGCGAAACTCCAGACTACTGCAACGATGTCAACTTTCCCCAAAACATGTGCGAAGTTTGTCTAGCTTTTATAGAAGAGCAGGCAATTAAAAACGCCGCTAATTTCGGAATCCCAGAACAATTAGGCTGTTCGCAATGTCAACAATGGTTCAATTATGTTGATTTCCTAGCCCATCCTTGCGTTAAAACCAAAAATGCTAAAATTAAATAAGCTAGTTTTCCAAAATATTGGTCGTTTCATAGAACTTCAAGAAATTGATCTTACTTCTTTAGGTGATCTCGTTCAATTGGATGGGGTTAATCATAATAGTTCGGGAAGTTCTGGAGCCGGAAAGAGTACTGTTTTCAAAGCTTTAGATTTTTTGCTAGGCATTAATGACGTATCTAATACCGTACTTCAGTCCAGGCTAACAAAAGAGCCTATGACGGTTACCGGCTTTTTTGACTACAATGGTGCGCCTCTGCGCATTGAACGTGGAAAGAAGCTATTAATCGATTTAAACGGTGAGATCACCACAGGTTCCAGTAAACTCTCGGAAGAAAAACTGGATCAAATTCTCGCGATGCCTCGTGAGTTGTTCCGTAAAATACTGCACAAAAGACAGGGTGAAGGCGGCTTTTTCCTAGATATGGGACCTTCGGATGTCCATAAATTCCTAACCAATTGCCTTGGCCTAGAGGTTGAGCAAGCCAAAGTATTAAAACTAGAAACAAGACTCAAAACATTGGCTGATAATGAAATCTCTATTAAGTCAGCTGTAGAATCCTACAGATCGGCTATGGATGCTACCAAGAATGCTATTATTAGTCTGGGTTTACCTCCAGTCCTAGAACACAACCCTGAGTTGTTAGTGGAGCTGGAAAATAAACTAGCTATTGTAACTGGAGCTATCGAATATATTAAACATATCCATGAAAAGAATCTTGAGGGACTTGAGAAAGAAAGAGTTGAGCTTCAACCAGTTAGTATTCCGTTTGACCGCTCCTCCATAGAAACTATTGAAAAAGAACTTAGTACACTATTTCAGCAATATACCGTTTTAGAGGATTTGGAGCGAATACGATGCAGTGATGTTAGAGATGAAATTTCAGAATTAAGAATTCGAGCCAGTAAGTTACAAGAAATGGAACATACTAGACAGAATAATGTAAAATCAGAGATCGCCGGATTGCAAATTACAATTCGTGCTATAGAAAGAACTGAACAGTCAAGGCAAACTAAGGTACAATCCGATCTTACATTAGTCCATTTATCCATCTTAAAACATCGATCCGATGTAGTGGAAGGCGATAGAGCTAAAGCAACTGCTACCAATCTGGCACAAGAATTGCAAAAAGTGAGAGCCTCTCTTTGTCCAACATGTGAGCAGAATTGGGTCAACGAAGCCGCTAAAGCCAAAGAAATAGAAATTTTAAATAAATTACAAGAACTTAAGAAGATAGTTGTCACAGGAATTACGGCTTCCAAGGAGTTGATAACTTTAGAAGAAGAAAGTAAGAGACTAACCCTAGATCTTGCCCCAAAATCTATTCCAGAAATCGACGAAAACAATAACAGAATCAACCAACTTTGGTTAGAATCTCAGCCCCGAGATGTTCCTGAAGCCGAAGAAGTCAAAAAACAGATTTTAATCAAACAAAATGATGCTCTTCCTAAATCCATTCCAGAGGCAATCGAACTGCGTCTTAAAAAGGATTTTAAAGAAAAGGAACTTCTGGTTTTACGCCAACAAGAACGGGATCATCAAGCTAAAGAAAATAAAATAAGTCAAGAGTTTGCCACAGAATACGCATCCCTTTTATCAATGTTACATCAAAGGCATCAAAGAACTTTGCAGAAGACTCAAGATCAAGAAAAATTTGCTAATTTAGAACTACAAGAAGCTAAGAATAACGTTAAATCATATGAAGATGTGAAGAAAAGATATGATGATAGTTTCAACTCTCTCAATACCCAACTATCCGGTCATTCCGGACAGTTCGATTCCAAGAACAAAGAGTTGCTAGTAGTTCAAGAAGAAATTGAATTAGCTACTATAGCTAAAAATGTAATTAAATCATATCTTTCCTGTAGTTTTGAAGATGCTTTAGACGGTATTGGTGATGAAGCTACTAAAATGATTCGCGGCATCCCAAATATGTCAAACTCTACTGTCCAATTTGAAGGACTTAAAGAAAATAAAGACGGCAAGATCAAAGAAGAAGTTAATTGCGTAATTTCTATGGATGGCGAGATCGGTATCCCAGTTAAGAGCCTCTCTGGTGGCGAAAGGTCATCTGTAGACCTTGGTATCGATCTGGCTGTGATTAAGTTCATAGAAGAGCGTACAGGACATGGGATCGACCTTTTTATCCTTGATGAACCCTTCACTGGACTCGATTCGCAATGTTGTGAAGACGCTATCGAAATGCTTAAAAATAATACTACCGGCAAACGTATTTTTCTTGTTGACCATAATCCCCAAGTGGCTCAGAGTATAGAGAACAGGTTAACAGTGGTCAGAGACGGCCTCACAAGTAAAATTATTCAACAATAACAAGGAATTATAATGATTCTTCTAGAACTTACTGAATATGAAGTCGAAATTGTCCAGAAGATGCTGGAAGTTGGTTGGCTTAATATAGTCCATGAGGATTATACAAATATCCAACAAGAAAATATGAGTAAAGCCTGTACAAGTATCAGTGAAAAGATAGTCCAAGCGGTTAAACCTAAGATAGATGTATTGATTAATTACAAAGATCTTAGCTATATTAAAAGTGTGGCTAATAATTTTTACCGTGAATTACGTGGAGATACCAGGATTAGTAATAAACAAATCGAAGAAAAAGATTTTTCTATTATTAGTCTTGCAAATGCCACCATAATGTGGTTAAATCAAAAACAGGTACTAAAGAACTTAGTAAAGTTCGATATTAAAGATCATAGTGTTGAATACGAAGAAACTGAATAAAGGAGAATATATGGGACGACCAAAGGGAAGTAAGAATAAGAAGACGCTACTTAAGGAACAAGAACAACTGCTTAGTGATCAGCTAGTCGTTGACAGTCTAGAGAACAAGGAAGGCGAACTTGAAACCACGGATAGCGAGCTTTCAGATCGTATCCTAAACACTCCGGTCCAACTTGATCGTATTTCAAAAGTACCTACTCAAAGGGGTGAATAATGGGTCGTCCAAAAGGTGGTTTTGGTAAGAAGGCCCCATTGACTCCTATTCAGAAGCTCGCCAAGAAAATCGGGGACGACGGCGACCGTATTATTGCCGAACTTGAAGCCGCTGATGTCGAAACCTTGAATAAACGAATTGCAATGGCTAATCAAAGCATTGCAACAGTTAAGGCCGAATTGGATGCTAATGAAGACTATACAAAAGCTAAAAGCGATTGTAAGCTTCTTAGCAGCGGTTTTAGGGAAGTCAAAGGCAGGCAGAACGCCATTATTGCAGTAGCACTTCAGTTTCGTAAGGATAAGGTGACGGCATGAATAACTACGTTTTTAGGTATACGTTTGATAACCAATGGGACGACGATCCTGAAACTCAAGGCGTGCACAATAGTTATCTCAATAGTTATTATCAAGCAGCTGAAGAGATCTGTAGGGAGTGGGATGACCATTCCGCCGAATATCTAGACGAAAGAAGTGTTTGGCTTCTCCTAGAAGGCGATACCTCTCCTAGACGATATACGGTTGATATTGAATTGGAACGCCACTACAACGCCTGTGAAGAATGACTGAAGAGAGAATTCTTACACTTGATGTCAGTAGTAAGACGGGTTATGCACTTATGATCAGTAACGGCCCCGATCTTACATTGGAAGAGTATGGAACTCTTCCTCAGATCCATGAACCACTAGGTTGGTATCCCTCCAATTACGTGTGCTGGGCATATGAGGTATTCGGGGCTATTAAGGAACTTATAGACAGGTTTAAACCAGAAGTTCTTGTGATAGAAGAGACGGTAGCAGGAAGTAAATCGGTATACTCGCAGAAATTCCTCGAATGGTGTCAATTTTTATTGGCTCAATATATTAAAGATACCGGTATTAAATCTTCTTATCTTCTAACTGGAGCGTGGCGAAGTGAAGTTAGTGCGAAGATGACCAAGGAAGAGTCTAAACATAATAAAATGGTTAAAGAGTATAAAGAAAAAAACAATAGTAAGTATGCATATGATACAAAGGGCAAACGAATTGGTAAACTAACTAAAAAACATATCAACGTGAGACGAGCAAATGAAGTTTTTGGTAAGTTCTTAAAGACCCCACTTAGGAAAAAAGACGAAGATACTGCTGATAGTTTACTTTTGGGATATTGTTACCATTTACGTCGTCAAAAAGGATATAAAGTAGTTCCAGAAATAGATATGGAAACTTTATTAAAGTGTGATTCATGAAAGTAAAAGAATTGATAGAAAAACTCCAAGAAGAAGATCAAGAAGCTTACGTATATTCCTATAGTGGACCAGTTTATCGCATCGAAGGTAAGCCAGGATATTATGATGGAGCGACTGAACATCTCATACACGATGAAAAAGCAAAACCATATTATTCTATCGTAGGGTATAAACAGGATCGTTCTAAACCAAAAGTATATCTCTGCTGCATGAGTCTAAAAGACTGTTTGTATGATTGTAGTACGATTGAAGACGTAGATAAGTTTTTAGTTGAAGGTGACCCGAGGTTTCTGGAAGAAGCCCTGAGCCTAAAAGAAGAAGTCAAAAATGATTTTAGGTTGTGGGGTTTCAAATGAGTGAATTTTGGAATAAAAAAGGTATTAAAACTCAAGAAGTTGCCTATAGAGAGGCAGAACAAGCGTTGCCAATGGAATTAGATGAGGAAGCCCTCCAAGAACTCCAAGAAGATCCGAATGTTGATATCTTTGAGGAGGAAGAGGAAAATACTGCGGAATTAATGGCAGATGCTAATTTACGCCTGGAACAGGGACGATTATACCAAATGGTCCTACAGGGCAATATCTTTGCAGACACTAATGCAGATGCCAGAGCTATCAGGAATGTTCAGCGCGAAATTCATAAATTCGTTCGTGAACGTATGGAAGTAATGCTTGGAATTCGTCAAGAAAAAGAGCAGGAAACTGTGGTAAGTAGCCCCTTTAATGATCTGGAAGTAGTGGCTCTCAAGATGTTGGCCGACAAGGTAACCAAAGGTGCAACTTCTGCACCTCAAGCGCAGCAGATTCCCATGATTCCAGAAAAACCAAAGAAGGACGGGATTACTTCCATTAGCGGAAGTCTTAGACCCAATCCCTCACCTTTGGTAAAGAAAGAGACTCCTAAGGTCAATAAGGTTCCCGCTAAAACAAAACAGCCAGCCAAGTCAGCTATTGCCGGGGATGACGATATTTTAGCCTCTAATTTACAGAAAGATATTACAGATATGAGTCCTGAAGAACTCGCAGCACATGACGCCGCTGCTCTGGAACGTAGAAGTAGAAATTATGCTAGGAAGCCAGACAATATGGTTCCTCATCCCGACCCAGCTTCAGCTCACATGCTCGCACAAATGCACGCAAACGCGATCTCTGGTCCAGGATCGGCAGTTTCTAATATAATGGCCCTCATGAATAAACGATGAGCAAACGGTTAACTATAGAATATGTTTACGAAATAGCAAAATCCCGTGGAGGAAAATGTCTTTCTACAATCTATCAAAACAATCGTACCAAAATGCTCTGGGAGTGTAAACAGGGCCATAAATGGGAAACTCGATTAGACAATGTAGTCTCTAACAATAATTGGTGTCCGGATTGTTCTGGAAACAGGAAAAAAGATCTAAACTATTGTAAGCAGTTTGCTATAAATAAAAATGGAAAATGTCTTTCTAAAAATTATATTAACAATTCCCATAAAATGAAATGGGAGTGTCGCTATGGCCACATTTGGTCCGCATTACCGCAAAACGTATTCAGCGGGAAATGGTGCCCAGAATGTGGCTACAAAGTAACTGCAAAAAGTAGAAGAAAAACTTTACGAGACGCTCAAGAACTAGCAACTAAAAAAGGTGGAAAATGCCTTTCAACTAAATATGAAAGTGCCAATTCTAAATTAAAATGGAAATGTTCTAATGGACATATATGGAACGCCACTTACGGAAATGTAAAGTACGATACTTGGTGTCCCTATTGTTCCATTTTTAAAAGCGAAAATCTTTGTCGCATTGTTTTTGAAGCTATCTTGAGAGAAAAATTCCCTAAATCGAAACCACGTTGGTTGAGGAATCCGAAAACGGGTTTTCTACTAGAATTGGACGGTTACTGCGAAAAATTAGGAATTGCATTTGAGCATCAAGGAGAACATCATTACACACAAGGAAGAAGGTTTTCTAAAACTAAAAAAGAACTTGACAAAATCAAATATAGAGATAAAATTAAAAGAAAACTGTGTAAAAGTAATTTTATAATATTAATTGAAATTCCCGCATTGGGAACAAGAACTAAAATAGAAAATTTAAAGAGTTTTATTCTAAAAGAACTCTTAAAACACGGTATTGTACCGTAATAACAAACGAGGAGATATTATGTCAGAAGTAGATAATCGAACGGCCAGCGAACGAATTCAAGACCTTGAAAAAGTAGTAACGATGTTGTACCAAGGTGTGATGTCCATGAAGCCAATTGTAGAGAACCTAATGAAATCACAAGGAGATATGGCCCTTGTTAAGGATGCGCTCAAGCTCCTAAATAAGAAGACTGAAGCCATTATTCAAGTTGCCGCACCTGAGACTGGCATCACCGTCACCTCGGTCAGCAATCTTGTAGTTAAGATGAATGTTGATGATCTTCAGGCTCAAGTTAGTGGATATGTCGCAAATGGCCATCTGGCGGCGGCAGATGAAGTAACTGCAAATAGTTACTTGGTTTGTGAGGAGTATAATCAGGATGGCACACTGGCTAATCCAAGGATTCAATTCCGTCTTGATTCTCAGGATCCAACCACCACTGCAGCTCTAACTGGTAAAAAGGTTGGAGATAGCGTTAGTTTTGGTGAGAATAAGTTTAGTGCTAAGATCCTTGAGATCTACACTATTACCGAACCTAAGCCACCAGAAGCCGCTGAGGCTGTTCCGGCTGCTGAGGCTGTTCCGGCTGCTGTGGAAGTGTCGGCCCCAACGGAAACCGCTCCTGCCACAGAGGCTGCACCCGCTCTCACTCCTCTGCCTACTGAGACGCCAGTAGTCGAATTTGTTCCCAGTGATCCCGCTACTATGACCACCGCTTCCAGTCGATAAGTAATTGAGCCAGGATCTTCGGGTCCTGGCTTCTTTTTTAAAGGAATAACATGAATAAACAAATTGGACCTAAAATACTGGTGCTAGACATAGAAACTAAACCTTTGTTGGTTTATTGCTGGGGCCTTTTTGACCAAAATATCGGATTAAATCAGATTGTAGAAGACTGGAATGTTTTAGCGGTAGCTGCCAAATGGTATGTCGGGCCAGATAGTCACATTTATGGCCCACACGATAAGATGATGTACAAAGATCTTAGTAGTAAAAAAGATAAAACCGACGATAGGGAATTAATGGAATGGGTGTGGAAACTATTAGACGACTGTGACATATTGCTCTCACAAAACGGAATTCGTTTTGATTCTAAGAAGTTAAATGCAAGATTTGCAATTCATGGAATGGATCCTCCAAGTAGTTACAAACATATAGACACCCTGGTGGAATCTAAGAAAAATTTTAGTTTTACTTCGAACAAACTTCAATATCTTTCTAATACTTTATGTGACAAATATAAAAAAATGATAAAAAGAGAGTTTGAAGGCATGGATTTGTGGACCGAATGTTTGAACAATAATAAAAAAGCTTGGAAAGAAATGGAAGATTATAATAAATTAGACGTATTGTCTACGGAGGAATTGTATCAAAAACTTAGTCCGTGGAGTACTTCCATTGATTTCAATATATATAGAGAAAATCTAGAAATTATTTGTAAATGCGGAAGTAAAGAATTTAGGAATAAGGGATACGCCTACACTGCGGTAGGTAGATTTCAAAGATCTAAATGTGTTAAATGCGGTGCGGAAACTCGTAGTAGGAAAAATTTACTTTCTAAAGAAAAGAAAGAAACAGTTAGAACCGGAACTTCTAGAAATAGCAGTATTTAATTTTTATTTAAAAAATCTAAACATTTTTCAATACAGAGTTCTTGATTTAGATTCCAGTCCTTTTCCTTTATATGTAGAACTTTAATGCCCATTGACGCAAACCAAGCGTCTTTGATTTCGTGATAATTTTTAATATCTTCATCGGGCCAATGCTTTCTACTTCTTTTGAGACCTTCAAAGCTATGCCAATAAGCACCATCGAATTCAATTCCTTTATTGAGTTCTGGAACAAAAATATCTAAATCGAATCCTTTTATGTGCGGTTTTCCTTCTATTTCTATCTTTTTCTTTCTGAGTTTTTTTGTTTGTGGGAAAACTTTTTTAATTGAATCGAATAGATTAATTTCCGGTACAGATATTCCCCCTAATGTTTTAATATGAGAAAAGAAATGTTCTGAATCTTTTCTTCTTTGAGCAGTAAGATAGGCACCGTTACTTCCTTTTTGAAATTCTCCTATCGTATTATATTTAAGTGCTTCTTTTTTCAATTTCTCGAAAGTCCACTTAAAACGAGGGTTGCCCTCTCCGGATTTATCATGAACTTCGGGCATATGTTCACAAATTTTATTAAAATCGTCTCTCCTATGGGCGGCTTGATAGGCCGCAGAATTTTTTTGAACAAATTCTCCCTTGGTTTTATATTTTAAAGCTTCTTCTTTCAGTGATTCAAAAGTCCAATAGATGAGGACGTCTTTCATGTGGACTACAATTTCTTTATAATCCTCTCTATTACAAGCTATCCCATAAGCACTACCGTTGGCTTTTCTAAATTCAGCCTTGGTTTTATATTTTAAAGCTTCTTCTTTTAATTTTTCTATTGTCCAGTACCCTCTTGGTTTACGTTTTTTGTTTAACATCTTATTTTCCTTTGGTTACATTAACTACCGTAAGTTGGTACCTATAAGATTGAGATAGTTGTCAAACAAACCCCATGATATACTCTATCATGGGAAAACCAAGTAAATTAGAAGAGTTGGACCGCCTAGAAAAAGCACTTTTAGATGCTATTGCTGGTCTAAAATCTATATCTTTGAATGTTGAGAAAATAGACTTTGAAATCGCGATCTTAGTTCAAAGAAAAAATGAATTAATTCAAAATATAGAATTCCATAAAAAAGAGGAAGTGGTTCCTATTGCCCAGGAATATAAAAAAAGCAAGGAAGAACTTTCTAAGACAATCGCTAGACTAATCCTATTAAATTCAGATCTGAACAAAAGCAATTCCGCAATTAAAACAACTGAAACCATTATAGAAAAGTTCAAGAAGGACCATATGAAGCTATTGCAAACCGGTGAGAATAATGTACTAAGACCTAAATTTGGTGGCAAACATGGATAAAGACGAAATTAAGAAAAAGATCAATGATATCGAAGACTTCATACATGCTCCTAAACACCAAAATAGTTTGAATAAATTCCTTGCAAAAACTGAGAACGTGTTAGAAGATGGAGCTGTAGCAAGACTTCTCTTACTTAGTATAGAAGAAGTACAAGCCATATATAATGAATCCATAGAAGTTCTTAAAAAGGAAATGATCGATGAAGAAGGTTTTGAGTAAAGACTGTATCCATGTAACTAAACGATCTATTTACGATAATGGCAAAAATGCCGTATTTACAATCAAAGATGGACTAAATAACGATACTCTAACGCTTGATCAAAATGATGCTGAATGGCTTTGTTCGGCTCTCCAAGAACTACTACAAAGTAATAACAATCCTCCAGTAGATGAGCTATGACTTTGGAACAAGGTAAAGATATACTTCTTAATGAAGGATTGTCGGCCCTTAATGAGAAAAAGAGCTTCGGAACGTCTATAGTAGTAATATTCATCCACATCCTAGATTGTTTAGTGGGTGATGAATTAGACAACGTAGTATTTCGTTATTTGGGCTTACAAAGGGAAACATTTTTAGTAAATCCTAACGATCCTAATAGCCAAGAACTTTACGTGAGCGATCGCTATTATGCAGATCGAGCTAAACTGTTGGTTCCTACACAAATTCCTTATTTTTTGAGATTTGGCAGCCCTAACTTTGGACATGTTCACTCTTGGACCAACTATGTAGGCTTCACCGAAACCTACGAATACTGTACGACTTGCGATGAGAAGAAGATGTGACCGATAACTTTAAAACTTTCTGTAAAAGATGTGAATTAGACAAGAAACTAGAAGAAATGGTTTCAAGTTCTATTTATGGGATAGGTTACAAATATTTATGTAAAAACTGCGACGCTAAAGATTCTAAGATAAGAAGAAACAAGGATAAAGAAAAAGAGAGGAAGTCTCAAGAAAAATCTTATTATAAAAACAGAGATAAAATCCTAAAACATAAAAAGGAAATATACACTCCGCTTACCAGATCACATAGATCGGAGTATAATAAAAAATATCAAGATGACAATAGAGAAGAATTAAATAAAAAGAGTGCGGCAAGATTAAGAAAAAGAATAAAAAATGATCCTATCTTTCGTCTCAGAAAGAACTTAAGTACTAGAATAAGACATGCATTAAAAGCAAAAGGTTTTTCAAAAGGTAAGCGAACATGGGAAATACTCGGAACCGATAAGGAAGGTTTGATAAGCCATTTCATGAGCACTCAAGGAATAGATATAATAGACAAGAATGAATGGATTAACAAAGAAGTAGACCACATTTGCCCGCTAGATCAGGCTCGAAATGAAGAAGAATTACTAATTTTAAATCATTATACTAATTTACAACTACTTGATAAAAAAGATAATTTGATTAAATCAAATAAGAAAACAATAGAAGCAGAAAATAAATGCAAAGAACTGTTAGGTAGAGAATGGGTAACATCTTGAATATTGAAATTTACAGCGATGGGTCAGCTCAGACAGCGGCGACGGCCGGTGGGTGGGGATCGGTGATTCTATTTAACGGAGAGCTTAATAAAGAATTATCTGGCTATATAGATTTCGCCACTAATAATGATGCAGAGCTGGCTGGAAGTTTGGGTGGCTTAAAATATGTTTGGGAATTCCTAAATCAATGTAGGGACTTAACAAACTACCAAGTAACGTTAATTTCTGACTCAGAAATAATACTCGGATGGGCTAGCGGAAAATATAAATTTAAACAGACAGATAAATTAGAAAAATACGAGCAATTACAATTTTTTGTAAAAGAAATGGACGTAAAAACTAAATGGGTCAAAGGGCACTCCGGAAATATTTGGAATGAACGCTGCGATAAGCTAGCCAATAATGCTAGGCTAGGTGTGACCACAGAAAACCTTGACAAACTCACTCCAAAGATGGATACTAAAATTGGCACTAAACAGAAGCATACCGCCAGTCTTTGGTACAACGGTAAACTAAAAGTCTTGGATTTTGAAACCGGAATTATTGAAAACTATGACAGAGAAGCCCATGGAAAACGTGGAAGCGTTGTTGAGATTAGAGAAGGTAAAGCGCGATGAAAGATCTAGATAAAATGGTTGAACTGTTGACTGCTAGTTTGGATGCAACCCAATATAGAATGGATCTTCTATGTCAACCATCTTATATACATGAATTGATCCCTGTTTGTAATTGTTTAGATATTCATTCACCAGAATTCTTGAGGCAGACATGAATTTCTACCTCGCGTTCGACGTAGAAAGTGGTGCCCTAAAACCTACTCAAGGTGACCTCCTCAGTTGTTTTTTTGCCATTCTAGACGAAGACTTTAAGATTCTCGAAGAACTTCCCTTACAGCTAAAACCTGAGGGGCGTTTACCGGTAGCCGAAGAAGGGGCTCTCAAGGTTAATGGAATAGATTTGAAGAAGCATATTGAAGATCCTAATACTATTACTTATGCCGAAGGTGCTAAAAAACTCACCACCATGATTAAAAAGTATTTAAAAAAGAAAGGCCGCTATTCAAACATCATTAGTTTAGGTTACAACGTAAATTTCGATATTAAATGGGTTCAATATCATTTAATTGATGAGGAAACCTGGGATTCCATGATTCATTATAAGCATTTAGATGTTATGCAGGACGTTGATGTACTTAAAAGACATGGATGGTTGCCTCCGACTGTAGGTAATCTGGGATCTGTAGT
>Ga0182024_10002773_pt1 | contig 42987 bp, 33 predicted proteins | sample P32metaG_FD_120480 | JGI IMG/M metagenome (GOLD analysis project Ga0182024, IMG submission 120480) | Permafrost microbial communities from Stordalen Mire, Sweden - P3-2 metaG (Illumina Assembly) | ecosystem: Environmental > Terrestrial > Soil > Wetlands > Permafrost | place: Sweden: Stordalen... | reverse complement strand
CCATCCACATCAAGGACGGGTTGATCGAGGCCGGGGCATTCAATATCGGGGGCGATAACTACGCCCCGACGCCGCCGCCGCTGCCCGCCATGCTGTTGGAGCCGGCCCTTGCCGGAGGTGTCAGATGATCAATATCCGGATATTCAAGACGGCCGGCCGCGGCCTGACCCGCAACGTCATGCGGGCCATCCTCACTACGCTGGGGATCGTGATCGGCATCGCCGCGGTCATCACCATGATGGAGATCGGCCAGGGCTCGTCGGCCGCGATCCAGCGATCGATCGCCAGCATGGGGGCCAACAACCTCATGATCATCCCCGGCCAGGCATCCAGCGGCGGCGTGAGCGCCGGGGCGGGCACCACCATGACCCTTACCCCTGCCGACGTCGATGCGATCCTGCGCGACTGCCCGTCGGTCCGCGCCGCCTCCCCGCTGGTCCGGTCCCGGGTGCAGATTGTTTTTGGGAACAAGAACTACGTCCCCAACAGCATCTACGGCACCTCCCCAGATTACCTTAACGTGCGCGACTGGAACGTCATGGCCGAGGGCGAAGCCTTCACCGATCAGGACGTGCGCACCCAGAACAAGGTTTGCCTGCTGGGTCAGACCGAGGTCACACAACTGTTCGGCGACCAGGACCCGATCGGCAAGGAAATCCGCCTGCAGAACGTCGCGTTCAAAGTGGTCGGCGTGCTGTCCCCCAAGGGCGCTAACATGATGGGCTCGGACCAGGACGACATCGTGATCACGCCCTGGACCACGCTCAAATATCGCGTCTCCAACTCCTCCCTGCAGAACACCAACCAAAGCGCTGCGGCGTCGGCCTCCTCTACGGCCATCTCAACGGCGATCAACACGCTGAGCAACCTTTACCCCGAATCATCGGCCAGCCTGTACGACGCCCCGTCGAGCGCGCAGGCGGCCGACTATCCGGACCCCATTCGCTTTACCAACGTCGATACCATCATGGCCGCCGCCGGCTCGGCGGACGAAATCCCCGACGCCATCAGCGAGATCACCCAACTGCTGCGCCAGAGACACCGCGCCAAGGACACCGATCCAGAAGACTTCCAGGTCCGCGACATGACCGAAATCAGCAAGGTCTTCAGCAGCACCAGCGACCGCATGACCAGCCTGCTGCTCTACGTCGCCCTGATCTCGCTGATCGTCGGCGGCGTGGGGATCATGAACATCATGCTCGTGTCGGTGACCGAGCGCACCAAGGAGATTGGGCTCCGCATGGCCGTCGGGGCACGCGCCTTCGACATCCTGGAGCAGTTTCTGATCGAAGCCGTGCTGCTCTGCCTGATCGGCGGCATCGTCGGCATCGTCCTGGGCGAACTCTCTTCCTGGATCGTCCGGCACACCACCGCCATGCCCACCCAGACATCCGTCTGGGCCATGGTCATTTCAGTCATCGTCTCCGGCCTCGTCGGTTTCGTATTCGGGATGTACCCGGCCTGGAAAGCCTCCCGACTGGACCCCATCGACGCTCTCCGCTATGAATGAGCCCGGTACAGGCGTGAGGAGATCATCAATGGTTCATGTGTCGAGGGACGTGGTCGGGCTGCAAAGCTGTTTGAGAGCCTTCCGGGGTGCCACGGGCAAGCGCACTCGCTTGCCCGTGGGGACGGTTGCTGACCTGCCAAAGCACGGGCAAGCGAGTATGCTTGCCCATGGGACGCGCCGCGCGGTTTGGGCAGCTATGATGACCGCCGTCGGGCTGCTCTGCCTCGCCGGCTGCATGGTCGGTCCCAATCCGCGCACGCCTACGGTCCGCATGCCCCGCCGTTGGAACGGCGCGCTCGCGCCGGATGCATCACCGATCGCCGTCCCCACCAGCCGGGCCAGCGCCGCGACTACCGCTCCGCTGGACGTGGTGAGCTACTGGCGTAAATTCAACGACCCCGAGCTCAACTCCCTGATCGATCGCGCCGTCAAACAGAACCTGAGCGTAAAGATTGCCACCGCTCAAATCCGGGCGGCACGGGCAACCCGCGGCCTTTCGGCGTCAGCGTTCTTCCCCAACCTCTCTCAGGCCGGATCGTACAAACGCAGCTTTTCCGGCCAAGAGTCAACCGTCACCAGCGGCACCGTTATCGGCAGATCGAACAACCCGACCGACTTCTTCCAGTATGGCCTGGACGCCTCGTGGGAGCTCGATGTGTTCGGCGGGCAGCGCCGCACGATCCAGAGCGCCGACCTGTTCGTTACTGCCCAGCTTTGGAACCGGCGAGAGGTGCTGATCACGCTGCTGTCGGAGGTCGCGACGGACTACATCACGTTACGCGGCTTCCAGGAGCAGATCGCCATCGCCCGGCAGAACCTCGAATCTGAGCAGCGGACCGCCGACCTGACCCGCCGACGTCAGCGCGGCGGGTTCCAGACCGGGCTCGACGTCGCCAACGCCGATGCCGCCGCCTATTCCACGTTGTCGGCCATCCCCCCGCTGGAGCAGCAAGCTCAGCAGACGATCTACGCTCTGAGCCTGCTGCTGAGCGTCCCGCCCGCCACGCTGCAGAGCGAACTGTCGCCCAGCGCCCCTATTCCCATCATCCCGCCGGAGGTCCCCATCGGGCTGCCGTCTACGCTGCTGCGCCGCCGGCCCGACGTGCGCAATGCGGAATTCCTCTTGCAAGAGCAGACGGCCCAGGTCGGCGCCTCTATTGCAAACCTCTATCCGTCGTTCAGCCTCACCGCTGCCGGGGGCACGCAGGGGAACCGGTTCGGCAACCTGGGCGAATTCAGCACCCGGTTCTGGAACTTCGGCCCAAGCATCAATTGGCCGATCCTCGACTTCGGCAGCGTCCGTTCGGGCATCGAACTGCAGAATGCCCAGGAGGAAGAGGCCCTGTATACCTGGCAGGCAACCGTCATCCAATCCCTCACCGACGTGGAGAACGCCCTGATCGCCTATACCAAGGAGCAGCAGCACCGAGAGGCGATTTCAGCGGCGGTCATCGCCAACAAAAAGGCGGTCGAGCTCTCGAGCCTCCTGTATTCCAACGGGCAGACGGACTTCCTCAACGTGCTGGTGGCCGAGCAGTCCCTGTTTAGCTCCCAAAACAGCCTCGTGCTGAGCAACACCACGCTGGCGACGAACCTCGTTGCGCTCTACAAGGCGCTGGGCGGCGGTTGGGAGGGGCGAGACGCCCCGCCGTCGGTCACCACGCCCCCGAACCTTCCCACGTTGAACGTCCCGGACCTTCTGGACCTGACCCCGCTGCCGAAGCTGTCGAGCGGGCCTAATGGACAGTAGGTGTGAGTTTTTCGTGGCACGGCCGTCCCGGCTGTGGCTTTCTGCTCGAAAACAAAGGCGGGACCCCCGTGCCACGACAAACTCACAGGCTCTCAGGGCGACGGCTTGTGCCGTCGGTTAAGTCGCCCCCCTGCCTCGCCGAATTGCTGTAAGCGGCACGCCTCCTTCTCCAGGCCGCCGCGGAAGCGAGACGGCTTATGGGCGACATCCTTGGCATCGCCGCATCGGGGCTGCAGGCGGCCCAGTATGACTTGGGCGTGTCGGCCAATAATATCGCCAACGCCGTCACGCCAGGTTACAAGTCCCAACGCCCCGATCTGGTCGATCTTTCCGACGGCGGCGTGGCCGTCGCCGGCACCTCCACCGACCCAACCCCCGGCCCCATCTTGCCCGACGGCTCACAGGGCTCCAACGTCGACCTGGCCAGTGAAGTGGTCAACACCATCCAGGCGCGCAATCTCTACACCGCCAACGCGGTCGTGTTCCGCACCGCCGACCAGATGTACGGCACGCTGCTGAACATCCTGGATAGCGACTGACCTCTACCCTCGACCGCCCCGATGCCCTACAATCCCGGGGTCGATGCTCACCAAACTCCTGAAATCCAAGATCCATCGCGCCACCGTTACCGTCACCGACGTGAACTATCACGGCAGCATTACCATTGACCCAGACCTCTTGCGGGCCAGCGGGCTGCTGCCTAATGAAGCGGTCCTCATCGCCGATTGCGACAACGGAAACCGGTTCGAAACTTACGTAATCGTCGGGGAACCCGGCAGCGGCATCGTCGGCATCAACGGCGCCGCCGCCCGCCTCACCGCGGTCGGCCACCGCGTCATTGTCATGAGCTTCGTCCAAGCCTCTCCCCAGGAGGTTGCAACCCACCGCTCACGCGTCGTGATCGTCAACGAGCAGAACAAGCCGGTGGAGACCATCGAAAACCCGTGTACGCTTTAGCGCCTCATTAGATGTTCCCTGGCCTGTCGGCCAGCCCGGGCCAACACGGCCGAAACGGCCCGGGTCAGCGAGGTTGTCATGCACCAGGTGTTGTTCAGCATTCATTCGAGCTGGGTGCTCACTTTCCTGACCGTCTTGCAGTTCGGCATTCCGGCGGTGTGCCTGGCGTTCGTCGCCTATACCGCCTTGCGGCAACAGAAGTACGACTGGATGACGCTGGCATTCGGCCTCGCCGTCGCCGTGGCCATCCACTTCATTCGCCCCCTCGCCGCGGCCAATCTGGCCCCGGAAATGCCGGTCTACAGCTACGGCGTCATGATGGTCATCGGGTTCTTCGGCGGGATGCTGCTGGCCAAGTACCTGGCGCTCCATAGCCGGATCGACCCGGAGGTGTTCGCCACTGCCGGCCTGATCGCCCTGGTCACCGGCGTCGCAGGCGCGCGGCTCTCGCACGTCCTGGAGAACCTCGCGACCTACACCAATCCGGAGCGCTCCTTCTCGGCCAATCTCTGGGATGCCGTCAACATTCGCAGCGGCGGGCTGACATTCTACGGCGGGTTCCTGCTCGCCACGCCCTGCACGATCCTCTACGGCATCATCAAGAAGGTGCCCATCAAGGCCGGCATGGACATCGTAGCCCCCTGCCTGATGATCGGCTTGGGCTTCGGCCGCATCGGCTGCTTCCTCAATGGCTGCTGCTACGGCGCTGAATGCAATGCCGGCTCCGTGCCCTGGGCGATGCGCTTCCCCTACGACAGCAACCCGTACCTCGATGAGTGGAACAAGGGCGAGATCATCCCGCCGCCAGAGCTGACATCGCATCTGGATGCCGGGAGGCCGGTGCCGATGACCATGAGCGAGATCCAGAGCGCTCCCAACCGCCAGGAACTGCTGCAAGTAGCCGAGGCGACCAAGTCCCGCGCCATCCATCCCGCCCAGCTCTACAGCACGATCACGGCCTTGCTGATCGCGGCGCTGCTGGTCGCGTATTACACGGTTCCACACGTGCCCGGGCGGGTCTTCGCGTTGATGGTGATGATCGAGTCGCCGACGCGTTACATCCTGGAGATGCTGCGTTCCGAGCCGGCGGTGATCGGCCGGACTTCGAACCCGCAGCTCCCGCAGCACCTGTCATTTCTGCCGCCGCAAAGTTTCAGCATGGTGGTGAGCGCGATCCTGTTCGCCGTGGGCGTCGTCCTCTGGTTCGCGTTCCGCGGGCCCAGGGAAGTGCCGGGCGACCCGGAATACCGGCCGGGTGTGACGCGGGTCGCGGCGTTACAGCGGCGCAACATTACACGTCAAGTTTAGTCGTAGAGTTGTCGAACCGCGTGCCAGCGGAGAGCGCTTGCAGGGAGTCATCCGCAACGCCGCACGAGGAGCGGTCAACGCCTGGAGCGCGAGGCCGCTAAGCAAAGGTTATGAACCACACCCTCTTCCTCCGCCGCTCGTCTCTGCTGCTTGTGACCGTCGTTGCCGCATTCGCGGCCCAGTCGCGCGCCGCCGAGTCGTCGAAAGCACCGCCGACTACCGCGCCGGCCTGGGTCGACGCCATGCGCAAGACCCATGCCAGGTTCACCGGCACTCACGGCACCTTCGCCCACTTCGGCGACTCGATCACCGTCTCCCTGGCGTTCTGGTCCGGCCTGCCCTACGACCACAAAAACCTCGGCCCGGAAGGCGAAAAAGCGTTCGCCCTCGTCAAGGACTACATGCAGAGCGACTGCTGGCGGAACTGGAAAGGGCCCGAGTTCGGCAGCGAGGGCGGCATGCAGGTCACCTGGGGAGAGCAGAACGTCGATAAATGGCTCAAAAAACTCAACCCCGAAGTCGCCTTGATCATGTTCGGCACCAACGACCTCCGCGAGGGCCGCGGTGTCGAAGACTACACCAGCCGCACCCGCGCGATCGCCCGCAAATGCCTGGACAACGGCACCGTGGTCATTCTCAGCACGATTCCCCCGCGAACGAAGAAACTGGAGGAGTCGCGGGCGTACGCCGACGCCGTCCGCAAGCTGGGCCGCGAATTGAACGTGCCGGTCGAGGACTTTTTCCAGGCCGTCATCTCGCGCAGGCCCGACGACTGGGACGGCTCCGGCGAAGCCTTCAAGGGCGCTGCTGATTCTTACGATGTCCCAAGCCTCATCTCCGGCGACGGCATCCATCCCTCCGTCCCGAAGAAGTTCGCCGGCGACTACTCCGAAGAGGCCCTCCGCAACCACGGCTACAACCTGCGGACCTACATCACGCTGCTGTCGTATGCCGACGTGATCCGCGAGGTCTTGAAGCCGTGAATCGCCTCATATCGCTGCAAAAAAGGGGCATTATCCGCATAGACAGAACGCCGCAGCGCCATTATGTTCGCCTTCGTCGATCGCTTTAAGTGCCGCCGGTGCCCTCACCGGCGGAGCCCGTAGGGCGACCGAAAACCGCCGGTGAGGGCACCGGCGGCACTAAGCGGAGGCCACGGCACCAACGCGAACAATGCTCTACATCAGAAAAACTTTGAAACGGTGCTGCGGAGCGTGGGCGTTTTGCGTGGGAATCTGCCTCTGCCTCGTCCCGGCGTCGGCGGCTGACCCCGCGACCGCTCCGGCGACGCGGGCAACCACTGAGCCGGGTGCATCGCCATCGCCGCCTGCTTCTGAACCCCCGCCGGCGCCGTTCAGCCTGACCGACGCCGCCACCGAAGGCGAGTCGGCGTCGATCGCTCTGCGCGGCGTGGAAGCGGAACTCAACGGGGACCGCCAGATCGCCGTCATCCAGGAAGAATTGCCGCTGCTCACCAGCGAAATCGACGCGCGCTCGGATGAAAGCGCCAAGCTGCTGGCATCCAACCCATCTCTGCAAGTGCTGGACAGCCAGCAACAGGATTGGACCGGCATCAGCCAGAACCTCAGCCAATGGAAGCGCATCATTAAGCAGCGTCGCGATCAACTGGACGCGCTGAATAAGAACGTGACGGACCTGCAGAAGCGCTGGGCCCAGGAGCGTACGCTGCTGGAATACTGGGTCCAGCACGGCCGGGCCAGCCAAGCCAGGCAGATGCTCGACACCGCGTCGGTCACCGTGCTTGGCACGCAGAGGCAGATCGAAACCACTCTCAACGACCTGCGCGACGTCCGGCTCCAGACGGCACAACTCGAGCAAGCCGTTGACGTTCAGGATGCCCGCGTGCTGGACATGCTGGACTCGATCCGGCGTGCCCGCGCAGACGCGTTCGACCGGCTCTTTGTCCGCAACAGCCCGGCCCTGTGGAAGGTGCCGCTGCAATCGCGCGACCTCCTGGGCATTTTCGCGCAGGGGCGGGACTCGTTTGCCAGGCAGTTGCAGGCGGTCGCCGCCTACCTCCAGCGGCGCTATGCCAACGTGGGACTGCAAGTGGCACTGCTGCTGGTGCTCGGCGCCGGGTTGTTCCGCCTTCGCAGGATGGTCCGGGAACGGGCCGAGAAAGACCCGGCGCTGCAACCGGTGGCACTGTCGTTCGCCTCCCCCATCGCCACCGCCCTGGTGTTGTCATTTCTGCTCATTCCGTGGATCTATCCGCTGGCGCCGCGCATGTTCACGGCGATGATCGGCGCGGCGGCGCTGATCCCCACGGTCATCATCCTTCGCCACTTGATCGACCGCCGGCTCTTTCCCATCCTCAATGCCCTGGTGGTGTTTTATTTCCTGGACCAGCTCCGCGACATCGTCGCGGTGGTCCCAGTGGTAGCCCGGTTCCTGCTGATTCTGGAAATGCTCGGCGGCGCGGTCCTGCTGGTCCTGTTCATCCGCTCCACCCGCCGGGAGGGGACCGACGGCAGGATATGGACCATCATGCGGCTGGTCGGCTGGGTCTGGACCGCCGCTTTCATCCTCGCCTTTCTCGGTGCGCTGATCGGCTACGTCAGCCTCGCCACCCTGGTCGGCGATGCCGCTCTGGGAAGCGCCTATCTGGCGGTCGTCCTCTACGCCGCAGCGCAGGTGCTCGCCAGCTTCCTGGTTGTCGCCCTGCACAGCCGGCCTCTGGCCATGCTGGAAATGGTGCACCACCACCAATCGCTGCTACTGCAGCGCCTGCGGCTGGCCCTGTATTGGATCGCATCGGCCGCCTGGATAGCCGGTGCGCTGGCCACCCTCTCAATGGCCACCGCCGCATGGGGCGTCCTTCACACCATCCTGTCGGCGGAACTCGACTATGGCAGCATCCGCCTTTCGCTGGGTCACGTCCTGGCGTTTGCATTCACCGTGTATCTGTCGGTATTGGTATCGCGGTGCCTGCGGTTCGTGCTGGAAGAGGACGTTTACGACCGTTTCCCCCTGCCCGACGGGATCCCCTATGCCATCTCCAAGATGGTCAACTATGTCGTGCTGCTGATCGGGTTCTTCATAGGCATCTCAGCACTCGGCTACGACATGACCAAGTTCACCATCCTGGCCGGCGCCTTCGGCGTCGGGCTGGGCTTTGGGATGCAGAACATCGTCAATAACTTTGTCTCGGGGCTGATACTGCTGTTCGAACGCCCGGTGCGCGTGGGCGATGTCATCCAGATGGGCGACACCACCGGCGTGGTCCGCCGCATCGGCATCCGGGCCAGCATCATCCGCACCGCCGACAGCTCGGAAATCATCGTGCCCAACGGCAATCTGATTTCCAACCAGGTGACCAACTGGACGCTCAGCAATCGCGAGCGCGGGATGACCATTCCCATCACCCTGGCCTCGTCCGTACCCCCGGAGAAGGTGATCGAGCTGCTGACGCGCGTGGCGGCAGCCCATCCGCTGGTCACCAAAGTCCCCGCCCCGCAGGCCTTTCTCACGACGATGGGGGCGGATTCATTCAGCTATGAACTGCACGTGTGGACCAACGTCGCCGACCAATGGGTAAAAATCCGCAGCGAACTGGCGGTGGCGCTGCACGCGGAACTGGTGAAGGAAAACATCCCGATCAAGTGATGCCGCGGCAGGAGCGGGGGACAGTCACGAACAAAGATCAGTTTTGGGGCCCCTTGCCGGTCGCTCAAATGCCCTGGCCTCCGCCCCCGCCGCGCGCGAACCATCCGATAAACAATGGTGGGCGGTTCATTCCGGCATGCGGTCCGTTTCGATCGGTTCTCGGTCGGGAACGGCTGCCAGGAATCGGTCAAAATCTTCGCGGCGTCCGGTTGCCGCCTCGCGGCGCAGGTATTCCAGCGTGCGCAGCGCTGCCATTTTCTCGGCGGCGGCGCTGGCGAGGAACTGGTCTACGGTGTACCCCTCCTTTTCGGCAAGCGACTGGATGCTGCGATGGAGCGAGTCCGGAAGTTGGATGGTCAGCTTGCTCATGGCGTCGGGCCTGCGGCGGTCAACCTCAAAAAGTTCCCGGGCGTCACCGCCTCAACGCCCAGTTGCTCGCAACCGCGGAAGTCCCGGACGTTGTGCGTCACGATGTACCGACAGTTGGCTGCAAACGCCAACTCCAGGATCATATCATCGTCCGGATCGGGAAGAAACGGCCTCCAGAGAAAGAAGATGTCCTGCAGCCACGCATGGCCGGCGAGATACCGTAGAAATCCGAGGGCATCGTCGGCGGTTAGCCCGGGAGGCAAATGCTCCGGTCGGGTCAGCACGTCCTGCCATTCGGCATAAAGCCCGATGGAGAGGCAGATCTGGAACTTTGGCGAGGGAATCGAGCTAACCAGCGCGAAGCTCGCCCCACGCCGCGACCGGGCCGCGGCGACGAGAACGGACGTATCAAACAAAACGCGCATGGCGGTCCACGTCCGGATCAGAGGACTCCCTCACTCGCGAAGCTGAAAAGTGACAGCATTTCTGCCGCTTCGGCAGTTGCTTCTGCTTTTTCCGGCGCTTTTTCCTGGGTCTTCCGCATCGCCAGATACGGGATATTACAGGGAATCGCAACGGACGCAAAACGCATTTACTTGACGAGACTCCCCACCTGACGGCACGAAGACACGTACTTGGGGACGAAGAGCGATACCAAGCTCGCGGTTGATCCGGCATGTTTCACGCGAGCACAGCCTTCACCACTTCCCCCTCGACATCCGTCAGCCGGAAATACCTTCCCTGGAACTTGTAGGTGAGTTTGGTGTGCTCGATGCCGAGCAGGTGCAGGATGGTGGCTTGCAGGTCGTGGCAACTGACCGGGTTTGCGACGGCGGTGTAGCCGAATTCGTCGCTGGCGCCGTGGGTGATGCCGGGCTTGATGCCGCCGCCGGCCATCCAGAGGGTGAAGGCGTAGGGGTGGTGGTCGCGGCCCCACTGCTTGGTGTCCTTGATGTCGCCTTGGAGGAAGGGCGTGCGGCCGAACTCGCCGCCCCAGATCACCAGGGTGTCGTCGAGCAGGCCGCGGTTTTTCAGGTCCGTCACCAGGGCGGCGGAGGGGGCGTCGGTGTCGGTGCACTGGATCTTGAGCTGCGTGTTCAGGTTGCGGTGCTGGTCCCAGCCGGCGTGCATGAGCTGCACGAAGCGCACGCCGCGCTCCACCAGCCGGCGGGCCATCAGGCAGTTGTAGGCGTAGCTCCCCTGCCGCTTCACGTCTGGGCCGTACATGTCCAGCACCGACTGCGGCTCGCGCGACAGGTCGGTCAGGTCCGGCACGCTGGCCTGCATGCGATAGGCCATCTCGTACTGGCTGATCCGGGTGGCGATTTCGGGGTCGCCGAAATCCTGGAGCTTCAATTCGTTGAGCTTGCCAATGTCGTCGAGCATGCCGCGGCGGACTTGCCGGCTCATGCCATCGGGGTTGGAGAGGTAGAGGACAGGGTCGCCGCTGCCGCGGAATTTGACTCCCTGGTATTTGCTGGGCAAAAAGCCGCTGCCCCAGTAGAAGTCGTAGAAGATCTGCCCGCAGCTCGCTTCCTTGTCGCGGCTGGTCATGACGACGAACGCCGGCAGTTCCTGGTTGGCACTGCCGAGGCCATAAGTGAGCCACGAGCCCATGCTGGGGCGGCCGGGGAGCTCCGCGCCGGTGAGGAAATACGTGATGGCCGGGGCGTGGTTGACCGCGCCGGTGAACATCGACTTGACGAAGCACAACTCATCGGCGATCGCGCCGGTATGCGGCAAAAAGTTGGCGACCGTCGCGCCGCTCTGGCCGTACCGGGCGAAAGTGGTGATGTTGGCCAGGACCGGCTTGGATTTCTGGCCGCCGGTCATGGTGCTGAGCCGTTTGCCGCCCTGGATCTCCGGCGGGATTTCCCGGCCCTGCCATTCGGTAAGCTTGGGTTTGTAGTCGAACAAATCGACGTGCGAGGGGGCGCCGTTCTGGAAGAGGTAGATGACGCGTTTGGCTTTGGGTGCGAAGTGGGGGAGGCCGGGGAGGCCGGAGGTTTTTGATGCGGAAGTCGCGGTGCCGGCGGTCGGGGAAATGGCGTTGGACGTCGTGCCGGAAGTCGTCGCACCCACGAGGTCACGCGACAGCAGTTGGGCGAGAGCGGCGGTGCCGATGCCGGTGGCGGTGCGGCCGAAAAAAGCCCGGCGGGTAATGTGACAGCGGTTGTCGATGAAGGGGTCCATATGATTTTCCTTTGTAGGCTGTCGCTTCGCGGAACGCATGGCGGGATCGGCGAGGCGAGCCCCGACAACCGGCGTCTGTCAACTCCATAAAGACGGGGTCAATTCCGGTCCTCACGGCCTCCCGCTCTTGGGTTTTACTCGTTTCTGCTTCCCGCGCAACCCGTCCAGCCATCGACGAACCGCTGCAAGATCATCGAGTCCGCCGACGGCAAGGGTTAACGATTTGAGCTCTGCCAGCCCCAGGGCCGAAAGCCGCTCTCGAACGTCCGCCGGAAGCGATCCAAGCCGGCTCTGCATCAGGTCAACCAGCGTCTCCAGCCGGCCCTTTATTTCGCCTCTTGCTTCGCCGAGGGCTTCCCATTCGTTCACTATCTGCATCATTGCCTCCCGTTCTGCCGGTTCAATTGATTCCACCTCACGATTGTACTCCGCCATCTCGGCGGCGTTCAAATTCAGGTACGCGTCCATGAACCCCCGGATCAACGTCATGCGGGCGGCGTCGAGCTTCAGCGTCAGTAGCAGCCGAAGGCATTCCAGCTTGACCCTTGGCCGGTCCTTCCTGGCAATGCGCATCTTGGTCATCAGGGCCACCGCCACCGGGTTCCTGTGCCTCAGGAAATCACGCCAGTTCAGCCGGTTCAACTGGATCACGCGATAGGAGTAATGCAGCGGCGTCAGGTCGGGGAACACGACCTTGTACTCGTGGGGCGCCTCTCGCAACGGCGAGTTATACGTCAGCAGCGCCATCGGATAGACCGGCAGGTCATTCACCAGGTGAAGCGGCGAGAAGTAGCGGAACATCCGCCGCGGGAACGCCTCCTGGCTCTTGCCCTGCGGCTCCACATGGATGATGAAGAACGCTCCTTCCGAGTCGGCCACCGCCGACGCCTTGAAGCGGGCCTTGATCACGATGTCCGCTCGATAGCGTTCGCCGGTCACGAGATCGGTGAAGACCTCGGTTTCCAGGAACGTGATGCTGGCCGGGTCGATGTAAGCCGCCACCTCCGGAAGGAACAGCAGGATGAATTCGAAGGTGAAGATGCGCAGCAACTGCTTGAAGAACTGATCGTGGTCGATTGCCATTGGATGAGGGTATCCTTGGCCAACGTCCCCCGGCAAGCAGTGCCGTGTTGAAACACGGCATACTCACGCCCCACCCCACTCTTTCGTCATCGTCGCGTCCAGATTGAGGATCTCCGGACACGGGGCCGCTTACGCCGCGTGCTCGGCGGGGTCCCGCTTTTCGCCGCGTTCGGTTTCGCCGACGCTCAGGAGCTTCAACGCCGCGGGGACGTCGGCCGCCTATTCGGCTCTCAGCCGATACAGCGCAGTATGTAGGGCGTGCTTCAGAACGCGCTTCGCCGCTTGCGGCTTCGCGACAGGGTTTTCGCTGCCCGTAGGTAGCGTCCGTCGCCACCTGCATCTTCCCACGGGTCGAGTGCCCGAAATTGAAAAACCTTCCTCCGCCCCTGCCGGGGCGGGAATGGAAGAAGAGCATCTCCTTCCCGCCCCGGCAGGGGCGGAGGGAATGTTCGACCGGTCGGTTGGGTTTGCAGCATCGTGTCGCTCGCCGAACAGCTACGTAAGGGAAACGCATGGTGAAGTACGCGTCACACAACCACGTCTGGTACATAAGCCAGAGAGCTTCAACCCAGGTTCTCTGGAAATCTCGCAGCGAGTTTCGGATAGCGTTGAGACATTTCTTCGCCGTTGTTGAAATCAAAACCCTCGTCCGCGGTCTCCTCGGGATGGGGCATCCTTCGGCAATCGTCGCAGAGATCCCTGCCGGTCATCTCCTTGTATACGTTCATCGCGACGTATTGAAAGCCCTCGCTTTGCAGGAACGGAACCTCCGGGCGATCGATCATTTCGGCCAGCGAGTCCGGATCGTTCAGCGCCCGGGTGAAGAGTTCCTTCCCAAGGCTGATAAGTGTCGAGCGGAAATCCATGAAGCCGTCATCACTGCACCCACCTTCCATCAAATAAGCGGCTCCCCACACATCATATCGATACGCCCGGTAACGCTGGCGCGCGAATTGTTCCTCAAAATCCAAGACCTCTTCAGGCGTCATGCCGCGGAGGATTTGTTTCAACTTCGCCTCCTGGCGATCGAGAAATTCATCGCCGGGGTTATCCGGAAGCGGCGGTGTGAGGAACCCTTCCGCAAAGACGCTTTCGCGGGAGGAATCGATGATGTTCCAGAAGTCGTTTTCGGTCATGTTCGTGCAAGCAAGAGTCGCGATAGGCCTCGTGGGGCGTGCTTCAGCACGCGTGTTTGCGTCGACGATCAGCCGATCGCGAAGCCGCAAGCGACGAATCGCGTGCTGAAGCACGCCCTACAACACGCCCACGTCACTCCTTTGTCATCGTCTCGTCCAGATTAAGAATCTCCAGACACAGCGCCGTGTACGCCGCGTGCTCGGCGGCGTCGAGCTTTTCGTCGCGCTTGCTCTCGCCGATGCTCAGCAGCTTCAACGCCGCGGGAACGTCACCGGCGTATTCCTTCTTCAACCGCTCCAGCGCCGCATGCAGCACCTCCCGCTCCTGCGAACTCGGTTTGCGGCACAGCACCCGGCGGTACGCCAGATCGAAACGATCGTCGTCAGTGCTGGCCTGAGTCATGACTAGCTGGGCCAGCGCCCGGGCCGACTCGACGAACGTCGTGTCATTGAGGGTCGTCAGGGCGTGCAATGGCGTGTTGGTGCGCGATAGCGTAACCGTGCAGGTCTGGCGGCTGGCGGTGTCGAAGAACTCGGTGGGGCCGACGATCCGCCGCCAGAAGGTGTAGACGCTTCGGCGGTACAGGGCATCGCCGTGGTCCTGCTGGTACTTGATGATGCCGAAGGTCGCTTCCTCCCAGATGCCCGGTGGCTGGTAGGGTTTCACGGGCGGGCCGCCGAGTTTTTCGACCAGCAGCCCGCTGGCGGCCAGGGCCTGGTCGCGGAGCATGTATGCGGGGAGGCGGAAACGCGAACCACGCGCCAGGAGGCGGTTCTCCGGGTCGCGCTCGAACGACGCAGGCGTCATGCGCGAAGACTGGCGGTAGGCACTGCTGGTGACGATCAGGCGGTGGATCGCCTTGACGTCCCAGGGGCCGTGCTTCGGTGAATCGGGAGTTTCGCTTGAGCCGTCGGAGCCGTCCTGGAACTCCCTCGCCAGCCAATCGAGCAGGTCGAAGTTGACCGGCTTCTGACCCTGAGCGCCGAAGTCTCCTGGCGTCTTCACCAGGCCGATGCCGAAGAACTGCTGCCAGTAGCGGTTGATGGTCACCCGGGCGGTCAAGGGGTTCTCGGGCGAGACGAGCCAACGCGCGAGGGCCAGGCGGTCTTTCTTGACCCCCTCCGGCAGCGGCGGCAACGCCGCCGGCGTGTCGGCAGTCACCGGCGTAGTGTGCTTGTCATACGCGCCTTTGGTCAGGATGAACGCCTCGCGCGGCTTGGGCATCTCCTGCATCACCATCACCCGCGCGACGTCGGCCTTGAGCTTGTCGCGCGCATCCATCGCCGCGAAAAACTCGCCGGCGGCCTTGGCGTATTCGGGCTGGCTGCCTTTCAATTCCGGGACGATCTGCCGGAACGTCGGCTGGTAGCGCTTTTCCGGCGCCTGCGACAGCGACGACAGGACGCTGCCGGACAGTCCCTTGGCCTGCGGGGAGTCGGCAATCTTCTTGCCCTCGGGGAAGGTAAAAATCTCCTTCTCCATCGCCCAGAGCTTGTCCGACTTTGCCTTGATGTCGGCATCGGCAGCCTTCAATTGCTCTTTTTGTTCGGGTGATGCCAGGTCGGCCACCGGCGCGGCCTGGCCGCTGCCGTCGCCGCCGTTGACCGGCGTGTTGTTGAAGAACGCGAACAACGAGTAGTAGTCCTTTTGCGTGATTGGGTCGAATTTGTGGTCGTGGCAACGGGCGCAGCCGACGGTCAGGCCGAGCCACACCGTGCTCATCGTCTCCGACTGGTCCATCACGTAATCGACGCGGTTCTCCTCCGCGATCCGGCCCCCTTCGCCGTTGATCATGTGGTTGCGGCAGAATGCCGTGGCAACCCGGTCTTCGAGGGTGGCGTCGGGGAGCAGGTCGCCGGCAAGCTGCTTGATAGTGAACTGGTCGTAGGGCATGTTGTCATTGATCGCCTGAATGCCCCAGTCGCGCCAGGGCCACATGGTGCGGGTGTTGTCGCCCTGATATCCGTTGGTGTCGGCATAGCGTGCGGCATCGAGCCATTCCCAGACCATCCGCTCGCCGTACCGCGGCGAGGCCAGCAACTTGTCCACGACCTTCTCATAAGCATCGGGCGAGGAGTCGGCCAGAAAATCATCCACCTCCTGGGGCGTTGGCGGGAGGCCGGTGAGGTCCAAAGTCACCCGCCGGAGCAGCGTGGTTTTATCCGCCTCGAGCGACGGGCTCATCCCCTCCTGCTCCAGTTTGGCCAGCACGAAGCGGTCGATCGCGTTGCGGCACCAGCCGGAGTCTTTCACGGCCGGCAGCTCAGCACGCTTGGGCGGCACCAGCGACCAGAGCTTGCCCCAGGGCGCGCCCTGCTGGACCCACAGCTTCAAGATCTCCGCCTGCCGCGGCGTGATGTGCCGGTTGCTTTTCGGCGGCGGCATCTTCTCGTCGGCATCGTCCGACATGATTCGGGTCACCAGGTCGCTCTTATCAGCGTGCCCCGGCACGATCGGCACATCGCCGTCGTGATCGACGAACGGACCCTCTTTCGGATCAAGCAGATCGAGCCGGAGATGCCCCTTGCGCTTGGCCGAATCGGGGCCGTGGCAGAAGAAGCAATTGTCAGACAGAATTGGCTGCACGTCCCGGCTGAAATCGAGCTTCGCTTGCGGCGTGGCGGGTGCCTGTTGGGCACGAGCCACACCGATCAGCAACCCGGCGACGGCCGTTGCGAGCAATCCAAGACGGATGCGGTTCATGTTTGGGAATCGATTCATACCCGCGACCAGCATGACGGATTCGACGAATTCTCGGCAGAACGTCGGCGATTGAACCAGCCAGCCCCCGAGGACCCGGGCCATGTGACGTGGCAATCGTCTTCTGCCAAAAGAATACCGTGACGTAACCGGCAGTGTTGCCGCGATCGACGGCCGTTTCGTGGCCAGACGTAACCTTGGCACCACGCTCTACTGGGTGTTGACTCGAAAGAACCTGCCGACGTTGTTCACCTTGAAGAAGTCGGGAAACAGCTTCCTGGTGAACATCCGGGTCGATTCGCCGCGCGATCTGAATGTGAAGAAACCCCTACTTCTTCTTCTTCGCCGCCTTCTCATCCTTGCGAAGCTGGGCTTGATCGGTCTTCAGTTTTGCTTTGTCGGTCTTGATCAGGGCGGCGTAGGTGGCCTTGTCGTGGTTTTGTTGGGCCTTGGCGGCGGCCGAATCCTGATGGAGTTTTAGCTTGGCCGCGGCATCGGCGGCCTTATCGGCGGGCAATCCCGCCGGGTTGTGCTTGTCGGCGCGAATCTGCGCTTTGTCGGCGGCGATGGCCGCATTGTCGCCAGCCAAGAGCGATTTGGCGGAAGCCTTGTCCGCCGCGATCGCCGCCAGGTAAGCCTGCGTATCCGCGGCCAGTTTGGACTGGTCGGCGGCAATGTTCTGCTGATCGACCTGGACTGGCGTCAGCGTGGGTGTCGGCGTCGGGGAGGAAACGGGAGTGGGGGTCGGTGTGGGTGTGGGAGTCGGTGTGGGTGTGGGAGTCGGTGTCGGCGTTGGCGTCGGTGTGGGAGTGGGAGTTGGCGTTGGCGTGGGAGTCGGCGTTGGCGTGGGAGTTGGGGTTGGAGTCGGAGTCGAGGCCGAGGCGGCGAGCGCCGAGGCCTCGTTGGGATCGGATTCGAACCCGGTGGTTGGGTCCACGCTGGTCACTTTGTAGTAGACGATCTGTCCGGGAACCGCGTTGATGTCGGTATAGGTGGTGCTTGAGATCGGCGTCGAGGTGAGCAGCGTGTAAGTGCCATTGAGACTCGTCGAGCTGTAGACGTTGTACTCGAGGGCACGGGTGAAGTTGGTGTCCGCGGCCCACTGCAGCAGGACGCCACCAGCTTGAGCGCCGCTCGCCTGCAGATCGACCGGTTCCGGGGCGGTGGCGACCTGGGCGGCGCCGGCGGGTGGGTTGCTCTGGGGGATGCCCGCCGGGCGGATGCCGCTGACGATCCACACGCCGTCCTGGAAATCGAAGTTCTGGCCTGGGACGGCATTGTAGTCCAGGGCGACGATGTACGTGTTGGGGACGAGCGAGCCGTCGCCAAGCCGCAGGGGATAGAAGCGCAGCACGTGCCCGCCGCCGGTGCCGAACCCCACGCCGGTGGTGGGGTCGACCGAGTTCTGGGGGCTGAGCGAGTCGTCGCTGTATTCGTAGCCGTCGACGACGAAGCCGAAGTTGGCGGGGGTGGTGAAACTGCCAGTCGTGTTCTCGCTGTCATCCTCTACGCCATTGACGATTGGGTGCGGCAGGAAGGTCTGGGCATCGGAACCGGACGAGGTAGTTACTGTCGTCTTGTTGCGCGTGCCGGCCGGGTAATACCCAAATGTCTGATCGGTCACGGTGATGGGCCCGCCGGCCGTCGTGGCGTAAGACTGCGTGTGATAGGCCGCCAGCTCGAGCACGTTCACTGGGACGTTGGGGTCGGCCATTGTCCAGTAGGGTGACACGACCTCCTCGCCGTAATAGACCGGCGAGGTGGTGGGCTGCACCAGGTCGTTGGTGTAAGTCGAGGCGATTTGGGTGCCGTAGCCAGCCATCGCGTTAATCTCCGACTGCAGGCTCGGCTCCATGTCGCGCTCGTCCTGGTACTGCCACCAGCCTGCAAGATTGATCGACTTGGTCGGGTTCACCGGGTCGCTGCTGTTGATGATCAGGGTGCCGCTGTAGATGCCGCCGGAGTTGGGGTTGTAGGTATCGTTGGTTTCGTTATAGGAGTGGGCCGGCTCGGTCGAGGCGACGAAGTCGACCATCACGTCCAGCGAACCGCCCGGCGCGATCGTGGTGCCGGCGGCAGGCGGGTTTTCGATCTGCCAGGCATTGCTGGACAGGCTCACCGAGTTGATGACCAGGGGCGAATCGCCGCTGTTGTTGATGGCCAGCGTGTCGGTGTCGTGGACGACGTTGGGCACCGTATAGTGGAAGCTCCCGTCGGTCTGCGGGTCCGGCGGGGAGGGCTCGTCCTGAATCTTGCTGAACAGCAGGTTCGTCGTGTACGGCGCAAAGTCGCTGCTTTGCAGCGCGATGACCGGAGCGCCGGCGGCGTTGGAGGCCGCTTTAACGTTGCTGATGATCGCCACGATGTTGGTGAAGTCGTAGCCCGCCGGTGCGTTGAAGTCCGTGGTGGTCACGATGAACGAGTTGGGGACGACGCTGCCGTCCGCGTTCTCCATTGGGAAGAACTTGAACTTCTGCTGGTCGGTGCTGTCCCAGGTGTTATATGCGCTCTGGCTGTAGCCGATTCTTGGTTCCCCGTTGTCTTTGAACGGTGACTGGAAATAGAGCCCGAATGGATTGGTTCCCGGATCGAAGCTGGTAGCGCCCTGCGGCGTTGGGTCGGTGCTCTGGCTGTCGGCCTTGTTGATGTAAAACAACTCGTTGAGCTGGGCCGGGTCCGTCGGATCGTAATACCCCAGGCGTAGAGCAGCCGTGGTCTGGTCGGTGAAGTCAGCCAGGTCGGTGATGGTGACCGGTCCGGGTCCGGCGGTCTGCAGGAGTTGCATCGGCACTTCCTGCGTCGGCGCGTCGGGGGTCACCGGATAGACCGTGTCGGTTTCCTGGACGCCGGCCTCCGTGGGGATGTCGTAGGCGAGCAGGATGCGGGTCAGCGAGGGTTGGCTGCTACCGCCCAGACCGCTGGTGCCGATGCCGTGCAGGATGACGCCGGCGGGGGAGCTTGGATCGCCGACCAGCAGTTCCGCGCCGAATCGGCCGACGCCGTTGGCGACGAAATCCAGTTGCACGTCCGCCGACTGTCCGGGAGCGAGGGCCGCGGGGATTGAGCCGGAATTGGTGACCTGGAATCGGGTCGGGTCTTCGGTCCCGCCGAAGGAGGCGTCGCCGGTGTCGGCGACGATGGAAAGCCCGCCGCTGCCCAGCGGGACGCTGGCAGTGCCGTTGTTGGTGACGGTGACGGTCAGCTTAAAGCTTGCGGTGTTCTGGACGGCGTTGAAGACCAGCAAGTTCTGGCCCAGCGGCCCGTTGCTGGTGATGGACAGCGAGTTGGACAGCAGCAGCCGGCCTTCGAGCGACTCGACCGCGCACCTTGCCGCCCCCGTCAGCGATTGAAGATGCCGGCCGCGTCCTGAGCTCGCCTGCGGTGAGCTTGCCTGCGGTGAGCTCGTCGAATCCGTCGAATCCGTCGAATCCGTCGAACCCGTCGAAGGTGATTGAAGGGGCTTTTGGCACAACTCGGAACGACGACGCATACGTTTACCTTCCGCCGCACACAGCGGCGGTTTCTGGAAATTTCCTCAAACAGACGAGGGCCCGAATCGGCTTGTCTTATCGACGCTGCCGACGCGGAGCGGCGCAGAACTTGACCGTGCGCGAGCCCTAATTGTTACGCGCGACCTCGCTGACCAATGGGTAGAAGAGATCAGACCCGCACCACGGGAATTTGGCTTGTAGCCCGATTCATTTTCTTCACCACCAACCACACGACCACACCCACTTGCGGAGCAGATTGGGAAGTATCGGTGTTCCGAGTGATCCCAGCAACTCAATGTTTTCACACAACGTCCCGATCCACGTGCGCTTATGAGAATGGAGCAGCCCGATTCAGGCCGTCTCGGGTTGCGAGAGCCGCCGGTTGACCCATGAGAACTGTCCCGCGGCACGCCCGGAAAATTCCTCCCCAGGAAGATGTCCCCTTAACCCCCCGTCGGGCGGCGGCGCGGGCGGTCCCGGAAGCCGGCGGTCGATTGACTCAAGCAATTCAACTATCCGCAGCGACCTCTGGAGGCGGTTCTTTGCCGTCGGATGGAGGCAACGACGAGGAAAATCCAGAATCCCGCAACGACGAAAAGGAAAACCCTCAAGCTTTGAAGGGGCTTCTTGGCCTGCGCATCGATCTCCGCTTGTCGCCGCTGGGCCATTTCGCGGTCGTGCTCGGCCACCTGGCGCGCGTGCTCTCCCCCATCGAGCTGTTGTCGTTGGTCCATGAGATGGGTGATGGCTTTCTGAATCGTTTCCGGCGTCATCGTTTCGTCGCCGGCCGGCTGTGATGATTGCCCGAGCGCGGTGGCAGCAGCCATCAGTACGTAAATCATGCAGATCGCCGTCCATAGGAGGCGGCAAACGAGCAACGCCGCATTTCGCGATGCGCCGCTACGAAATCCTCGGCAAAACCCTACGTCCACAGGACCTCATTGATGCTTTCGCGACCCGACTAACCCGCGCCCAGTTGGCTCGTCATTGCCCCCACCAGCCGCTGCTTCGCGACATCCAGCGGGCCTTCGAGCTTCAACCCCGACGCCCGGGCGTGCCCGCCCCCGCCGAACTTTTCTGCGAAACGGGCGACGTCCACCTGCCCTTTGCTTCGCAGGCTGACGCGGATCTGCCCGGGCTCTTTCGGCTCGGTCAGCAGGATCGATACTTCCACGGGGCGGATTTGCAGCGGGATGTTGATCAGGTTCTCGGTGTCGGGAACGTCCGCGCCCGTCTGCTCGAAGTCCGCTTTGCTCACCGTCATCACCGCCAGCCGGCCGTCCAGCAGCAGTTGCAGCGACTGCTGCGCGCGCGTCTGCAGCGCGACGCGCTCGGCCCGCTCGTTCTGGTAAAGCAGTTGGTAAAGCTGGTCGGTGTTGATACCGGTCTCCATGAGCCGGGCGGCCAGCCGCATCGTGTAGGGGCGGGTGTTGGAGAACTGGAACCACCCGGTGTCGCTGGCGATCGCCAGGAACAGTGCGGCGGCGATGGCCGAGTCGATGGGCACTTGCCAGCCATCCAGCAGTTCGGCGGCAATCTCCCCCGCCGCCGCCGCCTGAGTGACCACCAGCTTTTCGTCGGCCCAATTCTCCTGCGTGAGATGATGGTCCAGGACCAGTTTCTGCCCGGCCCAGCCTTCAATTTTCTCGCGCACCCCGGGCAGTTGCGACCAGGTGCCGGTGTCGGCCACCAGCAGCGCGTCGAAACGATCGAGGCTCAGCCCCTGCGGCCACCCCGCCTCGGCGTTGTAGGAGACGATGGCGTTGTCGTGGAACACGAACGCGTATTTGCGCGGGAGCCGGCTGAGCAGCAGGACCTCGGCCTCGATCCCCACCGCGCGCATGCCCAGCACCAGCGCGGCGCTGGTGCCCAGCGCATCTCCGTCGGGCCTGACGTGGGTCGTGACCAGCACGCGTTTGCACCGGCTGAGCCGCTCGATCATGCGACGAAACGGGTCGATCATGCCTGCTAACTATACGAAATTATTTGACGGACGAGAAAAAAGAGGCGAATGCTGCTTCAATTCAAAAATCGCGAGGCCAACCTACTTCTGAATCGCCAGCTCCTTGAACTCAAACGGCACGGTGACTTCGCGAGGTTCCAGCGGCAATTGCACGATGAGCTTGGAGGGGTCGCCGGCGTTGTTGACGGCTTGGCCGGTGGGATCGACTTTGAAGAAGTTGAACTCGTAATCGACCTGGTCGCCGTTTTCTTCGGCGTTGAACCCGCCGTGGGTGAGGGAGCGGCCTTTTTCGTCCAGGAGCTGAACGCCTTGCGACTCGCGCTGCTGGCGCCAGTCCTGGGTGCTGAGGCCGTTGCGGAAAATGGTCAGGCGGACCTTATAGCCCTCGCCTTCCTTGACGGCTTCCTTGATCTGCACGGTGCGCTCGCCGATTTTCCGCAGTGCGTTGTGGACCGTCATGATGCTGGGGAATTCGATGGGCTCGGACTGCTCCAGCAGCACGATGCGAAAGTTGCCTTTCACGTTTTTGAGCTTCGTGCAGTTGGCGGGGACGTGCTTGATGTCGGTGCGCATGAGCCAGATCGGGTTGTCCGGCTTGAAGACCTCCATGCGCATAGGCTCGATGCGCGGCAGGGGCTTGCCCTGGTCGTCGCAGGCTGAGTCGATGGCGGTGGTTTGCTCGGGGTGGGCGACGATGCGCCATTTCGGGTCGGCAAAGAACGACATCCAGACGGTGAGCGCGACCTCGGAGTTGCCGGCGGGCTTCTTGTCATCGCCTTCGTAGGCGGCGTCAAAGGCGCTGCGGCGGGCCAGTTTGGTCGCCAGCACCATGAATGATCCGTTGAAAGCCGCCGGGCTGGACATTTCCTCGCCGCTGTCGCCGATGAGGGTGATTTTGGCCGGCTCTTCGTCGCCGCCGGTGAAGATGGCGCACAGCCCGAAGTTGATGGACACGCGGCGCATGGCGGCCCAGAACGGCTCATCGGTCAGATCCAGGGTGATCGTCGCCTGGTTCACCCGCCGCCACAGGCTCTCGCCGCGCGGGACGATGGGCAGACCGCACTGGCGCGACAACTCGGCGTACGCCACTTGCGGGGTGGCGTCCTTCAAATGCAGGCTGACGCGAGTCGGCCCAAGCTTGCGGAGCGAGGCGATCTGGTTCAAGACCAACTGGGCGCGGGTGCGTGCCTCGGCGTTGGCGGTCGTGCCCACGAACTGCCGCAGCCTCGGCTCGACCGCCTGGGCCATCGCCGCCAGTCCATCCTGTGCCTGGTCGCGAGCCCGCCAGTTGTCGCTCTGGAACTGGGCCAGGAGCCCCTCGATCTCCGGCGATGAGGTGATCGCCGGCTGCGTGGCCGGGGGGCTAGTCGGACGGGTCGTGGCGGGGGCGGCAGCCGGCCTGGAAGTTGGAGAGGGGTCGCCCAGTGCGAATGTCGGCGTCAAGGCCGCGCAAAGTGACCACACGGCACATGAGCAAGCTTTGGAGCGCAGGTTGGCCGAAAGTCTCTGCCGCGTCACATTTCGCGCCTGCCACGAAAATCGCATGAAATCCCCATTCGTTTCAATTGACACGATCATCCGGTGCATCAGACCGGGCGGTTGACCCGGGGCATTGTAGCACAGATTAGCGATCAGGTTGTGACAACGCCCTGAAGATCGCTTGTGGGGTTTGAGGCACCGATGGGCCGGCACGAGGAGCGGTCAACGCCTCGAAAGCGAGGCCGCTAAACAGGGATCTCGCGTTCGTCGCGCACCCAAACCAACAAGCCGCGGGGAAGGCCCCGCGGCTTGTCGGCTGTCAGGGTGAGGGCGCCGGGCCCCGACCGGCGGCTTACTTCGCCGCGGTCAGCGCAGCGCGTTTCTGGGCGATCTGCTTGAGCAAGGCATGTTGCGGGTCGGCGAACTTGGCCGTGCCTTCTTCCATCAGCTTGTCTTCCAGCTTCTTGGGGTCCACCTTCTTGTCGATCTCGTCCAGCACTTCCTTCGGCGGGAGTTGATCGATCTTGCGGGTGTATTCTTTATTCAACTTCTCCACCGCGTCGTTGGTGGCCGGCGGGTTGGTCTGGATGTCGCTGCCAGCCAAGGCGGCGACGTACTTGTCCGGCGGGTCGGTCGGCTTCTTGGTGCCGGTGCTGGCGAAGATGATCTCCTGCTGCAACGCCAGGTTCTTGGGCTTCCAGAAGTCCTGGTTCAGCTTCCAGAGGCGCTTGACGTTGACGATGCCGACCTGACCCTGCGCGGCGGGCGAAAGGTCGGGCACGTGCTTCTCGGTGTAAACGTCCACCCGGCTCACGAAGATGCTATACACGCTCTTGAAGCCGTCCAGACCGTTCTTGCGGCGCTGTGCCCCGCGCCAGACGTTATCCCGGGCGATCTTGTATTGACGCTCGGAGAAAATGAGCGTCACGTTCAGGATCGTGCCGGCGGCGGCCAGCTCTTCCAGTGCGTCCAGCCCGGCCGCGGTGGCCGGCACCTTGATCATCCGGTTCTGGTGGCCTTCCTTCCACTTCTTGCCCAGCTCGATGTACCGGCGCACGCGCTCGGCGTGGGGGATCGGAGCCGCCACATCTTCCAATAGCGGATCCACCTCGAAGCTGACATACCCGTCGTTGCCTTTGGTCTGGTCCCAGACCGGCTTGAAGACTTGCTGGGCGGCGCGGACCAGATGGTCATCCACTTCCCAGGCAATGTCGTTGTCGCTCAGACCTTTGTCGATCTGCGAAATGAGGTCATCGTCAAACCGGCCGGTCTTGATCAGGTCGGAAACGATGATGGGGTTGGACGTCGCGCCGGAAATGCCCAGCGCCCGGTTCTTCTTCACCAGGTCGGGGTCGATGGAGTCGAGCCAGAGCTTGGTTCCGGTAGCAATCAGTGATTTAAGGGACATGGCGGCCTTTCCTTCCTGTTTGGGTTGTTGTTGGCCAGGGACGACACGCTTGCAAGAACCACTTAAGCGGATTGTAACGTCAATTCCGATAAAATGGGCGACAGATTTCTAAAATCTTACTCCAAGGGTCAGGGAAGTGCAGCCCCGTTGGCCACATTTGGGTTGTTTTTCAGGAGGCGGTTGAACTCGTTCCGGTCCCTTATCAGCTCCACATGACCGTCGGCAAACGCGACATCGATTCCATTATTCCATTGGTCAAACGCCTCGTAAAGAATGGGCGTTTCGCTTGCGTCTTTCAAGTCTTTCAGGTTGTTTAGAGGCCGGATGTAAACGTACCCCTCTTTCCTCGCCGGCTGGCGGGGATTGGTGAAAACCTTCCGAAGTCCGCCGGGGTCGTGGCTCAGATAGGGTTTCAGGTCGGCGCGCAGGTCCTTGGGGAGCGCGCCGTCGTGGTCGTTGACATATAGCGTGAGTGCCAGACAGATCTGACGTTCATTGTACATCGACCGCGTTTGCAACGCCGCCATGCGGGCGGACTGAACGGAGTCCGCGAACAGGCTGAGTATCCGTTGCGTTGGCGCGTCGTCGAGCACGAGGCGCAATTGATCGGGATGATCCGACGCAGGTTTGGGCGCCACAATGGAAAGGAATTCATTGACCTCGGCGGCCTCCCGGCCTCTTTCCCGCGACATCGACTGGCGGACCGCATCGAGAATGCCCCCCAAAGCCATCGCGGTGGCGGCGTCATTCGCCTGGATGGTCAGCGAAAGCGAGAACTTTTCATGATCTGAAGGGATTTGCAGCGTCAGTGAAGCCCAGCGTAGCCCGTTTGACACAGGAGTGACGGGCCCGCCGCCGAGTTCTTTGGGCAACTCTTTGGTGGAGGCGAGCATCTCCCGTAAACCCTTGGGCGGATTGAAGGCGACCCGCAACGGCGCGTCGCCGGCCTCGGCAAAAGCCCGCTCCAGCTCAGGCCGGGGGGCTGGAGTGAAATGGCGAAGGTCGGCAAGAGTCTGGGTGGTACCAAAGTAGAGGGCCGTGCCGATCACTTCAGATTTCATCATGACAAGCGGCAGGTCCGGCGCGGGTCGTGTCGTCGCCGTGTTGCCGGTCGCGGTCGTGCCAGCGAAGAGCGACCCCGCGAGCGGGTCTTTCAGCATCTCGCCGAGCACTTTGGGTGATGCCCCCGGCCCCAGCGGCACGATGGCGTAGGCCGGCGTCGCGTCGTTGAGGCGGGCAACGATGTAAATGGTCTTGCCGCCTGCCCGCACGAATGCCGACGTCCATTCGTTTATGTGGGGGGTCAGCTTGGATGCCTCCCCAGACGCCTTGCCGGAGTCATTCGGATTTGACTCCAGCGCCTGCAGGAACCTCGCCTCCCAGTCGGCTGCCGCATCCGAGTTGATGCGGTCGAGGTCCAGCCGGGCGATGGCGATCGTCGTATCTTCGAGATATGGCGCGATTTCGCTTGGAGCAGCCGCCTGGACCGCTTGCGCTACTACGGGCGCAGGGAATGCGACAGCGATCAAAAGCAGCGCGAGAATCAGCCAACCGTCTCGGGAAATGAACGCAGACAGGCGCATTCGCTTCTCCTTGGAGATTTAGCGCATCTCGTAACATATGGCGGAACGCGTGTAAACAGAGGTGCCCAACGCTTCGTGTTACCGCCGATCCGAGCGGCTTTCGTTCGCAAGAGGCGGCTGATATCAGCGTCTTTCACACAACATGGGCAAGCGAGTATGCTTGCCCATGGCACCGCTCACAGAAAATGGTGCGCCCTGGAGCGGGGAGCGGGATCGTCGCCTTTCCATTTTCGCGTCCTCTCACGGTACATTGATTTGCAATGCGACGGGATGTGATCGACTACAATCCGCAGCATTACCGCTACCGACATTCCGTTTGGAAGCTGGTTTTCTACCTTATTCCATTCCTCGTGGGAGGTACGGGAATTCTGTACGGACTGATTGGCTACCGCTCCTTTCCGCTGGCCGCTCTGATCCTGGTGGCGACGGCATTTTACGTCGGATGGGTGGCCTTGAAGGGTACTTGGGAGTGTCGCATCGAGGGCGACGTTGTTTCATTCCACGCCCCGCATGACCGAGGTTGGGTTACGGTCCCGATCAGCGATCTGGACGAGGTCATCAGCATCTCCTACCCGAACGGCGAGCGTTTTCCAGAATACGAGATTGTGGTGCGCGACGGCAGGCGATTCGTACTCGACCGCCGGTCGGTTGGCCGATTTCCCGACTTTAAGAAGGCCATTCAACATTTGAAGCCTGCCGTACAATTCGGCAGCCGAAACGGTAGAATCTGCTATGCTTGCGGTGCCGACCTCCGAGTGAGACGGGACCGTTGCCCCGAGTGCGACACGCCGATTCCCGGTGCGATGAACAGCCAGGAATGAAGCGGCAGGCGCGATCTGTGCGGTTGCAGGTCGCTTGGCATCACCATTCTTGGAAAACTGCCCCGCGCGGCAAATCGCGTCCCATCGTTCGACCGCGCGTCCTACAGTTGTCTGGCAACATGTGCCGGGGCTTCCGGCCATTGCTACAGGAGATGCCCACGCATGACCCTCACTCCCCCCACCATTCCCTCCCGCATGGATGAAATTCGCGCCGCTTACAACCGCAACCCCCGGCAGATGACCGTTCAGCTTGCCCGGGAGTTGGGCGTCGGCGAGGTGGAAGTGATCCGCGCGCTGCCGGCCGGGATGGCTCGGGAGCTGGACGTGAGCCGGTGGGAACAGATCATCCGGTCGTTCGAAGCGCTGGGGAAAGTGCACGTCATCGTCACCAACGGATCGGTCACCCTTGAAGCGTTCGGCGTCTTCGGCAACTTCAGCACCTTCGGCCAGTATTTCAACGTGCAGACCAAGGACTTGGACATGCACATCCGCCCCGCCGCTTTGGCCGCGGCGTTTGCCGTCGAAAAGCCTGGGCATATGGACGGCATCAACACCCTCAGCTTCCAGTTTTACGACACCGCCGGCGCGGCGGCGTTCAAAGTCTTCCTCACCTTCGGCGGCAAGGCCCCGCCGCCGGAGAAACTGGCAATGTTCAATGAAATGAGGGAAAGGTTCGCGATCGGCGGTTAGCACCGGTGCGTGACAGCGCTTCGGAGTGCGAAACCGCAAGCGGCGATCCGGCGTTCCATCCAATGGAACGTTACCATGCGATCAGACTTCTCAATGCGCCGACCGGAATCAGGATGCCGCATTCACTCTTGCTTCCGCCCCTTTGCAGCCGCTTCCTTTGCCTCCTTGAGGTATTTCTGGAACTCAGGTTCCTTTACGACTTGAACATGGCCGTCGGCGAAGCCGACGCGTCGCCCCGTCGGACCTCCCTCGGTCTCGTAGATCACTAACCGCCCGGAATAATCCTTGATATCGGCTGCTTTTCTGGGGTTAAGATACGTGTACCCGGGCTTGGAACCCGGGTTGACGGGGTTGACTAGCACGTCAAGTCCGATGTCGTCCGCCTTGACCGCCTTCTCCAAATCGTCGGGCCAATCGCCCTTATGCGCATCGGCATACTGGAGACATCCCAGGATGAGTTGGCGGATGTTGTTCATCGATCGAATAGCCTTCGCCTGGGCACGCGCCCTCATCAGTTGATCCGGAAGTTCGGCGGCCACAAGCTTCTGAATGGCGCTCTTGTCCAGTGACAGGGTCAGTTCATCGGGATGATCGGGAGACAGTGCCGGCGTCAGGTCAGCAGCGAGTTTGCCCAGGCCCGATAGCCCCGCCTCCTGTTCTGTTGCGCGGGCCAGCGACTTGAACGCCGTTTCGACCACGCCGGCCAGCGCCTTGGCCGACTCCACGTCCTGGGCGCGGATGATCAAGTGGATCGACGGGTCGGGAGGGAGGTGAATGCCAAGGCTGATCCAACGCAAGCCGCGCGTGAGGGCGATCGCAGGCCCGCCTCCCAACTCGGGCGGCAGCGCCGGCATGGATTCTTCGACCACTCGCCGAGTGTCGGGCGGCGGCGCCAGCGCCACGGCGATCGTGGCATCGCCCGCCGTCGCCAGGGCCGTGCTGAGATCAGGGCGGTCGGCCGGTTTGGACTCATGGAAGCGGCGCAGCGTCGCCTCCGGCGCTACCACGACGACTTGGCCAATCTGTTCGGCTCGGGGCCCTTTCGGGGCGACACCATACGAGTGGCCAGCGCCGCCCCCGGGCGGCGTGGGAGCGAACAACTCCTTGATCGCCTGTATGTCGGCACCATCGGCGACGGTGACGACGATCGCCGGGTTGGGGAGGTCGAGCAGGTTCATGACGAGGTACAGTTGCCGGCCCCCCGCCTTGGTAAATGCGGTCATCCAGCCGCCAATCGCCTGTCTGGCGCCGGCCATGTCCTGCGCGAAATCTTTCGCGGCGTCCGGATCGCCATGGGCGTTCTTCGCCAGGTCGTCGATCCATGCCTCGATAGCGGCGGGGTCGGTTCGACGCAAATCGACCCGGGCGACGAGAAATGTGTTCTCATCGACGAACGGAGCGACGGGCTCGAAGCCCCCCTTCACATCGGGGGCGGAAACCGCCTCGGCGGCATGCACCGGCAAGGCCAGGGAAAGCATGCCGGCAAGGGCGAGCAGCCAAACGATCGCAGGATTGGTGTTTCGAAAGTTCATAAGGACTCCTAGTGATTGAGGGTCAAAACAGTCAAGCCGTGGCTGGCTTTCCTCCCGCCCCCCGGTACTCCGGGGGAGGGCAGGGGAGGGGGTTTGTGAACGTCCGCCGGGAAACCCCCTCCCTAACCCTCCCCCAGAGTACCGGGGGCGGGAACAGAATGTGTGGGTCGAGACTCGTCACGGCCTCAGGACCGTCACCTCGTACCGTGCCGCATCGGTCGGCACCGCGCCCTTCGGCGCGGGACAATCAAGGGTGACGTGTGCTTCGGACCCCTCCCGCGCCTGCTGTGCGGTATACGCAAATACCCGGCCGGTCATTGGGTCCAGCGGTGCCGGCATGTCCGTCAAATCACTCAGCCGCTCCGGGACTTTTCCCCCGTGGGCGGCGGCGTAGGACCGAATCGCTTCGATGGTCTGAGCGGCCGCGATCTGCCGGTCGAGCCTCGTACACGAGAGAAAGGCGCGGTTGACTGCCGGCAGGAATCTCAAAAGTGGGATGGCGGCCGGATCGGAGCGTCTGAATTCGACGTCGGCCCGCTGCATTCCGTCCCAGGCTTGCCAGAAGGGCAGGTTGGTCCACTTCACCATGTCGTCGGACCAATGCCGGTATTCATCCAACTCGTATTCGGCGAGCACTTGCCGCGTCGGCATGGCATCGACCTTCGCCGCGTCCATGCCCTGGTCGACGAGGTATTTTTTTGCCCTGGGGTAGAGGAATACCGCTTGGGCGACCATGGCCAGACGGCTGTTGGTGCTGATCCCGGATTGGGACAAATAGACGTTCATTCGGTCCTGGAAGTCCTGCCAGTCCCGTTCGGAGAACCCGCCAGCGTTCAGCCGCCGCAATTGCGGGAACGTATTGGAGGGAAACATGCGTTCCAACTGCATCGCCGCATGAAAATCCTCGAACGGCCTGGGAAGACCGGCCAGTGCCCAGTAGAGGTTTGGCGCGCCCGGCTGCTCCTGCCACTCCTGAACCACTTTCAGAAACCGCGCGCAGATCGCCGTGCTCACCAGCTCCTGCACGATGACAGCCTGCTGATTCAAGTCCCGGCTGAGGGCAAATCCGGTTTGAAGCGCGCTGGCAGCGCCGTCCCAATCGCCGGCGGCGATTCGGAGCCGCGCCCGCAGGTCCAGCAGATTGGCCAGCCGGCGAGCGGTATTCAGGTGCGGCAAGGGCAGATCAAACCCTTCTTCTCGAAGCGGCAAGTCCCACTGACACTGCTCGCGCCGCGCAGCCAGGTCGGCGCTGCGAAAGATGGCATCGCACCCGCGAAGCAATGTCTCGGTCTGGGCTCGCGCGGCGGCAAACTGATCCGCCGGCAAATCGAGACACTCCAGAATCTGCTCAGATGCCTTGGCGTCCAGCTTTGCATCCAACGCATTTTGCGATAATTGCTCGAATGCCAGGAACCACGCGGTGGCGGCATTCCCCGGCGTCTGGTCCATAGGCTCGGGAAGCAACTCATATTTGAGGGCTGGCGTTGGGCCCGGCCGGGGATGAACGGTAAAGCTGTATGAGACGGCCCCGGGGGCCGGCTCGCTCGCCGGCTGCGTCGTTGATTGAGCCTGGGTGAAACGGGCGCTGGCAGCCGCCAGGGCGATGGCAAGGGCAACGCCAGTAATTCTGAACATTCCATACAGGTTCATAAACGGCCTCCATCGCTCTGGTGCCAGAAAAGCTTCTTCACCTCGTCCAGCGGTGTCGGTGTCGATTCCACGCCGGCGGGTTCGTCCACGCGCGGCAGTGCGGCCACGCCCCAGCGCAACACCGCCGCGCGAGTACTGAGATAGTCGCCGCGAACCCCAAGCCAGCCCACCGCCGGCGTTTCAGTTATCGAATGATTTGCAACGGGATCGGCTTGAGCGTATTGCCTTTCGGGAGGAAGGGCCGATGCTTCACGACTTGCCGGGCCTGCAACTGCGTTCCGCGCCGGCGGGTTGGCGTCCTGGATGTAGACGACCTGCACCAGACTGCGCTGCTGGGCCGCGATGCGGGCGGTAGCGGCGATTGACACCGCCGCCAGGACCGCGGCCGCGCCGCGCCATGCCCAGAGTTGCCGCCGGGCGGCGGCACGCTCGGTCTGCTCCCCGGCCGCTTCGCCGGCTCGGAACATGACCTGGTCCCGGTAGGCAAGCCCGGCTTGGCCCCTGGTGACGGCTTCGTTCACGCTGACAGCAGGCACGGGCTGCAATCGGGACAAGGCGGCTTCAAGTTCTCGCGCTGCCGCGCTCAAGCTGCCCCCGCCATTGACGTCATCGCCGTTGACAGGATTTGACATCGGGCACCTCCAGGGTTTGCCGCATCCGCTCCAGGGCGGCGCGGTAGCGGTCGTAGACGGTTGAAACCGGCGAACCCGTGACCGCGGCAATCTGCGCCAGGGTCATGTTCCCCCAGATCCGCAGGGTCACGACCTCCCGCAACTCCGGCGGAATGGTCGCCAGCGCACGCTCGGCGTCAGCGGCATCGAGCGTGTTGCCGGGCGGGGAAAGGAAAAGTCCGGGGCCCGCTGATTGTCCCACTTCATGATCAGCCCGCTCCCGTGCCGCGCGGCGCTCGCGGCATCGGCGCCGGGATTCAGACCGGACGGCATCGACCGCGGCATTCCGCACGCAGGCGAACAACCACGCCGGCACGTCCTGCGGCTCGCGGCCGGAGGCACATTGCTTGATCAGGCGGACGAACGCCTCCTGGACCACGTCCTGCGTTTGGGCCGCGGCGACGCCGGGGCCCATCCGCTGCCGCGCATACAGCGCCATCGCGACGGCGTGCGCGTCGAACCACGCAGTGAGCTTGGCGGGGTCAATGGGAATCTGCCTTGCTCCACCCGAAACAGCCCCGATAGAGCCTGATCAAACAGAGCGCGACAAAAGCCGCAACAACGCCGTAATGACGTTACAGGCCGGGACCTTTCCGGTCTCGCGGAAAAAAATCAGGACCGGTTCCGAGGCATCAAGATGAGTTTGGAGGAATCCACCGTCAAGACAGCATGGCATCTCGAATGCGCTTGACTTCGTCGGGCTCGGGCCCATCCGTTGGTTTGGCCGCCTGCATCGCAACAAGCGGCGCTGTCGCCGGTTGCGAAACCCGACGTGTGGCAGAGGCCCGGTTCGATGGTCCTGACACAGGGACTTTGGAAGTGTGGTTGCCTGCCGCAAGGGCCGCAGCGCCGTCTAAGCCGAGGCAGCGGCGCAGGTCCAGTTCGGTACCGACACGAATAAATGTTGCGCCGACGCGGATCAGGGTCTGCCCCACCGATTGGAAAGTGGACATTTCGCAGTGGATTGCGATGGGGCTGGCGTTCCTGGGCGGCTTAAGGGCGATGACAAAAGTCTTGCCCAGCCTGTCCTTTGCCGCATGCGTCAGGCCGATGCTGGTAACCGAGATGTCGCAGATCTGGATTTGGATGGGAGAATCGAATTTATCGCCGTCGGTCCGGCAAGCCGAGGTCCGGAACGCCAACGGAAGCCTTGGAGCGAGGTGAAGGTCGTCCTTGGGCTTCAGCGATTGTTCGAGAGAACTTTCCTTCACGCCTGTGATCTGCTCGAACAATTCGGGTGTAAGCTTCATTGCCTGCCATCCTCAATCGCTTCCTTGCAGCCGTTGGTCTTCCGGGATGGTTGAAGGATACGCGCGATCACAGCAACTTCGCGAACCTCTTCACCACACCGCAGCCTCCCGCCGCGAACCCACGTTGTTATATCGTCCACAAACGTTCTGCGGTATAGCAGATAAGGCCATGAAGCACCGCAGGCTTGCGCGGAAAGACCAGCCGAAGCGATAGTTGGAGAGCTCGGAGGACCTTGCCCGCCTGAGCGGACAACCTTTGGCGCTCGCGAACGTACGATGCATTGTGAAGAAGCACTTCCTTTGCCGCCCTCGACTGGCGTTGTCCCTGCTGGGTTTTCTGCTCCTGGCCACGACCGCGGTCCCAGCCGCGCCACCGGCGCCGCCAGCCACTCAGCCCGAGTTGCGTCCGGTAACTCGCCCCGCCGGGCCTTCCGACGCCGACCGGCGCCGTATCGCCCAGCTTACCCGCCAGAGCATTGAGTTATTGGAACAGGGGAAGCTCGACCCCGCCGAAAAAGTGCTTCGCCAGGCCCTCGACCTGGACGCCGACGATTCGACGAACCTGTATAACCTGGCCTGCGTCCTGGCCCTGAAGAAAAGCCCCGGCGAGGCGATGGACTATCTGGAAAAGTCCGCCGACGCCGGGTTCACCGACTTCATTCATATCAGCCAGGATTCCGACCTGGAAAGCCTTCACGATCTGCCCCGTTTCAAGCAGTTCCTGGCCCGCAAGGACAGTTACCAGCGCAGGGCCGCCGATCACGCCATCGCGCTGCTGAAATCCCGCTTTGGCGACAGTTACCTGTATGAAGTGGACGACGCGGACAAACTGGTCTTCGCGACCAACATCGATCGGGCCACTCTGGATGAGCTCAAGCACAACCTGGAGGCCCAGGCCCACAGCCAGTGGGCGCAGATTTTCGATCACAAGCCGGATGAATTCGTCACCATCGTGGTGCCATCGCCGGGGGACTACAAGAAGCTGATACGGATGCCCGGCGTCGGCGGGATCTACAGCAACGAAGCCAAGATCCTCATCGCCCAGCACCTGGGCCAGGTGATGACGCACGAGTTCACCCACGCTCTGCACGCCGCCGACCGCGCCCCGCTGGGCCAGGAGCACCCCATCTGGCTCGCCGAGGGCCTGGCTTCGCTTTATGAGTCGGCCACGTTCGAAGGCCCGAACCACGACGAGCTCACCCCGCACGACAATTTCCGGCTGACCTGGCTCCAGAACGCGGCCCGCGGCCACACGCTACTGCCGCTGGCCCACCTGCTCAAGATGAAGCAGCCGGAGTTCATCTCCCGCGCGAACCTGGCTTACGGCGAATCGAGCAGCCTGCTGCTGTATCTTTACGAACACCAATTGCTGAAAAAGTTCTACGACGCCTACAAAACCGGCTTCGATAAGGACTCGACCGGCAAAGACGCCCTGGAGCAGGTGAGCGGCCAATCGCTGGATGAGCTTGAGAAATCCTGGACGGCCTGGATGGTGCACCGCTCGGCGCCGGCGCTGACGACTGGGCCGGACGGTCCGTTCCTGGGCGCGCATCTGGTTGCCGATACCAACGACGGCCTGAAGCTGGAAACCATCCTGCCCGGCAGCCCCGCCGAGAAAGCCGGCCTTAAGGCCGGCGACGTGCTGGTCGGCATCGGGGACGTCGAAGTCCGCGACATGCAGAGCTTCGGCCCGCTCATGAACACCCACAAGCCTGGCGACGAGGTATCAGTGAAAGTCCGCCGGGACGGCAAGTACCTCGACGTCCCCCTGACCCTGGGCAAGCGTTCGGCGGTGCTGGCGGCCATCGACGAGCAAAGGGGTCATGGCAGGGCAAAGCGGCCGGCGACCCAGCCTTCGACCAGCCCGTGAAGCGGCTTAAGGTCGGGATTAAGATTACGATTAGGATTAAGATTACGAACAGGATTAAGAGCAAGAGAAGGAGTAGGATTATGACTCACGGCTTCGCCTGGGAATCCTACTCTTACTCTTCATCTTGCTCCTAATCCTCTTCCTAATCTTAATCGTAATCTTAATCCTCTTTTTCCTCTCACCCATACCCCTGCTTTTCGCCGGTGCCATGCAGACGAACCCCATCCTGATCATCAGCGGCTCCAACCGCCCCAACTCCAACACGTTGCGGGTGGCCCGGATCGTCGAGGGCCATTACCATCATATTGGCGTTCCGGTGGAGGTTTACAGCCTGGACCAACTGCCGCCGGAGATTTTTCTCCCGGAGGCATATGCCAACAAGCCTGCCCCTTTCGTGGCGGTGCAGGAGCAGATCCTGCAATCGCCGGGGCTGCACGTGGTCACGCCGGAATACAATGGCTCATTCCCCGGCGTGCTCAAGTATTTCATCGACCTGCTCAAGTTCCCCGAGAGCTTCGAGGACAAGCCCGTCGCCTTCGTAGGCATCGCCTCCGGCTCCTTCGGCGGCCTGCGCTCCGTCGAACAACTGCAAATGGTCTTCGGCTACCGCAACGCCCACGTCTTCCCCGACCGCGTGTTCGTACCCAATATTTCCGGGCAACTGACCGCCGAAGGCAAGCTCGTTGACGGCGACCTGGACCAACGCCTTAAGAAGCAGGCCGCCGGGTTCGCCCGCTTCGCGCACGTGCTGGGTGCGGCGAAGTGAAATTCTACCGGCATTCCTTTTGTGCTGCCGATGAGACCATGTTAGTATTTCGTGTGGCGAAGGCGGCTTACGAGGATTGCTCGTCGCCATGACATGTCTTGATTCTCTTGATGGAGCCTTGCAATGATTCAGTCGAACCAGCCTCGCGGCTCGGGTGGCTTTTTGTGCCGCCTGGCACTGCTCAGCCCGGCATGCCTTCTCGCCGTCGCGGCCGTGAATATGGGCGGTTGCGTTGAGCACGAGCGAGAAGTGCGGGTGTATAGCGAACCCCCGCCCCCGCCCCCTCCGGTTGAGGAAACCGTGGTGGTTGAGCCGGCCTATACACCGCCCCCACCGGAGGTGGTCACCGTTTACGAGACCGACCTGAATCCCTACGGGCACTGGGTGGAGATAGCGAATTACGGCCGCTGCTGGGTGCCCAACCATCGCCCCGACGGCTGGCGGCCGTACACCTATGGCCATTGGGTCGATAGCGACCAGGGATGGGTCTGGGTCTCGGAAGACCAGGACACCGACTTCGGCGAAGTCTGCTACCACTACGGCCGCTGGTATGAGGACCCGTCGGCCGGCTGGGTCTGGGTGCCCGGCAGCGTCTGGGGGCCGTCCTGGGTCGCCTGGCGTGAAGGAGGCGGTTATTGCGCCTGGGCGCCGCTCCCGCCGCAATGCGTTGACGGCGCGGTGATTAACGTTGCGGTGGTCAACCAATATGTGCCGGCGGATCGGTATTACGTGGTCGAAGAGAAATACATCAGCGAGCCGCAGGTCTATCGCCGGGTGATCGTCAACAACGTGACGATCATCAACAAGACCAAGAACATCACCAACATCACCTATGTCAACAACCGGGTGGTGGCCCGCGGCGTGTCGGTGAAAAACGTCGAGCATTACAGCGGTCATCCCGTGGAGCGCGTGCAGGTGGCCAGGGCGACGACGGCCGAAGAGGCCCGCAGGTTGGTGGCCAACGGCAAGCCGGCCTACTACTCGCCGCCGGCCATCGAGCATTATGCGAGCGAGCATCCGTTGCGGGTGATCCAGCCGACGCGCCGGACCGCGGGCAGTCCGCCGGTTCACGCGGACCAGAAGCCGGCCGAGCCGGTGCGAGTCGACCAGGAGCGTCCGGTTGGGCCCACGCCCGGGCAATCGCAGGCCGAGCGTGACGCCGAAGCGCAACGGCTGCGCGACCAGCACGCCAACGAGAACGTCGCACATGATCAAACGCCCCATGCCGACCAGAAGGCCGCCGAGGACGCCCGCCTGAAGGCGTTGCAGGAGCAGAAGGCGGCCCAGGATCGCGCCGCGGCAGACAAGGCCGCCGCGGACAAGGCTGCCCACGACAAGGCGTTGCAGGAAAAAGCCGCTGAGGACAAGGCTGCCCACGACAAGGCATTGCAGGAAAAAGCCGCCGCCGACAAGACATTGCAGGAAAAGGCGGCGGCCGAAAAAGCACAGCGTGATGCCGAGGCCGAGCAGTTGCGCAACCAGAAACTGGCCGAGCAGCGTGCGGCCCAGGAAAAGGCGGCACAAGAGAAGGCCGCCGCGGATAAAGCCGCCGCGGACAAGGCGGCTGCCGAGAAGGCGGCCCATGACAAGCCGCCGCAGAACAAGAACGGGCAGAAGCCCGACCCCAACAACCCGAACAATCCCAATAACGGGCCCCGATAAGGGCCGCGGTACGGAGTCATTGTCGAGGAGACGCACATTCATGCGATGGGCGTCTCCCCTCTTTTTCTGGTAAGGGTCTGTGGCAACAAAGAGCACAAACACTCAAGCGCCCTCCACGCCGGGGCAAGCGGCGCAGAGCTGTGTGGATTTGCGGGTAATTCCATCGCCGCGCTGCCCCGGATTCCGGGAGCGCTGGCGAATCCGGGGCGGCGCGGCGTTACAGTTTTGCGGTAAGGAATGTTGCTCTGCGCCACTTGCCCCGGCGTGGAGGGCGCTAGAGTGCTTGTACGTCCCCTCGCGTTATCTTCGCCTTGCCCCATTGCCGCACTGGCAACGAATTCTGCAAGATCGGCCACGCCGCGGACGTAAGAGAAGTAGAAGTTGGAGCAATCCGCACCACCGGTGCTTGAAGTTCAAGGGAGCCGATGCAGGCGTTGAGTCAGGAGAACCTTGCTGGCAACGCGTTTCGCGTGCTGGGTTTGCCCGCGGGCGCGGGGCAGGCCCAGATCGACGCCGCCGCCCGGCGGATGCGCATATGGACCAACCCGGCGCAGATACCGCCGACCCCATGGGACCTACCCTGGCTGGGGTCGCTGCCGCGCAGCCGCTCTGACATTGAATTGGCCGTGGCGCGCCTCACCGACCCGGTATCTCGAATCAACCAGCGGCTGTTCTGGTTTGCTGAGAACGGCGCGGCCCAGACGGCCCAACCGCGCGGGCGGATCTTTGGGCGCATCCTCAAGCCGGCGCCCATCGCTGCATCGGCGGCTCACCCCGCCTGCAGCGAGCACGACGCCGCCCTGGCCCGCCTGGCTTCGGCGCTGATCGCCGACCCGCAAACTCAATCCCCTCAAAGATGGAGCGGCGCCCTGGCGGCGTTCTGCGAGTCGGCAGCGTCGCTCGATTACCGCGAGTGGTTTGTTGCCGCCGAGGGTGCCGGCGAGTTCGAAAAGAAAGCCGGCGTCGAAGAGGTCCTGGCCCTGATGAACGCCCTTCCCGGATCGATCGCGCAGTCTCTGGCGACGCGGGCCCGCGACGCATTGGACCACGATCGCGCCGGCGCCTGCATCCAACTCATCTGGCTTCTGCGCGCTGCCGGGCCTGACGAGCGCCTCCGCAGCAAACTGGAAGCCGGAATTGGCGACCGGATCGAGGACCTGCTGACTGCTCGTTGCAAAGGGTTCCAAAACGATTTGTTCAAGAACATCCGTTGGGAAAACAGTTCGGCGGCTGCGGCCGTCCGTGTCAACCGGGCAACCTGCCGCAGGGCCGCCAAGGAGGTTCGTCATTCGATCGACCCGCTGTTTACGGCATTGGCGGAATTCGAGACCTTCGAGATGGCCAGCGGCATCACCCCCGAGCGCATGAAGCGGGTGGGGCCGCCGGCTGCGGGAATGCTGCGCAACCTGGGGCTGGGTTGGGGCCGGGTGGGGCAACGGAAAAAAGCCGAGCAGGCCTTTCGCCGCGCCTTGCGATTGACCAGCGACCGCGAGATGGCCGGCAAGCTGAACGCCGACCTGGCCAACCTGAAAAAGACCAAGGCTACACGGCCGGGGAGGGTTGCCATCGTCCTGGTCGTGATGGCAGCGCTGCGGGGGTTTTCGACTTTGATGTCTGATTCCTCGTCGTCGAAGACGGACACCTCTCAATTGCCGAACTTGCGCGAACTGGAACACGAACGGGAGATGCGCGAGCGGGTGCTGCAACTGTCGGTGCCGCCGGCTATGACGCCGCCCCAGGGCGATTCGTCATGGGAAAGATTCTTGCATTCGCCGGCCGGCCGAACACCGGCCGACCTACGCGCGCGGGTGAGGCCGACGACCTTCCCGTTCGATGATCTGTTCCCAGAAATCGGCGGTGCGGCGCGGCCGCCCTCGACCGAACCGTAATCGACTGATAAAGGCAGGAAAACAAAATGCCGGATGAACCAATACCGTCTTCTTTAAGCGTGCCGATGTCGGCGCTGGCCCACCTTGCGGTAGAATGGTGGCGGCTCAGCGCCAGCCTGGCCGGGTCGGCTGGCGGGGCAACCCCGGCCCGCCATGCCAGCCGGCGGATCGGGGACTTCCTCAAGCAATGCGAGGTGGAAATCCAAACCCTCGATGGCCGGCACTTCGACCCCGGCTTGCCGGTGCGGGTGATCGACGCCGTGGATGACGCCAGCCTGAAGGCCGGCGAATCGATCATCGCCGAAACGCTGTCGCCGATCGTGTTGTGGCGCGGGCAGGTGATCCAGTCCGCCGACGTCGTGACGCGGAGAGGCGCAGGAAAGTGCTGAATGACGGATATGGTTCCAGAGCTTGTGATTTTTGTTGTGGTATTGAGCGTCAGAAAATCATTGTCGGTGGCTTCCGCGCTCTTCTCCCTCTCCCGGTACTCCGGGAGAGGGTTGGGGTGAGGGCCTTTTTTGTTTCGGCGGCGTTCTTCAATCTGAAGCAGAAGACCCTCACCCTAACCCTCTCCCGGAGTACCGGGAGAGGGAAAAAGACTTGGCACCCGTCGACTGACAACGAACCACTGACCACTGACAACTGACAACCAACCATGAACTCCACCATTGATTTCGGAATCGACCTGGGAACGACCAACTCCAGCATCGCCCTGTGCCGGGGCGGGGAGACCAAGGTCTTCCAGAGCACGGACCTCATGAATGTGACGCCTTCGGTCGTCTACATCAGCAAGACGGGCCGGCTCCTCGTTGGCAAGAAGGCCTACGACACCTGGGTGCAGGACCCGCAGAACACCCAGGCCGAGTTCAAGCGCTGGATGGGATTCAGCGACCGGCTCACCTTCCCGGCATCCGGACGGGTGATGTCAGCCGAGGAACTGTCGGCCGAGGTGCTCAAGGCCGTGCGAGCCGACGCGGCCCGGCAGACGCAGGAAGAAATCACCGCGGCGGTCATCACGGTGCCGGCGGCGTTCGGCAGCCTGCAATGCGAGGCGACCGGGCGGGCCGCCAAGCTGGCCGGGTTCGAAGAGGCGCCGCTGCTGCAGGAGCCGATCGCCGCCGCCATCGCTTATGGCGCCGGGCCTTCATCGCGGAATCAGCGCTGGATGGTTTTCGACCTGGGGGGCGGGACGCTGGACATCGCCGTCGTCTCCACCCGCAACGACCGGCTGGCCGTGCTCGAGCACCAGGGCGACAACCGGCTGGGCGGGAAGGACATCGACCGGATCATCGCCGATGCGTTCCTGGTCGAGCCGCTGAGCCAGACCTTCGCCCTGCCCGACCCCAAGACCGACGCGGTCGCCTACGACCGGCTGTACCGCGCGCTGGTCCGTCAGGCCGAGCAGGCCAAGATCGCTTTGACCACTACGCCTCACGTCACCGTCGACCTGTTCGATCTGGGCGAAGACCGCGACGGCAAGCCGATCGAGCTGTCGCTGACGATCGCCCGGACCGACGTCGAATCGCGCATGACGCCGCTCATCGACCGCTGCCTGTCGCTGGCGGCGCGGGCGCTGGAAGGGGCACGGGTCATCAAGTCGGACCTGGACCGCCTGCTGCTGGTCGGCGGACCGACGCAGATGCCGATCCTGCGGGCGGCCCTGCAATCGGAGATCGGCGCCAAGCTCGATCACTCGCTGGACCCGATGACGGTCGTTTCACAGGGTGCGGCGCTCTATGCATCGACGCAGCCGCGAACAGTCCTGCGGCCCCCCGTCGCCGCGGGGGCGGCACAGTCGCCGGGCTCGCCCGCCGCCATCTCATTGGAGCTCCACCACGAGCGCGCCAGCGGCAGTTCGAAATCGCCGGTGGCGGGGTCGTTCCAGGCGTCGGCCGGCGTACACGAGGTCAAGGTGGACGCCGACGGTGGGTTCTGGACCAGCGGCTGGGTCGCCGTCACCAATGGCAAGTTCGTCCTCGATGTCGTCCTCAATGACCGCAAGCCGGCCACGCAGTTCACAGTTTCGGCGCGCGATAAGAAGGGTCGGACGCTGGCCTTGGCGCCGGACAAGTTCACGGTGGCGTTCATGCTCCCGATGGCCGCCCCGCCGCTGCCGCACACGATCGCCGTCGAGTTGACCGACACGCACGGTCAAGTCACGTACGATGCGATCTTCAAGCGGCACTGCCCGTTGCCGTCCGAGGCCCGGCGGAGCTACAAGGCCGACCGCACGCTTCGCCCCAGCGAGCCGGAGGCGACGTTGCCGATCAAGTTCTGGGAGATCGAGATCTCCGACGACCCGCAGGAGCGCTGGTGGGCCGGCTGCGTCCACGTCCGCGCTGACCGCATCAAGCGACCGATCGTGGAAGGCTCGGAGCTGGAGCTAACCATCAAGATAGACGCCTCGCGGAAAATGACCGTCGAGGTGTTCGTGCCGCTGCTGAACGAGTCCTTTTCCGAGGGCGTCTACATTCCCGACCCGCCGACCGCCCGGTCGCAATTGCAGCAACAGCTCGACATCTGCTTCGAGAGGTTGGAAGTGGTCAGGCGGCTGATTTACGAAAACGACCGGGACGACCTGGTCGATCGCGCCCGGGCACTGCAAAGCCGTCTGGAGACGATCGCGGAACAGGCGGCGGAAGCCAAAAACCGCGGATCGACCGACCCGGATGCGGCATTGGGGCCGGTGGACGCCCTTCGCAAGATCCGCCTGCAGCTTGCCCAGTTGGAAGAGCAACTCGACAGCAGCGTGGAATCGGAACTATCGCGGAAGGTCCGCGCCCTGGCGCGTTCCAGCGTGTATCTGGTGGAGAACCACGGCACCGAGGCCGACAAGCAGGAACTGGTCAAGTTACAGGAGCAGTTGGAAAAGTACGCCAGGGCCGGCGACCCGCGCGGCCTCAAGTACGTCCAGGAACGACTTTATGCCCTGCGCAGCCCCATCCTGACCCGGCTCCCGTCGCACTGGGAAGGGTGGCTGGTATTCCTGAAGCAGCCGGGCCGGCTGTTTCTGAACCACCAGGAAGCGCAGGTTTGGATCACCAAGGCGGAAGTGGCCCAGTCGAAAGGGGACTTGCCCGCCATGCGGGATGCCATCAACCGATGCTGCGAATTGCTCCCGCCTGACAAGCTGGAGCAGGCCCGCGACCAGGTGGCCCAGTCCGGGTTGCGCGGGACGTGAATCGCGAGCAAGCCGCAGATAAACTCATCCCGCGGGATGGCGCTAAAAGAGGTGATCCTCATCATTTTCTCAATTTTCCCGGGCGGGATTCGCGGCACAGGCGCAACCAGTCCTTCGGAATGAGAACAGCGGGACCGGGAAGTGGTCGGTTGCAACATCGCCCCCCGGTTGTAGTACAATAAAACCAGCCCATTGAGGGCATCAAACACAAAGGACCGATCATGGATAAAGACGACGCACTCGTGGGACGGATTTTGACTCGGCGTGAAGCGCTCAGCGCGGGTTTCGTTCTCGCAGCCGGCGGCATGCTCGCCCGCATGGCGCGCGGCGGGATCGTCTCGGCCACGCAGCCTAGCGTGGTGGCCAGCCCCGCGGTGACCGAGGGCCCGTTCTTCGTCGACGAAAAGCTCAAACGCTCCGATTTGACGACGGGGACCGACCGCATCT